>ENA-OWPD01001263-OWPD01001263.1-human-gut-metagenome-genome-assembly--contig:-NODE-1263-length-21292-cov-5.117066_pt1 | contig 21292 bp, 14 predicted proteins | sample MGYA00248262_ERZ651842 | MGnify/ENA primary metagenome ERZ651842 (study PRJEB26924, sample SAMEA4378253) | human gut metagenome | biome: human gut; feature: human-associated habitat; material: faeces... | reverse complement strand
ACCGGCATGCGCATAGGAGGGAATGTGCGGAGGTACCCATCGCCAGGATATTCTTTACCTCGGGCAGTTCGTCAGCTACAAACGAGTGGAGTTCGCGGTACAAACCTGTACCGCGACTGGGCGGAATCTCATCGTTTCCGGAGATGGCCCGGAGTGAAAAATGAAGAAAAAGGCTGGTCCGACGGTTCACTTTACGGGGCGCATTCCCAATGAGGCTACTCCTCCGCTCTATGCAGGGTGCAAGGCATTTATCTTTCCGAAATCGTTGCACTTGATGACATTGAGGCTGCCGGAGACTTGACAGGGGTAACGCCCTATCGGAGAATGCATATTTTGTAGACAACAGCACTCCCAAAGATAATCCACAAAAATTTTTGCCACTGGATTCAATAGTCGGCTGAAAAAACATTGAATATAAATGAAGAGCACGGCATTGCACCACCCCCTTACCATCTGCATCGACTGCCGCATGGCCGACATGTCAGGCATCGGCGTCTATATTAGGAATCTTGTTCCCTTGTGTATGCAAGCTCTTCCGCATGTTTCTTTCCGGCTTATCACAAGTGGCTCTCTTCCCTTTCCGCTTCCCAATAACGCTGTTTCTGTCCATGCCTCGTCCCGAATTTATAGCCTGCGAGAGCAACTGGAACTGCCCCTACTCATAAAAGGGACACGAGGGCTGTGGGCTCCGCATTACGCTTTCCCACTTGCGGCTCCGATTCCTGTACTCGTGACGGTGCATGATCTCGCCCATCTGGCACTTCCCGAAATTTTTAGCCCTATACAGCGTGCCTATGCGCGCCTACTGTTTACCGGGGTCCGTCTTCGTGCCCGCGCCATCCTCTTCAATTCTCAATTTACCAAAAGGGAGTTTTACAAACATGTGGGTTCACCAAGCTGTCTTACTACCGTAACGCCTCTGGGGATCGCCCATGAATGGTTTCAGAATTATCCTGTGGAGAACATCTTTTCATTCCCCTACTTCCTTGCTGTAGGCAATCTTAAACCGCATAAAAACCTTCTTTCCCTTTGCCATGCCTTTACAAATATCGCAGACGAAATCCCCCACCATCTTATTCTTGCAGGTAGAAAAGAAGGCTTCATCAACGGTATCGACGGGAAGTCCATCGAAAGCCTACTTCCCGGAAGAATTCACTGCACCGGGAAAATCACGTTCAATAGACTTCGTTGCATCACGCGCGGCGCAACGGCCCTCGTCTTCCCGTCTCTTTACGAAGGATTCGGTTTTCCTCCACTGGAGGCTCTTGCCTGTGGTACCCCTGTCATCGCTTCCGACATTCCTCCCATTCGGGAAACCTGCGGAGATATCGTCGACTATATTGACCCGTACTCCCAAGAAAACATATGTAACGCCTTACTGCGGGCTGTTCATACCGTCACTACAATGGACAGAAAGGAACTGATGCATAGACAAGCTAGACAATTCATCTGGGAGAAGACAAGGGAAAGCACCACCAAGGTGTTGCAACAAGTATTTTTACAATAAAAACATGGTATTATATATTTGACACAATACTATCTTTCGAAGTAGTTTTCAATTAAATATATAATTATCTACGTAATGACTATGAAATCAAGGAAAGCCTCATGCTGTATCCGGTTATTCTCTGCGGCGGAAGTGGAACTCGACTCTGGCCCCTTTCCCGTGAAATGTATCCCAAACAGTTTGTCGATCTCGGTAACGGTCGCACTTTGTTCGGGGATACAATCCGCCGAGCCTCATCATTGCCTGAATTAGGAGAACTGTTGGTTGTCTGTAATGAAAACCACCGCTTCTACGTGAGTGCGGAACTTTTGGCTTGCTCCATTCAAGGGCATATTCTTCTGGAACCTGCACCTCGTAATACAGCTCCCGCCATTGCGCTGGCGGCTTTTGCAGCACAGGCACTGACAGATGAAGAAGATCCTCTGCTGCTGGTTCTACCGTCAGATCATCTACTTCAGGATGCAAAAGCCTTTTCTGATGGAGTTACTAAAGCTACCCCTCTTGCCCGAGAAGGTTTTATTGTCACCTTCGGTATCACACCCGATGCCCCAAAGACAGGGTTCGGATACATCAAACAAGGTGACTCTCTGGGGGGAGATGTTTTTAAAGTAGCTCGTTTCGTGGAAAAACCCGATGAAGTCACGGCTTCAGCAATGCTCGTAGACGGTGGGTATTCGTGGAACAGTGGTATGTTTCTCTTCAAAGCCTCCGTGTATCTACGTGAACTACAGAACTTTGCTCCTGAAATGTATACGCAGTGTCACAGCGCATGGGCGCAGCACAAAAAAGAAGGGGCCTTCATTTCTCCCAGAAAAAACGTATTTATTGACTCTCCTTCAGATTCTATCGACTATGCCGTTATGGAACACACAAAACTGGCGGCAGTATGTCCTCTCGCCACGAACTGGAACGATCTCGGGTCATGGGAAGCTTTTTATCAGGTCGGTGGAAAAGATGATGATGGGAACGTCTGCACGGGCGACATCGTGCAGGAAAACGCGCACAACTGCTATCTACACGGTACCCATCGACTCATTGCAGCAATCGATGTTCATGATCTCACCGTCATAGAAACACAAGATTCAATTTTGGTAGCACCACGTGCTTCTGTACAGAGTATAAAACACATCGTCGCCCGACTCAAAGAAGCCGGACGCCCCGAATACAAAGTCCATCCCTTTGTTTATCGCCCATGGGGCAACTACGAATCGCTTGCCACGGGTCCTCGTTTTCAGGTAAAGCGCATCACAGTCAATCCTGGCGAGCAGCTTTCACTTCAGATGCACTACCACCGCGCTGAACACTGGGTCGTCGTTAGCGGTACAGCTGAGATTACTAACGGGGACGATGTGCGTCTGTACACAGAAAACCAGTCCACCTACATTCCGCTCGGTACAGTGCATAGACTGAAGAATCCCGGCAACATTCCCCTTGTTATTATCGAAATTCAGTCCGGATCCTACCTTGGTGAGGACGATATCCTCCGCTTCGAGGATGTCTACGGACGCGACACCGAAAAAAAACAGGGCTGAAGTCGGCCTGGTATTTATTTTTTACCGCATAACTCCAAACACGCTTAAGAGAAGGTAACCATGAAAACAGCGCTTATCACTGGCATTACCGGGCAGGACGGGGCCTACCTCGCCGAACTTCTTTTGAATAAAGGCTATTGTGTTTACGGTACCTATCGCCGTACTAGTGCCCTCAATTTCTGGCGTATCAGCGAACTTGGTGTGGACACGCACCCTGATTTTCACCTGGTTGAATATGATTTAACCGATACGGGCAGCAGCCTGCGCCTGCTTGAACGTGTCAAGCCCGATGAAATATACAATCTTGCGGCGCAAAGCTTTGTGGGAGTCTCTTTTGATCAGCCGGAAACCACGGCCCAGATCACTGGTCTCGGCGCATTGCGTCTGCTTGAAGCCGTCCGCATGGTTAACCCCCGTATCCGCTACTATCAGGCCAGTACATCCGAAATGTTTGGCAAAGTGCAGGAAATTCCCCAGAAGGAGACCACACCCTTCTACCCCCGCAGCCCCTACGGCGTGGCCAAACTCTACGCACACTGGCTCACGATGAACTATCGTGAGAGCTACGATATCTTCGGATGCAGCGGCATTCTGTTCAATCATGAGTCCCCGCTACGCGGCATCGAATTCGTCACGAGAAAAATCACCGACGCCTTTGCAAAAATGTCGCTTGGTAAACAGGAATTCGTGGAACTCGGCAATCTTGATGCCAAGCGAGACTGGGGCTATGCCGCAGAATACGTCGAAGGCATGTGGCGCATGCTTCAGCAAGACACACCAGGTACCTACGTTCTCGCTACCGGACGCACCCAGAGCATCCGCGACTTCGTCGAAATGACCGCAAAGGCCGTAAATATGGATTTGGAATGGCACGGAACGGGGACGGAAGAATACGCCATCGAACCGAAAACTGGCAAGTTACGCGTCCGCGTCAATCCCACGTTCTTCCGTCCAGCTGAAGTGGAACTGTTGATTGGAAATCCGGCCAAGGCAGAGGCTGTCCTCGGGTGGAGACCAAAAACTTCGCTTGAACAACTCTGCCAAATGATGGTGGAAGCAGATTTACGCCGAAATTCAAATTGATAATCCTAGTTGCGATTCTTCATTCCATCGGTATACCCATGGTATACCGATGGAATGAAGAATATAGCTTATCTATTGGCAGCGTATGTTCCTTTCTGAGTCCTCGATACAAGGGAGTAATGGTGAAAAATATTTTTTCTTATCTACAAAAATCTTTAAAGAAAACAAAAAATCAATTTTTTACAGAATATACTCTGTTCGGATTTCACTTTAAGAAGAAAAACTGGAGTCTCCATTCCGGAGAAAGGCAAACAGCTAAAGAAATTCAAGAAATTAGAAAAGACCACCTAAATAGATACCAGTTCGTCATTGACTATCTGACAGGCAAAAGACTTCCAACTTCCAATATCCTCGACTGCTTCTGTGGTAACGGATACGGTTCATGGATGTTGTCTCGAGCATTTCCATCGAAGCGGGTACTAGGTATTGATGGTTCCGGTGAAGCAATTGTGCATGCTCAAAAATTTTTTGCAACACCTAGTACAACATTTGAACATCGTTTGTTTCCTTTTAAACTTAAAAGTTCTTTTGATGTTATTGTTTCATTGGAATCTATTGAACACATTGAAAATGATTCTGCTCTTTTAAAAATGTTTTTTGACCATCTCTCTACTAACGGTTTACTTTTTTTATCAATGCCAAACCAAGATAAGTATCCTCTTGAAAAAACAGGAAACCATTTTCATTATAGACACTACACATTAGACGAAGCTATATCTCTTTTCAATAAAATAGGATTCAAAATATTAGAACATCACTCTCAAGATGTCTACATACTAAGTGATGACATGGTCCCAATAGGTCTCATTGAAGAAGAAAAAATGCATTTACAAAAAGATTTTTCAGGACAGTTTGATATTTTTATATTAAAAAAAATTAGTACAATATAGTTGGAATACCAATGTATATATTATTCGATATTACAGCTTGTCCTCGATTGATTTTTCAGTACCGAGAGCTGTTGCTTCAAATGGTCAAAAGAACTATTGCGTCTCGCTATCGAGGGTCAGCACTTGGTCTTTTCTGGAGTATTGCCCAACCATTGATGATGTTGTCGGTATATACATTCGTCTTCACTTATGTCCTAAAAGCCAAATTCGGCATACCGCTGGAAGATTCAAAGCCCGGCGCCTTTTCAATCATCATGTTCTGCGGCATGGCCGTCTACAACATTTTTTCAGAATCGGTTGCAGGCTGCTGTAGTCTTATTGCTGGGAACCAAAATCTCGTTAAAAAAGTCATTTTTCCACTGGAACTGCTTCCCATCATTCAAGTTATGGCTTCGCTTTTTTTTGGCCTGTTCTGGTTTATACTCCTATTTCTGGGAGCTGTTTTTCTACTGCAATCCGTTTCATGGACGATGTTCTTCCTTCCGTTAACACTTATCCCCCTGTTGCTGTTCACTTGCGGAATCTGTTTTATCGTCGCATCACTCGGTGCCTTTCTGCGGGACTTGCAGCACTTTATCGGGGTCATCCTTCAGGTACTGTTTTTCATGACTCCTATTTTTTATTCGGTGAAGGCCATCCCCGAAAAATATCGTATATTTTTATATATGAATCCGTTGTGCGAGCTGGTTGAACAGACACGCGCTATCTTTCTTTACGGTGATTATCCTAACTGGTCATATCTTACTATTCTATGGTTGGGAGCAATTGTGATTTTCCACTTAGGGTTCGTTTGGTTCGTAAAGACGAAGAAGGGGTTCGCGGATGTCCTCTAACGCTGTTATCTCTGTACAGAACATATCCAAGAGATATGAGATATATTCTAATCCCCGTCATCGTCTGCAACAGATGCTGTTCGGACGCTTTGGCAGGCAGTATTTCCATGAATTTTGGGCACTTCAGGATATTTCCTTTGAAGTGCAGAAGGGAAAGTGCATTGGCGTCATAGGTAAAAACGGTGCTGGAAAATCAACCCTACTTCAAATTCTTGTAGGTACGCTTCAACCTACTGCTGGAAATGTAGAAATTAATGGACGAGTGGCGGCCCTACTGGAACTCGGGAGCGGTTTCAATCCAGAGTTCACCGGGATGGAAAATGTCTACATGAACGCCGCCATACTTGGGCTGAAAAAGGCGGAAATTGACGCCTGTTATCAGGAAATACTTGATTTTGCCGATATCGGTGAATTCATTTCCCAGCCGGTCAAAACGTATTCTAGCGGCATGATGGTCCGTCTCGCCTTCGCTGTGCAGGTTATGGTCAAGCCAGATATCCTAATTATTGACGAAGCGCTTGCTGTTGGTGACATTTTTTTTCAGCAGAAGTGTCTAGCCCGGATCAAAAAACTTGTCGCCGAAGGAACTACCGTTTTTTTTGTTTCCCACGATCTGGGTTCTGTCCGTTCTTTCTGTCATTCCGCCATCTATCTTAGGGAAGGTCGAATCGCCAGAATGGGACCTGCCGCTGATATCTGTGACGCTTTTTTGAATGATACAACAGCACGACGACTGGATTCAGTCAATCGAGAAGATACTGCAGAAAAGTGTAAACCGATTTTCGAAGGAGGACATCTCTACCGGGAAGATCCGGAATTCTACAAACGGTGCACGGAGAACTCTGGGACACAGGACATTAATTTCACCGCGGTAGATTTTTACACCAAGAGTGGGAAAACTTCCCAATTTTTTGAACCGGGAGATACTATTACCATTGTTGTGTCCTATAAAGCACTCAAAAATATTCCCAAAGGGGCGGCCATAGGGCTGTTGATCCGGGACACTAAAAGCACGCCACTTCTGGCGCTCAACAGCAACTTTTTTGGAGTATACTTGGACGCTCTTTATCCCGGAAGGTATTACACCACAGAGTGGACCTTTAAACTTCCACTGAGTCCAGATGAGTATCTCATTAGTCTTGGGCTTAAACCTCACGAAGATTCTCAGTCCTACTACCAGCGTGTTTTCAATGTTGCTTTCTTTCAGGTTATTAAACCGACAGCTCGCGTTATTAACACTGGATGTATCCATCTTGCCGAGTGCACTATCCGTACTTTTGACAAAGGATCTACAAATGACTTGTAGGAAAATTATATATATGAATGATTTCATTATGAATAACCCACATTCACATATGCTACATGATGAATTATTTTCTCTCTTTGCTATTGCTATTGAAGCTGCTACAGAACAGCATGTGTCAAAAATTACCGATCTGAGAGATACCGAAGGTGCAACTTTTTCACGAGACCACTTTTTTGAACTGAGTGGTATTTTGGGCTTTACCGATACTTATTATATTTATGACCTCAATAAAATAACTAAAGAGTCATGGGATTATTTTCGATCATTTGTATCAGAAGATACCCTTATCATCGGATGCGAACTAGGACTTGATCTCAGAAAAAAACTGACCTCATTAGGATATATTTACATTAATTTTTGGTTTCACTCGTACAAACTCTTTCCTGACGCTATTTTCATGGCCGGAACAAATCTTGAGGAGATTTTTCACCTCATTGAGTCATTCAAGATCCCTAAATATAAATTTTCTTTTTTCGCACAGTATTATACCAACCTTATAAAACACAAGAATCTTTTGTCTCAGTTTCCCCCAATTGAAGAAAATAGTTGTGTCTTTATCGGACAAACACTCTGTGACAAAAGTATTGAACGAGATGGACAATTCCTCAATATCACTGACTTTCCAGAAGCTATTGCACAAATAGAAAAAAACTTTTCGACCATATATTATGTGCCCCATCCCTACGCTCAGGGGAACGAACAGATTCAAAATTTTCTTGAACAGCACCCCAAAATACAACAACTGAATGACATTCCGACGTATTACCTGCTCGCTACCCCTCAGATCAAAAAAATTTTCTCAATTTCTTCATCCGTGTTGTTTGAGGCAGCTTTTTTTGGCAAAGAAATCGAATATTTTTACCAACCTCTTTTTGCCATTGATGCGCCTTTTAGTCTGAATACGTTCATAAGTCTCTATCATGATTACTGGACACCAGGTTTCTGGAGGAAAATTCTTTCTCCAATCATGAAGCTCCCAAACATAGAGTTCCCATCCATAGATTTCTCGACATCCCCTAATATGGCCCGAGAACTTATTGGTTACTATTATGGATTTCACTACCTTGATAAGGATTGCCTGCGTGATGACGCACTTACTGCATGTTCAAGACGCCTTCAACTGATTGAAGAAAAAATGCTCCTCTCCGAGGGCCGAATAACGGAAAACTCCGCCTGCCTACAAAATGTCCACACTATGCTCAACGAATACAAAATACATCTGGACGCTCTTGAAAAACATGACGAATTTCAACAAAATCGTCTTTCTCGTATTCTGTCGCTGATAAGCGATTTGTCCGCCAGGACTCTCCGGGGCCTCAAATCAATATTTCTCAATAATCAATAAAGATAAGAAGTTATGACAACAGCACTCATCACTGGCGTTGAAGGCTTTACCGGTCGGTATCTTACCGATGAACTTGTTCGTCGCGGATACCGCGTCACTGGTATTGGTCTCAGACCCAAACCAACAAATGTACCTCTTGAGTACTATGAACAGGTAGACTTATTGGACAGCGAAGCTACTTCTCAGGCGATAAAGACAATTCAACCTCATATCGTATTTCATCTGGCTGGAATCAGCCATGTCCAGAGTTCTCCAGAGGTTATTTATCGTATCAACGTCGTAGCTAGCCGCAATTTACTGGCGGCACTGGCCGAAATGGATACCCCTCCCGTTTTCACTTTGTTGGTGAGCTCTGCCAACATCTATGGAAACGTCGAAGGAATACTGAACGAAGAGACGCAGCCCGCGCCATGCAACGACTACGCTGTGAGTAAGCTAGCTATGGAATACATGGCTAGAATATGGCAATCCCGTCTGCATATTGCCATTGCGCGTCCGTTCAACTATACGGGGCGCGGTCAGGGAGATGCGTTCGTTATTCCTAAGCTGATTCATCATTTTTGCGAGCGACTTCCGATCATTGAGCTGGGAAATATAAATGTCGTACGTGAATTTGGCGATGTTCGTGATGTTGTATCTATTTACACTAGACTCGCAGAAAGCAATGCCCCTTGGGGACCATTTAATATCTGTACAGGAATGGGGTATTCTCTCTATGACGTTATCAAAATACTGAAAGAAATGACTGGCCACTCTCCTGAAATCCGTATCGCTGACAAATTTGTCCGCCCCAATGAGGTTCATACTCTTATCGGTTCTTCAAAATATCTTGAAAAAAATATTGGAACAACGACAAGAATCCCCCTTGAAAAAACTTTGCACTGGATGCTTGAGGCATAAACCTATCTTTATAACCACAATTGAATTTGAGGCGTATTATGAATAAAAATTCCAAAATTTTCATTGCTGGTAGCAAGGGGCTTGTCGGTGGAGCCATCGCTAGAGCTCTACTCAAAAATGGATACACAAATCAAGTTGAGCGTACCCATGCTCAACTTGATTTACGAGAACAAGATGCGGTACGTACTTTTTTTGCAGCAGAAAAACCGGAATATGTGTTTCTTGCAGCAGGTAAAGTCGGTGGGATACATGCTAATGCAACATACCCAGCGCAATTTATTTATGATAACATCATGATGATTAGCAATATTATTGATGCAGCTTATCGTAATAATTGCAAAAAACTATTATTTCTTGGTTCATCTTGCATTTATCCAAAACTTGCTCCACAGCCTATGAGTGAGGAGTGCTTGCTGACAAGTGCCCTTGAACCAACGAATGATTGCTATGCCCTCAGTAAAATATCTGGTATCCGTATGGGACAAGCCTATCGCGAGCAATATGGATTTGATGTCATTTCGGCGATGCCGACCAACTTATACGGTCCCGGCGATAATTTTCATCCTGAGAACTCACATGTTCTTCCTGCTCTCATCCGACGTTTCCACGAAGCGAAGCTTCAAAAGCTTCCCTCTGTCACAATTTGGGGTACAGGCTCTCCCCTTCGTGAGTTTCTTCATGTGGATGATCTTGCCGATGCCTGTGTTTTCCTCATGAATACATATTCGGAACGAATCCATATCAATGTCGGCTGTGGACAGGAGATCTCCATTCTAGAACTGGCCCAGATGGTAGCTCTGGCTGTCGGCTATAAAGGACAGATATTGACAGATCCTTCAAAACCTGACGGAACGCCCAGGAAATTGATGGACAGCTCGAGACTCTTTGCCTTAGGTTGGGCTCCTCATATTAAACTCGAGGATGGCCTAAAATCCACTTATGCTTGGTACTGTGAACAACTCAGTCATGGTGAAATTCGAGAATAATTGTTCATTATACTATTTTTTACTAGGTATATCAAGGAGCCTGTCATGCCTTCTCTTCTCTACATAGGCCACAGCTACCACAACAAAACGCAGTCCACTGGCTTTTTGCTGGATCTGTTGAATTTGAAATATAAAGTTACGCTTTTTGATCTTGGGTTTGACCCATGCACAACTCCTGATTCAGAAGCGACCTATGCTGAAGTGAATGGACGCCATTTTGATGTTGTCGCATGTTTCCAACACTTACCGACCCGGAAAATACTCAACAAATGTATTACGTTTAATCATGGCGTTTTCTTTCCTATGTATGACGGAGCTCCTTCTCGCTCATCCTCAGTCTGGCAGGATTACAGTGATTTTCAAATCATCTCTTTTTCACGTACCCTGCACAATGAATTACTCCAGCTAGGCCTATCATCTCATTATATTCAATATTTTCCAAAACCTGTCGCAATAGGTGCTTGGGGAGATGAAAAAGCCGTTTTTTTCTGGAATCGCGTTTCTTCCATCAATCTGAACACAGTGGAAACACTTTTGAAACAGTTTCCACTGGATCACCTGCACATTCACAGGGCACCCGATCCTGGTCATGAAACTTCCCGGGCTGGAGATCGTTTTGCATCCATGACGACTTATTCCGACTGGTGCCCCACACGTGCAGATATGCAGCGAACAATCATGGAGTCAGCCCTGTACATTGCTCCACGCCCCTATGAAGGCATTGGTATGAGCTTTCTTGAAGCCATGGCTATGGGACGGTGTGTTATCGCCAACAATCAACCAACTATGAATGAATATATCAGCCATGGGGTTACTGGATTGCTATACGATCTACACGCTGTCACCCCTCTTGAGTATCCGAATATCAGACAAATCCAACAGAATACTTTTTCCTTTATCCAGGAGGGATATACTCGTTGGCAAAAACAAATCCCCTCTATTCTAGATTGGATTGAGCAGCCAGTACAAAAAAAACTTCACCTTTTGATTGACATTACGGTACTCCATCATGGTCTTCAGGCTGGTTCGGGAAGAACTGGGGTTTTTTGTGTTGCCTATAATCTTTTGCAACAACTTTTTACTCACGAAGAGTTCCGTATCAGCCTATACTGCCATTCGATAGAAACTGGAGAATTATCCTCAGCACTCAATAGATTGTTTCCGGATAATGCTCCATTCCATCTTTTCGATGAATCATCCGAACTCATCGATGTCGATGCATTTCTCTCCCCTCTCTTTGCTATTCCTGAATCTATTCAGAAAAAAGCGTACATTAAAAAATTTACAATACTATATGATTGTATTATTTTAGAACATCCAGAGTGGTTTACAGAAGCGCCTCAATACTGGTTTACTTGTCTGGCGAACGGGCTAAATAGTGAAGATCACTATTTCTCTATTTCAAATAATACCGCACGTGATTTCACCAAACATTTTCCTCAAATTAAACAAAATCATATACATACAATACCTCTCGCGGCTAGTGACACCTTCTATCCTTGCCGGGATACCTCCCGGCAAAATGAAGTAAAAACAAAATATAATATACCAAAAAATAAAAAATATATTCTTTCTCTTTGCTCTCTTGAACCACGCAAAAATCTGATTCGTGCTGTATTGGCTTTTGTCGAATTAATCCAGAAAGGGGCTGCACAAAATCTTATTTATGTCCTTGCTGGTACTCCTTGGGGTGGTTTTGAAAAATCTTTTGTTAGAGAAATTCCTCAATATAATCAATATAAAGATCGTATTATCCGAATAGGTTATGTGGATGATTCTGATTTGGCACCGCTTTACAGCGGCGCTGAATTTTTTGTCTATACCTCTCAATACGAAGGTTTTGGACTGCCCCCACTAGAAGCTATGCAATGTGGAACTCCAGTCATCACAAGTGATAACTCCTCACTACCTGAGGTGGTAGGGGACGCAGGGCTCATGATTCCCTGTGATTCTATTGAAGCCCACGTAAAAGCCTATGAAACACTTTTACGCGATTCAGAGTTACGGACGCGGCTTATTGAAGTAGGAATCCAGCGAGCAAAATCCTTTTCATGGTTCACTTGCGCAGAAACAGTAGCTTCGACTATCAAAAAAATTGTTCCTCCCCTTGAGTACCCCAAAATCACTGTTGTCACCTCAGTCTTTAATCTCATTAAAAATAAAAGAGAAGAAGTCTTTCGACGTTGTGTCGAGTCTGTCCATGCCCAAAATTACGCAGGAGAGATAGAACATCTGATTTCCGACGGTGCATCAACAGACGGTACGCTTGAACTTCTTGAAGAATATCATAAAAAAGGATGGATTCGCTATACTTCGCAAGCAGACAAGGGGCCTTATGACGGTATGAACAATGGCCTTGCCAATGCTACTGGGAGCTATGTGACATTCCTGAATTCTGATGACTATTATCACAGTGATTCAGCAATCAGTACAGCATCTCGCGTTCTCGAACGCACCAATGCTGATTACTGCTATGGCGATGCACGGGTGGTAAATCTTAATACAGGAATGGAGATTGTCTGGGAAGGAAGTTTGGATAACCTGCCTTTCGGCATGCATTATTGCCACCAAACCATGTTTGTAAAAACTGCCGTTCTAAGAGAGATGGGTGGATTCGACCTGCAGTATAAGGTATCCGCAGACAGTGATATATGCCTCCGCATATTCCGGGAAGGCAAAAAAGGCGTACACGTCGATGGATGCCATGTTTCCTATTTTATGGGTGAAGGTTTGAGTTCTGTTCAGGCAGAACAGGTTCGTACCGACCATTCTCAATCCTTTTACACGTGGTTTGGTAAAGAACTCGGGCTTACTCTCAGTGATTGTCGTGACCTTTGGCAGCTTCATGGACTAGTCCCTCTCCAGTCGCAAAAAACTTGTACTATACTATCAAAACTTAAATATCCAGAATGGGTATACGCGGCACTCAAGCTCTATATCCAGCAACCTGCAATTCTGATGCCGAATGAACAACCAGCAACTCCCTCAGGGCAACCTCTCATCAGCTGGGGAATGAAAGTAGGCAGCAAAGTCGCTCAAATAGTGGACTACCTTTTAAAAAACAAGCTGTTTTACAATGTAGTCCGTCTACTATGGCAGTTATCCAAACGAATCAAGCGTGTTGTGCATTCAGTAACTCTGATCACCCATTCTCTACGGAACCGTTATTGCCCATGGATTCAGATGAAAAATATCCGCAAAATAGTGAGACCTACTATTCAGCGCATATTCAAATTTTTTAATTTAATATCACTCAAAACATGTCCTAACTTTCGTTTTTGGTTTATCCGTACCATAAATAAACTACCGATAATAAGTAATCTATTGCGACGCTGTTCTGGAAAACCACTCTTGCCAGATCAAGAAAGAGGCTTGGATAACGGAAGTCTTTTTCGTGCTGTTCTCAATGACGGGAAACGCGCAGCTAAAAAATCTATTCACTTTACTGGTAATTTTGTGCTATGCCATCCACGGCTTAAGATATTATGCCTCCGTGTACTCGATCAGAGCCCTCCTTTGCGACTCAAAATCAAAAAACTAATTCATGGTAACACCTCGTCGACTGAACCCCCAGTTTTTCTTCATAGTTCAAATGAGCTTTCCCCACGTGGACAGACTGCCTACAATTTATTGTCCTCTCTTGAAAAAACACACGAGTAAAAAATGCGCATTGTCATTGACATGCAGGGTGCACAAACCGCATCTCGCTTCCGTGGTATTGGTCGTTATACGCTTGGACTGGTCAAGGGAATCATCCGTAATTGCGGCGAACATGAAATTATGCTTGTCCTTAATGGTGTATTGTCAGAATCCATCGATAATATTCGTGCTGAATTTGTAGGACTGTTGCCCAAAGACTGTATTCGTGTCTGGTACACACCTGTCCCTCTATCTTATGAATACCCCGGATCTTCTGGAAACCGTGCTGTTGCTTCATCCCTCTATTCAACATTTATAGCTACTCTAGAACCTGATATACTGCTCGTCAGCAGTATGATGGAAGGATGGGGGGACAACTATTACTGTTCCATTTCTTCCTTACGAAGGAATGTGCTGGTAGCAAGCATAATCTATGATTTTTTACCTTATAAAAATCCAGAGAAGTACCTCACAGCCTCCAGTCGTGCATGGTATCAGGAACGTTTCAAACAGTTAGAGCAAATCCATCTGGGATTGACCATCTCTGACTTTACTCGTCGTGAAGCAGAAAAATATCTTCCAACTATCCCAGTTATTTCTATTTCTAGCGCGTGCAATGACTGCTTCAGTAAATTGCCACCAACACACCGTACAGATGCCCTCCTTTTGGCAAAGGGGATTAACAAGCCCTTTGTACTCTATGCAGGGGGCCTTGATGAGCGAAAGAACGTCCCTGCTCTGCTAGCCGCATTCAGCTGTCTTTCCGATGCGATACGTACTTGTTATCAACTGGTGATCCCCTGCGGCGGACAGTCTCTTCTCATAGATTTTATGAAGAAGCAGGCTCTAAATTATGGACTGGATGACAAAAGCGTTCGTGTGCTAGGAACAGTTTCTGACGACGAGCTATGTTCCTTGTACAATCAATGTTCGGTATTCGTTTTTCCTTCCCTAGAAGAAGGTTTCGGTCTACCTGTACTGGAAGCCATGCGTTGCGGTGCTCGAGTCATTGGTTCCAATACAACCTCCATTCCTGAGGTTATTGGGCTGGATGAAGCTCTGTTTGATCCATATGACATAAAAGACATTACCGTAAAACTGACACAGGCACTCACTGACGAGTCGTTCCGAGAACGACTTAGCATCAACAGTGCTGTAAGACACAATATGTTTTCCTGGGATATTTCCGCACAACGAGCACTTTATGCACTTGAAAGTCATGCAGTATTCAATAGGCCAGCGTGGCCTTCTTTGACTGCTGAAGAAAAGCTCTCCAAGGTATGCTCTACCGTAAGAAACTTTGTCTCCGGTTCAATGAAAATTTCTGTCGCTGACTGTATTGCCCGTACTTTTGATGATGCATTTCCTCAGCTTCTGATTGATATCGGAGCATTGGCACATGGCAATTCTAAAACGGCCACTCAACAGGTTGCACTTAGCATTTTGACTGAACTCGTAACTACACCACCTCAGGGGTATGTTGTACGTCCTGTTTATGCTCTACCCCAAAAAAACGGTTATGTTTATGCTCATGATTTTTCGTCAGCTCTAGGCTATAATGACGGTCTGTTGGAAGATTGTGCTATTGACTGGTCGTATCGCGATATATTCCTAGGACTTGATCTGCAACTAGATACGGTTTTACAGCAGATGCCTGCCCTAAGTCGTATGAAGCGCCATGGGGTCAGTATCTATTTTGTCGTATATGATCTCCTTACCGTTCAGTTTTCACGATACTGTGTCCCAACTTGGCGTATTTGCTTTAAAAATTGGCTGAAAGCCATTGGGGAATTTGATGGAATTATATCTATTTCACAGAAGTTTATGGATAACATTCAAACATGGAAGAAAGATAACGGTTCAAGACGTCTTTCCCCAACGGAGTATTCTTGGTTTTATCCCAATTTGGATATTAAAAATTTTATTTCCACAACGGCTATACCCGCAGATACCCATTCCATTTTTGTAAAGCTGTCTGAGTCCCCCACCATATTAATGGTTAGCCCTATTGAACCAAGAAAAGGATACAGACAATCACTTGATGCTTTTGAACTTCTCTGGAAAAAAGGAATCAATATTAATCTTGTCCTAGTGGGCAAACAAAACTGCAAGATGGAAAGCTTTATCGAAAGGCTAAATCAGCACCCTGAACGGGATAAACATCTTTTCTGGACTCAGAACATCAGCAAAGAATACCTTGAAAAACTATTCAATATCTCTACTGCCGTACTCATAGCCTCTGAAGATGAAGACTTTGGTTTTGCTATTGTGGAAGATGCTCGACACAGGAACGCATTTATTTTATGTGATACTCCTGTATTTAGGGAAATAGCCAGAGCTCATACATTCTCTTATTTTGAAGAATTTAAATCTGAATCCATAGCTAATGCTATTGAAACGTGGTTGCAAAGTCATGCCACAAGAACGTCTACGTCTCCAAAGAAATTAACTAATTGACGAGAAAAAACGCGTAAATGCTGTTGCCATTCGAACGTGGAGCAATGCTGAAAAGAATGGAATAGTATACGCAAAACAGTTGAGAAAGAGAAATTTTAGCGCTCAACACCAATTTTGAAGCGAACTTATTTGGCTGGCGGCAAAGAGCTGTCATCCCCCTCTATAAAAAAAGACGAAAAAGAACGGAAGTTTCTCTACCACCTGAAAAATCTCAATTACAGTTGCTCAAAGCGATGAAGGAGGAGACCTCGACCGCTGCTGTTGAGGACGTGTTTATATTTTTTAGATATCACATTGTAGATATGATTACTTCTATTTATTTGTTTCTCCTCCTTACAAGTTACTAACAGATTTTCATGGTAGTGAAGAACTATAGAATATATATTAAGTGATGTGTGATAATGATACAGAGAATATACTACAAAAACAGTATATTCTGAATAGTTATTTCTACTTTTATCTAAAGAAACACTTTTTCATGGAAAAACAAACTCATTGGAGTATAAAATGAAGCTATCCACAGACAATATAAATAACACTATAAAATCAATATTGTTTCTTTTTATTTGCGCAGGGATGTCATTTTATTGCATATCTCTTATCTATAACATACTGGAATATCCTTATTTTTTCTTTTCAGATCAACATGAACAAGTTTTTAAAATGATTATCCCAGAAGTTCCTATATTGAAACATTATCCAAGTCGCTTTGATATTCTTACAGGTATTGAGTTTTTTCCGATTGTTAGATCATCATGGACTATACAACACATTATGTCTGCTTTCTATTATATACAATCTTTTAAAATATTAGTTTTTTTTATAGCTATGCTATATATAATGTCACTATTATCAAACAAAACTATTAGTTTTTTACTTTTTTCTATTTTTATTTTTTTTGGAGAAACAACTGTTGATCTATTATCAACATTATCACATACTATTTTTCCAGATACCACTCTTGCCTTTTTAATTGTTTTGTTTTTCATATTTTATTTATTTGCACTTAAAAAAGATTCTACCTTATTATACTTATTTTCTATTTTATGCGCTTGCATTTTAACATATATGAAGGAACCTAGCTTTATTATATTTTTACCATTAATATTTTTTAATGGTTTTCTAAATTGGAAAAACAATACAAAAAAAGAAAAAATATTTAATATTTTACTTTTTTTAAACTGCATAATATTTATTATTATGTATATAATGTACGCGTATTCCCCTGGAAGCAATTACGCATCAGGAAGATCCCCATTTACTTTTTTTGAAAATATAAAATACGTATTATCATTTTCTTATTATATAACTTTAAATATAATCATTCTATTGATAAAATCAATATACTATATAAAAATAAAATGTAAATTTATTAAAATTTATGATATTATCTTATTAAGTAGTCTTGGATACACTTTCGCTTTTTTTATTTTAAATCTTAATGCAAAATATTATTTTTTACCCTCATACGCCCTATCTTTTATTGCCTATTCTGGATATGTTTATGATATAGTATTTAAATATAATTCAAAAAAATTTTTGCAAGAACTATATCAATATTTATTATTTACACTCTCAATAATATTTATTATTATTAATCTATTAAATATTTCAAAATTTGATATTCAATTACATACAGATCTAAAGATTATTACTAGACCGTACTCACTTTTTATGGTCGAATTAGAAAAAAATAATATTCCTGTAAAATCTTTTCTTCGCACCATAGATTCATATAAGCGTCAACACTTTAGAGATATTTCATATTGGCATTATTTTACAACAAAAGTATTCTACTCTCTTTATTCATTACCTAAAGACAGAAGAAATATATACAAAACAGAGAATGAGATCGTTAAAAATATTAATAAAGATATAATTAAAACAAAAAATGAGTTATTTAATTCAATGGATAATGGAGCCATTGTACAATTAAGCCCTATAGAAATTTCGACAGTATCACAATGGAATAATGAAAATTATAGAATCATTGATGGTTACTTTACAAAATTTATTTATAATAAAAAATACGAATCTGATATACACGATGCATACTGCCGTTTTATAGAACGTGTCTTTAAAAATTCAAAACAAAATATAAGACCTAAGTTTGATATATTATATGAACAAGCGCAGGAAAGACAATGTATTATGCAAAAATAAATAACAAATAATTATACGGCTTTTACTATATTCTACACGAACTGCAAACTAAATAAGGCTATCTTGAAATTTTACAACAAGAGAGTATTACAAGTTATAAAATAATCATAATATACAAAGACATTTCTATTTCATATCATCTATAATTTTATAGAACTAATATTTAAACAATAACATATTATTTTAATAAGCGAATTCATATGAAAATATCTAATATCGAAAACAAAATTAGCATTATAATTCCAGTGTATAATGAAGAAGATAACATAGATATAATTTCAAAAAAATACATAATCTACCTATAAAAAATAAAGAAATTTTGTTTATCGATGATGGAAGCACTGATAAGACTTTAAGCAAAATACATCAAAACTGCAAAAAACATAGTAATATCAGTTATATTTCCTTATCGAGAAATTTTGGACATCAAATAGCCTTAAAAGTTGGTTTTGACCATTGCTCAGGGGATTGTACAATTACAATGGATGGAGATATGCAACACCCACCTGAAATAATAATAGATATGTTGGAACGGTGGTTAGATGGCGCTGATGTCGTCCATACAAGGAGGCTCCCAGAAGAAAACCAATCCTTTTTTAAAAAAATAACATCAAATTATTTTTACAAACTTATTAATTTCTGTTCCTCTGTCGATATCCAAGCTGGAACAGCTGATTTTAGACTTCTGGATTCAAAAATTGTAAAAATATGTCGCCAATTAGAAGAAGATACTTTTTTTTGGCGCGGCCTTATTCCCTGGATGGGATTTCGACAAGACTACATAGATTACAAGCCTAACCATCGACTTCACGGGAAAAGCAAATATTCACTAAAAAAAATGATCAAATTAGCATGGGATGGAATCTCATCATTCAGTCTTTTACCACTTAGGCTCGCAACAGCTTTAGGCCTGGTAACATTTTTTTCCTGTATGCTTTATATAACACATGTCCTATACAAAGTATTTTTTACTACAGAAACTGTATCTGGATGGGCATCTTTAATCGTTATGATGTTAATCATCAACTCTGTTCAGTTTATTTTTCTTGGTATTCTTGGTGAATATATTGGAAAAATTTTCATATCAAGTAAACATAGGCCATATTATATCATAAAAAATAGCAATATACAAAATATAATCAACCAAAACGGTATTTCATTATATAATAAGGACGATTAACACATGAAAACTATCTTTATGATTATAGTTTCAGTAATACTAAACGTATCAGCTCAAATATTTATGAAAGCAAGCGGATCTTCCGATACAAATAATACCGCGTTGTCAATTATATTTTCCAGCAAAACAATACTTGCTGTAATAACATATGGTTTAAGCTTTATTATTACACTGTTTATATATAAAAACAATGAGCTTTCAATAGCTGGTCCGATCATGGCGAGCCTAACTTGTTTGTGTGTTTTTATTAGTGCGTTTTTATTTTTTAACGAAGCCATATCCATTAACAAAATTACAGGTATTGTTTTTATAATAGTAGGCATATATTATATTACAAAATAATTTTTATATAATATCAGCTTATAATTCATCAATTTTCAAAATACACTAAATAGGATAAGCATAGGCCACAGAGATAGTCCATGCTTATCCTATTTTATCCTTTCGGAAATCAGTAGGAAACGAATCAAAATTTTTCCCTACTCTCTCTTCTAGTATGGCCCAACATTTATAAGAATACGATTCATACAAAACGTTTCACTATCATTTTTCATGTGGAACCGTCTTAGCATATTCAATAGCATTCTCGCTACACTAACGAATCAAAAAATACCTGATGAATCTCTACCTGATAGACTTCATATATCTCAGACACACCATATCAACCAAACGAAAAGAGGATTGAATTCAAAGCCTCATACAGTTTGCGCCGAGCGTGCGCGGCTTCACTGTATTATCGACTAAAGTTTTATACAATAATTACATAATGTTGTTTTTCTGTATTACCACCCCAAATACAGTACATCTCAGGCCAGCAACTTTTCAACAGGACAATACGCCTTACTGCCCCGCTTTGCCGCGAGCTCCTTCTTCCCTTCAGCGATCAGAGATGCATCGTTCGCCAGATCGTACACGGCTCCGGCCATAGCCTTGGCCACCTGAACCGAGCTCTTGAGCCCTATGGAGCTTCCCGTGCTGGCCACCGGCCTACCATGTAGGCTGCGACGCCTACCGACCATGCGCAGCCCCACAGCATGGAAGTGGGCATGATGTTCGCCACGCCGCCGACGTCGCTCGCCCCCATAATAAAGGTCCCGGAATCATAACAGGGCAATGGGGTTGAAGCGAGGACCCGATCCGACTCCATAATCTCTACGGGTTTCGCCAGGGCCGCCGCCACCGAGGCTTCGGGTAAGGTCTGCTGGAGCGCGGCGGCAAAAACCAATTCGCTTTCATCGAAAGAAATGCTTCCGGCAAATGTTCTCAAATTGTCGTCGAGTACCCGATTCAGTACCTTGTTGGGGAGCGTGTTGTAACAGCCGCCGAGCAGCTGCACGCTGACTTCTGTTTCCATCATCAGGGCCGCGCCTTGGGCTATTTTATTGAGGCACTTCCAAAGAGACTGCAATTCCTCACTACTCGGCGAACGCCAGAAGCACCAAACCTCGGCCTCGGCGGGAACGATGTTTGG
>ENA-OWPD01001255-OWPD01001255.1-human-gut-metagenome-genome-assembly--contig:-NODE-1255-length-21390-cov-6.237450_pt1 | contig 21390 bp, 15 predicted proteins | sample MGYA00248262_ERZ651842 | MGnify/ENA primary metagenome ERZ651842 (study PRJEB26924, sample SAMEA4378253) | human gut metagenome | biome: human gut; feature: human-associated habitat; material: faeces... | reverse complement strand
AAAAATGTTGCAAACTAATGATTAAAAATCATTAATTTGCAACAGCCCCTTTTTTATTCTTAAATAAATTTTTAAAATTTTTAGCACTCATCTATTGACTTTGCTAATAAAAAAGAGTATAATTAATTTATAAATGAAGAGAAGGTATTAAAAACATATAATCAAAATTGAAAAATTTTAAATAATATTTATTAAGGAGATGGTATATATGTTAATGCCTAGTATTTTTAGAAAAGGATTTATTGATGATGTTTTTGAAGATGATTTTTTTGGAGATAATTTAAAAAAACAAAGTTCTTTTGGAAAAACTGATATAAAAGAACTTAAAGATAATTATCTTCTTGAAATTGAACTTCCAGGTTTTAATAAAGAAGATATTAAAGCTGAAATCAATAATGGTTACTTAATTGTCACAGCTGCACACAATGAAAATAAAGATGAAAAAGATAAAGAAGGTAAATATATAAGAAAAGAAAGATATACTGGTCAATTTACTAGAAGCTTCTATATTGGAGATAATATTACTCAAGAAGATATTAAAGGAAAATTTGAAAACGGACTACTTAAATTAGAAGTTCCTAAAAAAGAAGCTAAAGAATTAGCAGAAGAAAAAAAATATATTCAAATAGAAGGATAATAAATATTAAAAAATAGAATAAAAGTTTTAGTGAAAACAGGAGTTGACTTTAAATGAAAGAGCATAAATATGTAAATTTTAATCAAGAAGCTGATGTACATTATATAATAAATAAATATCATAAAAAAGAGCATGAAGCTGTAAAAGAATATCTTGAAACACTAAAAGGACAAAAAAATTTGACTCATGAAGCTGTATTTGCTTTAATTGAAAAAAATCTAAAATTTAAAAAAATAGAAAAATAATTCTTAATGAAATAGCCAATAAATTTGGCTATTTTTATTTTTATTAAATATTTAAATATAAAAAACTACATCCTCCATAGATTAAAATTTTGGATGTAGTCTTTTTTAAATTTTTATTACCATTCTATTACTACAAGAATTTTTTATCTCTCACAAACTCTTGTATTATCAAGGGTTGAAAAGAAAATGAAAACTATTCCCACTCTACAAATACCGATTTTTATGCCTTTCTAAACCTTTAAAATTGGAATTTCTATTTTATAAGAAATTCATTTTTTCATATATTTTATAGGGTTTTTAATTTTTTACGGCCAATTTGCGGCCAACTATATTTTTAATTTTGAAAAATATCTTCACTTCTTATTATACAACAAAGTTCACTTAATTTATCTTCTAAATCTATCTCCTTGTCTTTTAATAAATAATAAAAATATTGTAAGTTTAAAAATAATGAATAATGGTATAAAGAATCAATATCTTTCTTACGACTATAACTACTACTCTCTAAAATTTGATGTATTTCTTTTAATTCATTAAAATATTTATTTATTTGTATTTCTTCTTTGGGATATGAAGGGATAACTCTTACTTTTTCAATGAATAAACCTTCTTTAATTATATTTGATGAAATACTTTTACAATGTAAAGAATCATAATCTTCTAAGGAAAGAGATAATGTCATTATCCTTCTATCATTAACAATTAATTCTTGATATTTTGAGTTTTTATCTTTTTTCTTAAAAAAACGGATTCTTTTATTTTCTTCTAAAAAACTTCTTAATCTTAAAGCTTGTATTTGAGAATCTAAAAGGGTCTTTTTAACATCTAATAAAGCTTGAAAAATCTCTCCTTTTTTGGTGTTATAATGTAAATTTCCTTTTTTTAATTCAATTATCACTATCATTTTATCAAATTCAAGTATTAAATCACTTTCATACCAAGTATTATCTTTTTCCCAATAACCTTTCTTGTGAACAATTCCTCTCTCAATAATTAAATTTTCAAGAATTTTTTCTAATTTTTCTCCAAATTTTATAGAAAATTTATCTATTTTTTCTGTTAGTAAAACATAGGATTGCTTGTATAAAGCAATTATATTCATAGGTAATATCGGAATAATAAACTTTTCTTCTTCTTGTATAAATAAATAATTCAAGTGATTTAATTCAAATCTTTCTTCTACTTTTTCTTTTGTAAAGCTAAGTTTTTCAAGAAAATTATCTACCTCAAATTTTTTAACCAGGTTTTTTAGTTCATTCTTTAAAAATACTATATTTAAAATTTGTTTTTTATTTTTTATAATATTTAATAAACTTTCTATAAATTTTAATTCTTTAGATAGTCCTTTTTCTGAAAAATAATCTTTAAGTCCTTCTTCTATTAAAAAAGAAGTAAATTCTATAGAAGATTGTGGGAATAATCCAAAATATGTATTTTCAATATCCTTTTTAATATCTTCAGCAAAAGTTTGACTTGAAGTAGTTATAAATAAATTTATAGGATAAAAAAATCTTTTTATATCTTTTATATAATAAAGTGCTATACTCAACTCCATAATCTCATCTATTTCTTTTGATACGTCTAGTAAAATACATGAAGTATTGTAATAATTTATATAGGATAAATTTATTAAATAACCATAAGGAAACAAATTAATATTTTCATTTTTATAATCATAAATTCTTGTAAATGGTATTCTGTCAAATTTTTTACTATATCCTTCTTTTGGTAATTTTTCTAGTACTTTATTTAATAAAAATTTTCCAGATATATTTTTTATTTTACTTTGAATAAATTCCTCTATTTTTAGTTCTAGATTTTCCTCATCATTCTTAAAACTAAGATACTTTCTTAAAATGCTATAAGCTTTATATCTATTTTTCTCATATATAGTCATTACTTCACCTATTTGATAACTTTATTTTTTTATCCTTAGAATATTTTCAAATAAATTTTCTACTCCATTTCCTTCTGGATTTATTTCAATAACAGAAAGACATTCTTTAACTAAACTATTATAATCTTTTATTTTTAAATAACAGTTAGCCAATTCAACTTTAACTTTTTCAAAGCCATGTTTTAAAGAAAGAGTTATTCTATAATTTTCAATAGCTTTTGTATATTCTTCTCTTTTTTGATAAAATTCCCCTAATACAGCATATATTCTTTCATCTTTCGGAGAAAGTTTAATAGCTTCATCTGCTAGTTTTATTATTTCATCATATCTTTTCTGTTCAAAATAAACACTTCCAAGTAATATGTGTCTATCTATATCCTCTGAATTCTTCTCCTTAGCTTTATTCAAATAATTTTCTGCTTTATCATATTCTTTTAATTCTATGTAAAGTAAGCTTAATCTTATATAAAAAGCATAATCTTCATCTTCTATTTCAGAGACTTTATTTAAAATTTCTTTTCCTTTAATAGCATCTAATTTCTTAAAATAACTTCTTGCTAACTCTACATACAGCAATCTATTTTCTTCTATTTCTAATCCTTTTTCTGAAATTTCAATAGCTTTGTTATAATCCTTATTTTCATTATATAACATAGCTAGTTTATGATAAGTTAAAATAATTTTAGAATCTTTTTTTAATGAAGTTTCAAAACTTTCAATCGCTTCTGTATACTCTAAATTTCCTAAGTAAAAAGTCCCTAATTTGAAGTAATTCTCCCCAGTATTTTCTAAAGTAATTAGTTTTTTACATAATTTAATCCCTTCTTCATATTTTCTTGTTATTAAATATAACTCTAATAAATTATTATAAATCCAACTTTGATTTTTTTCTATTTCAAGAGCTTTTTCATACATTGAAATAGAATTCTCATATTCTTTTAACTCTTGATATATTTCTCCTAGACAAATATAATTCCATATAAAGTTAGAATCTTTTTCCATTCCTTTTTTAGAAATCTCGATAGCTTTATTGTATTCTTTCAATTCTTGATATATCCTTGCTAGATTATTATATATCCAAATATAGTCATTATTTATTTCCAAACCATTATTTAAAGTTTTAATAGCTTCATCATATCTTTTTTCTTTCAGAAAAATCCCAGATAAAGTTGTATAATTTGGCATAAAAGTTTTATCTAATTTTATGGATTTCTTTAAATATTTAATAGCTTCATCATTTTTATTTAACTCTTTAAAAATTTCCCCTAAATTATAGTTAACCATAAAATTATTTTCATCAATATCTAATACTTTTTTAAAAATTTTAATAGCTTGACTATAATTCTTGATTTCTTTATATAATTCTCCTAAGCTTACTAAACTCCAAATATCATTTTCATTAATTTTCAAGCCTTTTTTTAGAATATTAATGGCTTCATCATACTCTTTTAACTCTCTATATATATAACTTATTCTTGAATAAAATAGGTGTTGTATGTTTGGATTTTCTTTTAATATTTCTTTATATATTTCTAAAGCTTTATCATACTCTCTCTCTTTTTGATGAATATTTGCTAAATTATATTTTATTATATATTGATTATTTTTATATTTATCATATCCTAATAAAGAGTATAACGATTTCAATTTCTCTTGGCTACTTGAATTTGTATTTAAAATTGTATTTATCTCTATTAATAAAAGGCTTTGATTATTTTCATTATAAATATTTTCTATTTTATTATCTAATGTTGAATTGACATTTTTTATTTTTTCTCCAATAGTTCTTGAAATATTTTCTTTTTCCTCCTCTACTTTTATATTTAATATGTCTTTAGCTTTTTCTATTATTTCATCTCTAAAATTATCTATCCTATCATCAATTTCTTTTTTGGAAACCTGTATTTTATAGCCGTTATATCCTAATAAAACTATAACTCCAGCTCCTATTCCTCCCATTACCCATTTTATAAACTCAACAGTTCCTTCATAAAATTTGAGATTATCTGAGGTAATATCCTTAGTTTCACCCAATTTTTCTTTAAACTCTTCCTCATATTTTTTCAATTCATTCTTTAATTCATCTTTTAACTCTTTATTTTCTTGTTTTATTTCTTCTATCTGCTTTATTAGGATTTCTAAATCTTTTTGTTGTTCTATAACATTCTCTTTTGAATAACTTCCTATTGAAATAAAAATATAAAATATTAAAAGATAGGATAAGAATAAACATTTTTTCATAGTTTCTCTCCCTTTATTTTTCAAAACAAAATTCTTTTTTATATTCAGCTATAATCTCTTCATCTATACTCTTTTTCTGTAGAAAATTTAAAATTTTCTTACTTAATTCTAATTCAAATAAAGCCTTATATATATCATTTTTTAATTAGGATTATTTGAAAATATTTCCCTATTAAATTTGTAAATTATTAGTAATTTCTTTTTTTGCCATTAGATAAAGTTATAAGGTCAAAATAACCAAATTCTAATTTTCTATTTAAATTTCAATATTATATATCATTAGAAATATATTTTTTAAATATTTGTTTTAACTTATTGCTTATTTCATTATTTTTCTCTAATAATAATAGAACATAATCTATATAATAATCTTTTTTCCAACCAAATTTATTAGGTAATCCAGTATAACTAAGTAATCCTTTATTATTTATTACCTTTAATGCCTCTAAATAATTTTTATCGTCAATAATTTTTTTTAATCTGTTAATTTCTTCTTTATAAGTAGATTCTATATCTTCTACTGAAACTAAATTATTCAAATTTAATTTATATTCTTCAATTGACGAAGTTTTTTTATTCATTTTTTGAATAATATCATTTTGACTTCTTTGTTTTGTAAATAATAAAGCTTGCTCTTCTTTCTTTTCATCTAAAAATTCTATTGTTTTTTCTTTTACCTCTGAAATAATCTGTTCTATCTCATTTTTATCTTGTTTTTCTGCTACGATTTTGATTACTTCTGGTAGAAGAAATAAATTTTCTATTTCTGCAACTTCTGGTACAAAAATATTCTTTGCTTTCAATGAGCTAATTTCTTCTTCACCACGTCGATCTCTATCAACAATACCTTTTACCTCTACATAATGTAAAGGTGTAGTTTGATTATATGTTTTTGTAACTTGAATAACAGTATTACAACTTTCCATTGTAAGAATATTATATTCATGATAAATTTTTGAATAGAGTTTTTTATCAATGCTTTTTGTCGGGGTTCCTTCAATTAATAAAACTTTCTGGCGATTACCCATAATTTCAAGTTTTAAAGCATCTGAAGCATCAATACTATCTATTAAATCATACTCCCAATTATTCTCTGATAAGAAATTTTTTACCCAAATAATTTGTGAATTCACTCTAGAACTTGCAAACTCTAAATTATGAGTTATATATACAAACATACAATCATCTCTTACTGATTCTATAGCATTCCATAATCTTACAAGAATTGATTTATGTAAGTGATTCTCAGGTTCATCAATAATAATAAGACTATTTTTTTTAGCACACAATACTTCTCCTATAAAATAGAAAATTGCTCTTTCACCATCACTCATTTTACTTCCATTATAATAAGTTTCTTCATCAATATTTGATGTTTCAATTTTTCCTGCACGTATTTTCAATTTTCGATGTAAAATAACATTTTCCCATATTCTTTTTATTTCTTCCAATTTTGTAGAATTATTAAAAGTCATATTTCCTTCTTTGTGCTTCTCTCTATATTCTATACTTTTTTCATAATTTTCTGTCATTAAATATTGCATTAATTTATCAAAATCATTAAGTAAATGTGTCTCAGGCATATTTCCCCAACGATAAATTTTCTTTCCATCTCTTCTTAGCCATTTTTTATCATCATACATAATCCCATATAAAAATTCTTCTTCTGCTTTTTTCATTTCACTTGGAGTGATTATTTCAGGTAAATTTAATGATTTTTGTGCAGAAATACGATGTATATTTATATCTGGATTATTTTCATCTATCCATATGCTCATTCTTGTTTTCCCTGAGCCATTAGCACCAATTAAAATTATAGAAGATTTATCTTCTATATATTTTTCATTTCCTCCTAAATCTGGCAATTTTATTTTCATACCCACTCCTTATTTTTCAAAACAAAATTCCTTTTTATATTCAGCTATAATCTCTTCATCTATACCTTTTTTCTGTAAAAAATTTAAAATTCTTCTATTTAATTCTAATTCAAATTGAGCTTTTTTCTTAAATTCTTTTATTCTATTTAGATTATTTAAATTCTTACTAACAAACATATAATAAGGAAAATATTGTCCAAAATTTTTCTCTTTAAGTTGCTCTGCTATATATTTTAATTCATCCTCTTTATATTCTATCAATTTCTTTTTTATCTTTCCATCTTCCTTAATCGGTTGATATAAAAATCCTCTTAAAGCAGCCAATCTTTTTCTTTTCAAAGTAATTTTATTTAAATTTAAAAGCTTTATATCTTTCTCTAAATCAGGATTATTTGAAGAAATCTCTCCATTAAGATTATAAATAATATCATTTTCTAAATCACATGTATGAAAAGCTAGTAATTCTTTTTCTGCTTTTTTTGGGTCACAAGTACTTCCTTTTCCTTTATAACTACATGAAATTGTAAGATTAAAATAATCAAACTCTAATTTCCCATAAAGACTTTTAGGCCTAATATGTTCAATAGAAATATCCTCATTTTCCACTACTCTTTTTTGACAGTATATACATACATATCCCTGTTCTTCTAATAATTTTTTTCTTAACTGACTTTTTGCTTTCGGATTAAAAAATTCTTTCTCACTAAATCTTGATTTATTTAATTCTTTTTTTAAAATATTTTTTATTTCATTAGAATTTTTCTCATTAAAATCTAAAGAATCTATTAATAAATCATAATTATTTTTTAATTTTTCTGTTTTAAATTCTTCAAAATATTTTAACATATTCTTTTTATTTCGTAAGCTCATTCATTAACTCCATTCTTCTTATCATTCCTGAAAGCTCAAGAACTAAATCATGGTCTTCTAGGTTTTTTACTCCTTTTTTTCTTAGATTATTTTTTAATATTTCAAGTTCTGATTTAGCTTCAAATAACTTGTTTTCAATAAGTGCTTCTAATATAATTTCTTCATGTGTCATAATATCTGAAGTATATTTTTTTACATCCATAACTTCTGCTAATATAGTATTTACATCATTACAAAAAGTTTCACTATTGCATTCTAACACTTTTCCGTTTTTTAAAATATAAATATTCTCATCATTGGTTGTTCCTAAAATCAATGGAGAATGAGTTACATATAATAAATGTTGTTTTTTATTAGCTTCTAAAATATCATTTAATTGTACTCCATATTCTCTAATCCATTTAGGATGAAGATGAGAATCAGGTTCATCTAATAAAATTAATACCTCTTTTTCAGGAAATAAATTAATCAAAGCTAAATTCATATATTTTTGTTTTTGTCCTTCACTAAAACTATCAAACTCTATATTTCTATCAACTTCTATCTTTATATCTTGAATTATATCACTCAATAGAAATAAATCTAAAGTTTTAAAATTTATTAAGTCATCATCTTTTAAAAAATTATTATTAATATTGGGATTATTATTAGTAAAAAAGAATTTTCCTTCTTCATAACTCACTTCTTCTCCCCATTTTTCTAACAATACTTTTAATTCTCCTTTAGCATTTTCAAAAATTCCATTTATTCCCTGAGCTTTAGTTGGTTTATTTTTTCCCCAAGTTGTTGGCATTTTTAAGCTTATTTCTATACTATTGGCTATTGTTTTTTCTTCTTCGTTTTCTTTTAAATAATTTAGAAAAAGAATTTTATTATATTCAGGAGTCAAATATAACATTTTTCTTAAAGGTACTTTTTCAAGTTTATATAAATTATTATCTATATAACTCTTTGTCATTTTTTTATAAACTTCTTCTAGTTTTTTATCTTTACCAGAATAAAGTAAAATAATATGTTCTGGAAGATAATCTTGTAATTCTGTTCTTTTTATATCTACAGAATCCACTTTACTTTCCAATTCATTATTATCTTTAGTAAACTTTAAATTAACTATTTTATTTTTTATTTCATACTCTATCTCATAATTTTCTTTAAAAAAATTTCCTAATTTATTAGAATATAAATCACTAAAAATCTTACTAATAGCTTCTAATATATTGGTTTTTCCTCCACCATTTTCACCAATAAAAATAGTGTAGTTTGAAGAAAAGTTAATCTCTATATCCTTCAAATTTTTATATTTTACTATTTTTAATTTCTTTAATCTCATACTAAATACTTCCCATTTTTAATTATAAAATTTCTTTTAATCTTTCTAAGATTGGGTAATCATCTTTATTTTGAGTTCCTAACTCCCCTTTAAAAGCCTTATTTAAAATTGAACTCTCCAATACTTCTATTGATTTTTCAATCTCTAATAACTTGTCTATTTTATTTTCTTCTTCAAAAACTTTATCTAAAATTCTTACTATTTCTTTTTGTTCTTCTAGCGGTGGTAACACAATCTTTTTATTTAAAACTATATCTCTAGAAATTCCAGGAATTAGCCCATTTCCTTCACTTTTTAAGCTTTCCATAGTATATTCTAAAAAATATTTTAAATATTTTACTTCTAGACAACTATTATAAGGACGTAAAGCCATTATCTGCCTACTTATATTTATTTTCTTTTCTTTCTGTAAATATAATTTACCAATAGTTCCTTTTACACTTAATAACAAATCATTTTTTAAAGACACCACTTTTGGATTTTCTATCCAACGTTCAGCATAAAAAATGTTATTTATAATATTACTTGCCCCTAAAATATAAGGTATTCCAATTTTATTAGAATTACATAATTTACTTGAAATATCTTGTCCAGATAATAAAAAAATAACATTTCCTATACTTGTCCATACCCAATTATCTGGCACTTTATAGGGAATTTCATCTTCTTTAACTAACATTTCTGAAATATCTTTTATTTGAGGTTTACTAGGTTTCTTTTTCCCTTCTTCTTCAGCTTTTTTATACTCTTTTTGCCATTCCTTTATTTTCTCATCATTAATTTTATAAAGTAATTCTTCTGCACTTGAAGTTTTATTTTCACTTCTCCACTTTTCTGTTAATTCTCCTGTAAATGCTTTTGAAAGAATAGCTTCTCTTCTTGAAATTGTTTTTTCTTTTACCTCTTCAATAATCTCCTTTATTTTTTGAGTTTTTTCATATAAAGAATCTAATTTTTCTACTATCCTTTTTTGTTCTTCTAGTGGTATTAATGGAAAAGGAAGCTCTTTAAAAATTTTAAATGGAGGTATATTTTTTATTGCAGTTCCTTTACTAAAAGAGTTTGATAATTTTTTTAACATAAAATCAAAATATTTTATATAATATTCTTTTTTTACTAAACTATTTAATGTTATTCTCATTAAAGCTTGATTGATAATTCCTTCTTCTATATTATCTGGTAAAATATACGTCTCTCCTATCGTTCCTGCACAACTTACTATTATATCTCCACTTTTTACACTAAAACTTTTCATATTTTTTTCATAATATTCTCTTGTTATATAATAGTCCCCTAATTTCCAATCTTTTTTTATTGCATTTTTTTGTTCATATACTTTAACTGTATTTTCTCCCTTAGCAACAAATATACTTTTAGTCAAGCTACTTCCAAAAGGACCTTTTTTATAGTTTCCAGTTTCTCCTAATCTTATCCATATCCAATTATCTGGAATTATATAAGGCTCTTCCTCTTTAGGAATTATTACTTTTTGAAGTTTTTCTTCCAGCGAAAGATTTTCTTTTTTCTTAGACATCTCTTTTCACCCCACAAAGCTCCAATTCTCTTAAAACTCCTTTTAATAAGTCAAGAGCTTCTTCTAATTTTTCTATACACTCTTCTGTATTTTCAATAGGATTTTGAAGTTCTTCAACAGTATCCTCTATTTTTAAAAGCCCCTTTTCAAGAGAATAATCTTGTTTTATTATGTCATCTAAAGTTACCTTTGTCCATCTTTCAATTTTTTCTTTCTCTTCATTAGAATCAAAACTTCTTTCAAACTCTTCAAAATGTTCTTTTGTGAGTGGATTGGTCTTTCCAAAGTTAGGCATATTGCTTCTTAAATCATAGTACCAAATCTCTTTTGTATTATCTTTATCTGTTATTCCTCTTTCAAAAAATAAAACATTTGTTTTTACTCCTTGAGCATAAAATATTCCTGTAGGTAATCTTAATATTGTATGTAAATTACACTTATTCAATAAATCTATTCTAACTTCTGTTCCTGCTCCTGATTCAAATAAAACGTTATCAGGAACTATTACTGCTGCCCTTGCTTTTCCAGTTTTCTTTAATGAATTGTAAATAATTTGTACAAAGTTTAACTGTTTATTAGAAGTATCTATCATTAAGTCATCTCTTGTTGCTCTTTCCCCACCTTTTTTAGTTCCAAATGGTGGATTAGATAGTATCAAATCATAATTTTTTAATGATTTACCAGTTTCAGATAAAGTATCTCCTTGAATAAAATGAGTACTTTCTATTCCATGTAACAGTGCGTTCATAACCCCTAATCTATGAGTATCTGGTACTAATTCACAAGCTGAAAAAGCTTCTTTTTTCTGAAAACTATACTCTTCAGGTGTAATGGCAAAATAATTGGTATTATCTTTTATATATTTATCTGCTTGAATCAAAAATCCAAATGTTCCAGCAGCTGGGTCAAATATTCTCTCTCCTAATTTAGGTTTCATTATTCTAATAATTACATCTATTAGGACTCTAGGTGTAAAGTATTGCCCTGCTCCTGACTTTTTCTCAGAAGCATTTTTCTCTAATAATCCCTCATATAAATCTCCTAAATCCTCTTTATCTATTGAATACCAATCCATTTTATCTATTTGATTAAATATCTTCTTTAAATTTGCAGGCTCTTCAATTTTAGTTTGAGCATTTCTATATATTATCCCTAGATTTCCTCCCTTTGCTCCCAAATCAATTAACATTTTTTGATATTTTTTCTTTAATTCTATACCATCTAATTTATTTAATTCTTTCCATGTATATTTTTCATCTATTCCAATCTCTTTTTCATTGTCCAATTCAGCAGCTATCTTTAAAAAAAGTATATATGTAAGTTCTGTAACATATTCATGATAAGTTATCCCATCATCTCTTAAAACATTACATAAATTCCATAATTTTTGTACAATATCATTATTTACCATCTATTTTCTCCTATTAATTTAATATTATATCTTTCTTCACTATCTCAATTATCTCATTTAACATTCCATTTAATTGAGTATCAAATCTTTTATATCCACCATATTCTTTAAAAAATCCTGTTTCAAAATCCTCTTTTGTCAAAATTTCATTTCTTTTTAAATATTCTCCTATATTATCTATAAGTTGTTTTTGAGGAACACTCCATCTATTAAGTTTTTTTATTTTTGAAATTACATCATTTATACTCTCATCTCTATCAACTATTGGAGCCCCTTTTATAGCATATTTTATAAAAGAAATCATATTTGTTAGGATATCTTCATTTTTTACAGTTTTATATGCTGATTCTAATTTAGGTTGAGTAAACCCTTCTGAGTCAAGTCTTGTTACTATTTCTCTTAGCTCTTTTCTTGTAAATCTTTCTGGTGTAGTTTTTAATACTTTTAAAGCTATTATCTTATCTTCATTTTCAATAATAAAATTCTTAAAGCTCTCTAAATAGTCCTCTGGTCTTTTATTTCCAAATTCTTGAGAAATACTTTGAAGTTTATCTTCATCAGTAGATATAACCTGTTTAGTTACTCCTATTTTTAACCTATCTAAATCTATTAAAAATTCTTTTTCTTTAATAAGCTCATCATATAGCTTTTCATCAGATATTTCTTCTAATTTTTTTATATAATCATCTATTGTAATTATAGAATCTTTACCATAAGAAGAGAACATATCTTCAATATATTCACTACCTTTTTTCTCTAATTTTTTCTTCTTTCTTTGAATTCTTGCTATAATTTCATCTCTAAAGTAATTTATTCCCTCTTTTTTCTCTCCTAATTTTTCTAAATCTTTAAAAAGGCTTTCTATATTTAGTTTAGGATTTGTTACCACTGGTTTCATGTCACTATATTCCTCTAAATCAGAGTAAATATCAACAGCATCATATATTTTGAAATACTCTTTTCCTATTTCATCACATCTTCTAGTCGCTCTTCCTAACATCTGTTCATATAAAATTCTACTTTTTACTTTTCTCAAGAATACTAGATTAGATATTGAAGGAACATCTATTCCAGTTGTCAATAAATCAACTGTAACTGCTATAGTTGGGTAAGTTTCATTTTTAAATTTTTTAATAAGCTTATCCACATCTTTAACACTTCCAGTGATTTTTTCTATCATATCATTATTCATATCAAAATAAACCTTATCAAATTCTTCCTTTAATATTCTTACAATCATATCAGCATGTTCATCAGTAGCTGCAAATATTAAAGTTTTTTCAGGTCCATATGGGTTTATATATTGAGTTAAGCAAGAACAAACAACCCTATTAAAATTTTCAGTTATAACTGAAGTATTAAATTTATCTACATCAAAATCAAGCTGGTCTTCTAAATTTTTTATTATACTCACTTTTTTTGTTTCATTATCATATATTTTTACTTCAGCACCCTTTTCATAATGGATTCCATCTGTAGATAATTTTGTTTTTATAATATAAGGTGGTTCAAAGTCAACTAAATATCCATCTAATACAGCTTGTCTATATGAATATTGATAAACTGGTTCTCCAAAAATTTCATATGTATGTAAAGCTGGTGTTGCGGTTAAAGCTATTTTATCAGCTTGGAAATAGTCAATTACACATTTATACTTACTTCTATAGTCTAACTCACTTCTAAAGCTTTCTTCTTCTTCACTTTGTATTCTATCTAAAATATACCCTCTATGAGCTTCATCAATTATTATACAATCATATTGCCCTACAGTAGGTTTTTCATCAGAATATAATATTCTTTTTACTAATCCTTGAACTGTTGCGATATGAACTTTTGTTGTATCTTCTGGACTTTTATCTTTTAATCCCTTTATATCATAAATCTTAGAGATTGGTAATTCATTTTCTATTTTAGCATTATCAAAAGTCTCTTTAGCTTGTATTCCCAATGTTGACCTATCTACAACAAATAAAATACGATTATACTTCTTCGCTTTTAATAATCTATATAAAATAGCCAATGCTGTTCTAGTTTTACCAGTTCCAGTAGCCATAGTTAAAAGAATCTTATTTTGTCCTTTTATTAAAGCTTTTTCAACTGCTTTTACAGCTTCTAACTGATAATCTCTTAGATTTAAACCTGTTGTTGAAGATAAATACTCTAAGGAAGATTCTTCTAGTTTATGATTAGCCAACATTTCATCTTTTTCTAAGAGTTCTTTTAAATCTCTAGGAGAATAAAAACCTTTTATTGCTTTTAAAGAATTACTCTCTCTCCTTCCATCTAAAAACCAAATACCAGATTTATCTACTAAGTATTCATTGTACTCTCTTCCATTACTTGAGAACATAAATGGTACTTCATATTCATTTAAAAAAGGAGCTCCTTCACATAGCTTTACTCTTTCTGGTATAACAATTCCCTTTGAGTACATTCTACTATCTCTTTTCAATGCACTTGCCACATCTTTACTATATCTTTTAGCTTCTATTACACCATATAATGTCTTTCCATAAAATAAAGCATAATCTACGTATCCCTTTTTTCCCTCTTCTTTTATACATGGCCATTCTGCAATAGCTAAAAATCTTTTACTATCAGGAAGAGTACCTTTTGTTTTATAATTTAAATTAATGGTATCAGCTTCCCAACCAGCTTCTATTAATTGCTGGTCAATCATCATTCTAGTTTCTGCTTCTGATAACTCAACTTTACCTCTTTTACTTTTTCTAAATCTAGCTCTCTCTTCATTACTTTTAGATGATATACTCAAAATATCTAAAGACTCAAATCTCTTTTCTTTTTCATCTTTTTCTACTAGTTCAAGTAATTTTTCATATGCTTCTTTATAATCTATAAATTGAGGTTTTTGGAAAGAAATTTTTTGTGAGTCAAAATTTATATCACTTCCATAAAGTTCGTTAAACCATGCTGATAATTTAACAACTAATGATAATAAAGTTTCTGCTTCATCTTTATCTTCAAATCCTTTATGAACTGCACTATTTCCTTTTTTTCTAATTATATGAAAAATCTCTTCGATTTCATCTGTTATTAAATCTTTCTCTTTTAATAACTTTATTCTATCTAATTGATTATCATTATTAACATCTTCTATTCTCTCAGCTTTAATAATAGCTTTTGCTATATACTCCCCTAATTGTCTAATTTTTATAATAGCTGTATTTGGGTCATTATTTAAATTATATTCAGCCATCTCTCCTATTCTAGCTAAAATATTCCAATCATTTTTTAAAAAATAGAAATTACTTCTCATAAAGCCCCCCTATACTATTTTTTTAGAGCATTTTCTCTTATTTTACCATAAAATCAACTAAAAGATAAAGTATCTTTAATATTTCTTTCTAATAATATGGTATAATTTATAAAAACATATTTTAAGGGGGAGAAAAAATTGAATATTAATGATCTTATTTACATATATAAAGTGGAAGAAGACAAAGTATTACTTAAAGATTATCAAAAATTATTAAAATCATCAGTTGAAAATAAAGAAAAAATCATAGAAATTTTTACAAAAAAATTCAAATATGATTTCTTTGAAAGTAGCAAATTATTAGTTACTAATAATAATTTATATCCTACTCTAATGATTCTAGTAAACTCCATTGATGTTTTGGCTAAACACTATTCTGAAAATATCGAAGGAGAGTATATTGCTGATAATTACAAAAAATTTTTTAATGATATAATATTTCCTATTTTTCAAGCTGAAAAAATTTCTATTTCAGAAAAATTTCAAGAAAAACTTTTAAATAAATTTTATTATGATTTAAGATGTGGTATTACTCATTCTAACTCTACTAAAATTGAATTTACAATAGATAATAGAAAGCGTTTCATAAAACAAGATAAAACTTTTTTAATTAATATTAATTTTTTAATAAAAATTATAAAGGAAGCCTTCTATAAATATATTATTTTAGTAGAGAGAGATGATGAAGTATATAACAAATTTATAAATGTTCAAAAATCTTTGTATGGAGGAGAGAATTAATGAATATTTCAAAACTAGATAGAGCTATTAAAAACTTCTTAGAAAAAAAGAAAACTAACAAAACTTACTATGAAGAAAATTGGAATGAACGTAAGGAACGTAAAGAGTTCTACCAAACTTTTACAAAAGAAAAAATATTATCTATGTCAGAGGAAACTTTCTTTGAATATATAGGTAAGCTATGGTCTATGCTAATATGGGGAAATAAGCAATATGTAATCAATAAATTAATAGAAGATAATGGATTTGATAAGCTAAAAAGAGAGCTTGTAGAGTTCCTATATGGAAAAGAATCTTTAGAAAAACGTTGGGATACCTTCCTAAAATCTGTAAAAGGATTAGGTCCAGCTACTATGAGTGAATTACTTACTTATATAAATCCTCAAGAGTATGTTATCTTCAATAAAACTACTATTCTTTGCTTTACATACTTAGATATTCCTAATATGCCTAAATATAATTATCAATATACGGGAAAAAAATATGTAGAGGTTTGTAAAATAGCTAAAAAAATCTCTGAAGAATTAAAGAAAATAGGAGAAGAAGACTATGATTTATTAGCAGTTGATTATTTCTTGTGGGATGAAATTTTACCTTATGCTGAATCTAAAGAGGACATACCAACTACTAAAAAAGAAATGGAATTAAAAAATATCTCTAATACTGAATCTAAATCATTACATGATGAAATAAAAGAAAAACTTGAAACAATAGGAAAATTACTAGGGTTTGAAAGTCGTTCAGAAGTTAAAATAACTACTGGAGCAATAGTAGATGTCGTATGGGAAGCTAGAATAGGAAATATGGGAAAAGCTATCTATGTTTTTGAAGTTCAATCTAAAGGTTCAATAGATAGTCTTATACTTAATCTTAGAAAAGCCCAAAGCAATCCTGCTGTTCAAGCTGTTGTAGCTGTTTCTGATGAAAGCCAACTATCTAAAATAATTAAAGAAAGTACTGGAGTAATTGAGGAAAAATCTCTTCGTACTTGGGATATAGAAGATGTTATAAAAGTATATGATTCTCTTGTTCGTGCTCATGAATCTATTAATAAACTCTCTTTAGTCCCTGAAAGTTTTTAAAAAATTTGACTGAAAAATCATTTCTTAAACGTTTAAGGGTATAGACCCAATATAATTTAAAAACAACAGGAGGATTTTATTATGAGTATATTTGCTTTAAAAGTTTCAGAAGATATGAGAGATCCTATCTTCACATCACTTAAAGAAGAAGGAATAGCACGTTTTACTTGGTCTTATGTAGAGGAAGGAAATCTTTTAACTATCAAGGAACAAATAGAGAATCAAGGTTGGAATAGCTTAAGTGATGATCAAAAAGAGTGTTGGAAAGCTAATTTTATGCTAAATATTCAACCTAATGATTATATTGTATATATTAATGTTCCTAGCTATGGAGAGTGTACTATTGCTAAAGTTACTAGTAAATATTTCTGGGGTTGGGATAGCTATAAGATGGATGGTAGTCATTGCTTGAATATAGATAAAGATTCTATCCAAGTATTTAATAGAAATGATGAAGGGATACCTTCTAATTTATCTAGAAGATTCAAACTTCAAGGAAAATATTGGAAAATTTATTTAGAAACTGAATTTACCAAACTAGTTGAGGACTTAAAAGAAGGGCGTTTGAGTGGAAAAAATGCTACTCCTGAAAGTAGATTAACTAATTGTATCAATTCAAATGTAAAATCATATTTAGCTAAAATTTGTGAAGAACTACAAAAATTCCATACTGGAAAACACTTAGAAGAGTTAATTGCAAGTATTCTAAAAACTATTCCTAACGTTAAAAATGTACAAATCAAATCAGGTGCTTCAGATAAAGGTGGAGATATCATATTTGAGTATGAAAATGAATTAGGAAATATTTTAGGATTTCAAAAAGTTGAAAAAGTAGCTATTCAAGTAAAATCATATGAAGGTACTATATCTAATTCTAGAGCTATAGAAGATTTAAGAAATGTATTTAATCATGATAATGAGATTACTACTGGTATTATCATGACTACAGCAACAGTAGTAGATGATAATTTTGATAAAAAATTAACAGATTTAGAAAGAGAATTTCCTGGAAAAAATGTTTCCATTATCCATGGAAGTGATTTTGCTAGTTGGATTCTAAAATATGGATATAGTAAGGAAAATTAAATAAAACTAAAGGCTGAGTAGATTAATACCTACCCAGCCCTTTTAATATTAAATACAGAAAATAGCATATAGTGGAATACTCTTTACTCCATTTTCAAAACCAAAGTTTTTAGTTGAAATCTCATTACTATTTTCACTTGAGAAAAAATTTTATTTTTATATATTTTTTTACACTAAATACTGCATTTTTTTATGTATTTTTTACATTAATTTCTTTTTTATATCCTAGATATATTTTTCAATATACTCTCTTAAAATTAATATAGTTCTCTCGTTCCTCTCTTATCTATTCTTTTCTTAGCCATTTATACCACCATATTTTCCCTTTAAAAAATCATGGTATAAATTCTCCTTTTCACTTCTTATCTTAAATTCTGCTAAGGAATATAGCTCTGATGATAAATCCTCTTTCTTATTTACAATATATATCTGTTGAGGTTCAAAAATATTATTATCAAAAAGGAAAAGGTTGTGTGATGTAACTATTAGTTGCCCTTTAATATTATTATATACATTGATAAAATTATTAAATAACTTAATTAGAGAGATAGTACTAATAGAAGAATCTAGCTCATCAATTACAATAGTTTTTCCTTCATAAACCTCTAATAAATCAAGCATTAAATTTATAATTTTTCTTATTCCTTCAGACTCATTCCCTAAATAAAACTTATTTTTACTTTTCTCTCTTAAAAAGTAAATGTCATATGCAATTTCATTATTAACTGTTCCTAACTTTTCAAATTTCAAATCCTCAATAGTATAATCTAATAGCTTTATTATCTGTAATACTTCTTCTTTTTTGTCCTCTAATCTTGACTTGATATTTTCACTAATAGGATTAGGTGTATCTTTTGATTCATAATTTATTCCTCTATTTCTTCTAATTTTTATCTCCTCTAAAGATAAAATAAAATCAGTTATCTCTTCTATCTGGAAATCTCTTAACTTCTTTAAAATAGTTTCTGTTGAGATAATGGAGAAAATTTTATTGACCTCTTTAGGAAGTTTTTTAGATAAAAGAATATCATCTTTGAACTCATAAATTACCTTATCATTACACTCCAATTTTTCATATATTAACTTATCCTTTTGGAACTCAATTGAATAGTCATATATATTTTCTTTTTTATCTAAAACCCCAATCTCAAATTTAATAGTATTAGAATCATAGTTTAAATTTTTTTCATTAAAATCTTTAGGAAGGTTTATCCCATTAAAGATAATATCTTTCAATCTCTCTAAACCTAATATAATATTAGTTTTTCCTGAAGCATTTGCACCAAAAATAATAGCCGACTTCATCACTCTATTAGTTTTATCTATATAGAAATTTTTTTCATACTTAGTATTTTTTAATCTAGTACCTAAATAAGCAGTTAAAAATAAATCTTGTACCTCTTTGAAAGAGCAAAATCCACCAACTGAAAAATATAATAACATTTTTCTTCACCTCTTTACTTATTATTATATATTTTACCACTTTTTTCTATAAAGATAAACGTTTTTTTAGGTTATCTTTTTATAGTTTTAAAATTAATCTTCTGTATTATATTTTTCATACTCATTTTTTAAAATATCATTAAAAATTTCAGCTAATAACTCTTCAAATGTTACCCAATTTAAAATTAACTTATCTAAATTTTTTTCAACTATCTCTCTATATTTGCTCTTTTTCTCTACTCCCTTTTCATCATTAAAAGGTATTACTCCTAATTTCTCAATTAAGTCAAGCTCTCTTATAAAAGTTCCTCTTATATTTCCCTTATATTCAGCATATTTACAAGAGTAAAACCTTGTATTAAGCCCTAACTCATAATGTTTCTTATATATTTCTGGAGTTATTAGAGTAACAAAAATATTTCCTTTAAAATTTTCTCCAGCAAAGATTAAAGCATTTTCTATTACTCTTTGAAGTTGATTTCTGATAGAACACTTACTTACTCCAACAGATAAATCACTTTTCCATTTAGCCTCACAAAATACAAAATCTTGCTCCTTATTAGTAGTATCTAATTCTATTCCTGATTCTGTATTTCCTCTTCTCTTTATACTTCCCATAGTCAAATCAAGATAAGTATTTCCCTCTTTCTCTCTATGAGTTAATGGCTGTGCTTCTATTCCGATTTTAATAATATCTTTTGGGTTAGTTTCTTTCCTAGTCAATAATTGATATAGAGAATTTAACTTACTTCCTTTAATATATTGCTCCACTATTTTTAATACTAATAATTGCTCGTCTGCTCCCTCTAATTCCTTACTTGCTCTATCCAAAAGTTTTCCATTTCCTAATATTTCTATATCCCAATACAGTTTTTCACACTTTATTTCATAGTTGATATAATCATTAAGATGTACTGCTCCTAATTTTGTATATAGGTTTCTTGCCCTATCATTACCACTCATTATAGATACACTTACACCTTTATATCCTTTTTCCCTAGCATACCCTTTTAGATAATTTATAATCTTAGTTCCTACTCCTTTTCCCTTATACTCATCTTTTATATGTAAAGAATCTAAGTATAGAGTATTTTCTATTTCCTCATCTGGAGTAAAAGCTCCAAATCCTAAGAATATATCATTTTCAAATGCTCCAAATATACCATTATTCTCTTTTGTTATGTATTCTTTCCATATTTTGCTAAATCTATCTAATGTAATGGTATCTAATATCTTATCTGGTATAATTCCCTTATATGTTGCTCTCCAACTTTTAACATAAAGTTCTGCCATCTCATCTATCTCTTTTTCTACTAATAATCTTATATCCATTTTATCCCTCTTTATTCCCTTATACTTAGTAAAATAGTGAAGATTTTACTCTTCACTATTTTTTCCATTATTCAATATAACTACTTATTACTTTCTTACCATCAAAGACATAACCTAGTTTAATTATCTCTTTTGCTCCGTATCTTTCTAATTCTACATAGTATTTATTATCATCTATCTGTTGCAAAGCTTTTTCCACTTCTTTCTCTGGTTTCTTAGTATAAGCTCTTTTTAATTCTAAGATATATCCTGCTTTTGTCTTATCTTTTGGAAACAGTATTATATCTGCTCTACCATATCCAGCTTCCATATTTGATTTAGGAAGATAGTAACCATCTAAAGCATAGAAAAATCCAAGTAATAACATATGATATGGATTCTCATAAT
>ENA-OWPD01001207-OWPD01001207.1-human-gut-metagenome-genome-assembly--contig:-NODE-1207-length-22108-cov-4.862966_pt1 | contig 22108 bp, 25 predicted proteins | sample MGYA00248262_ERZ651842 | MGnify/ENA primary metagenome ERZ651842 (study PRJEB26924, sample SAMEA4378253) | human gut metagenome | biome: human gut; feature: human-associated habitat; material: faeces... | reverse complement strand
AGCCGCTCTCAGGAGCGGCTATTTGAAGTGGGTATACCCACTATTGAGCGTTTACGAGAAAAGGGGCTAAAAAAATGAAAGTTACAGAAGAAGATTTAAAAGTATTTCTTGATGGGCTATTTACATTAAATACACATAGATTCGGCAAAGTAGCTGAAATTATGATAAAAAAAATATATAATTATCAATGGTCAGGGAAAAAAAGCTATGATCTTTATGATTCTGAAAATAATAACCGAATTGAAGTTAAATTTTCTCGAGTTGTAAAAAAACACAAGCAAAAAATAAAAGAGACTAATGTTGTAGATCAATGTATGTCTAATGCTTATTTAGAAAATCGTTTAATAACTAGAGACAATATAGACATATTTAAGTTTGATAGTAATATTCAGCAAATTAAACGACATAAATTTGATTATCTTTTTTATGGTTTGTTCTTTTTAGATGGCATTGAAATCTATGGAATAGAAAGCACTAAGATAGATACAATTCCTGGATATTCTAACAAACAACATGATGGAAACATTGGAGAAGGGCAATTCCATCTGAACAACAATTCTATAGATTTTCATCGTAAAAATTATATTCAGATGGAACTTAATTATGACAAACTATTTGAGTTATTACAAAAATAGCTTTTCTCCATTCATTGAACTTAAAATAATAGAATATTCATTTTGTGTTAGATTAAAAATTGCAGCTATTTTTTGATCTAATTCATTATAAATTTTCATAATGTAATCTTTATCTCTATCAGTAAGAAGAATTTCCACATATTTGAGAATTTCTTCTTGCTGATTTTTCTGTATATAAGGAATTGGTATCTGTTCTATATGCGATTTCAAGACTTTTATAGAATTAAATCTTTTTTTAAAATAAAATTGTGCAATTCTTGAGTTAAGTATCGCAAGAATATATTTAATAGAAAGCCCTTTTATATGCGGAATGACAAGATTACAACTGTTTAATGATAACGTCTGATGATCGTCATAAGCAAATACCAATTGGTTACATATAAAACGATATAGCAATTTTTCCGGTGCACGATAATATTCAGTAGGTGCAACCTGTTGAAATAACTCCGGTTTATATACAATATAATTTTCAGATTCATTAAAATAGTATTTATATAAATCTGAACCCTTAAGAACTACTTCATTAAAATCTTTTTTTATTGTCGATATATATTCCTTGTTATTTCCTGTAACAATACCAAGGGCAAATACAGCATTATCAGCTAAAAAACATTTTCCAACAGGGTCAATTATTTTGTTTAAAACCGCATACTCTTCATCAGTAGTTAAGAAACTAAAACATTCTGCTGACATATCTCGCACAGTATCAATTTTAAACTGTCGACGCCCATCATATACTTCCAATCCCAAGCAACAGTTCAACTCATTTGTAAATTGAAATTGAAAAATAATACATGGACATTGCACTTTATCAAAAGCATTTCCCAAGAAATCTAAATATTGAAAAGTACACTGTTCCATTAGAATTTTTCGTATCGGCATATGTGTCTTTACATTTAACAATGCTTCTGGTAATACGAAGGAAATAACACCATTTAAAGAAAGATCTTTTATTGCTTGTTCGATAAATACATCGTATGATTCAACATTTGAACCAACTGCTGCTACATATTTTGTTCTTAAATTTATTTTTTCATTCTCTGTATAATCAAATCCCCAAGGTGGATTTCCAATTATAAAATCAAACTGCCCTGAGAAACCATGATTCAAATAATCCTCATTCGTAATATGCTCATATAAGAATTTCTTGTCCTTATTAGAAAATTTAATAGCTAGATTTATTCTAGTTATCTTAACACTAATTTCATCAATGTCATTACCAAATATATTTTCAACAGAAATTTCATTTGGTAATTGAATTAAAAAATTTCCAGTTCCACAGCAAGGATCCAAGATTTTCTTATCAGCAGTGCTATTTTTCTCGAAAAGTTTATTACATAATCTTTTTACTACTTTAGTTGGTGTGTAATAAGCTCCAGATGCTTTACGTGAACTAAAATTTTTTGTAGAAATATAGAGTAAACCAAGCACATCTTCATTCTCTTCATACCTATATGTTATTTCAAAAAGTGTTGGATGTTTATGAATAAATTTTAATACAGAATCTTTATCATAAACTAAGTCGTCAATTAAAAATTCATATCCATTCATATCAAGACAACCATCCAGATATGCTTGTAAGCAATTTCCTGAAAAAGAAAATATCGTATCACGAAGCAAAAGTTGAGCCGCACATTCCGCCACAATAGCACATATTTCTATTTCTCCAATAGAAACATTATTGGATTCAATATAGTCTAAAATTGTTTGAACATATCTTCCTGCCAACGAATTCTCAGATACATAAGAGTTATAAATATTATTTCCTGACATATATTTTTTATTACGTCTGCTTTTTAGCATTTTAGTATTATTATCTTTCAAGCTTTCTTTAAATGTATTAACATATTCAGCTGAAAAGAATGCAGTTCGCTTGACTATCTCTTGCGGTATTAACTTACCCAATTTTATCCAATTTCGTCCAGTAGCAGCAGAAATTGATAGCATAGAACACAATTCAGTCAATGAAATCATATCTGAATTGTGTTCCGATTGTATTATACGATCATCAATAGGCTTTTTCGCATTTTCAGGAATAACCCAAACACCACTAATTCTTTGAACGCCTTCAATACGCCCTGCATCACATAATTGTTGGACTCGTCTCTCCGATAATTTAAATTTAACTGATATATCTTTTACAGACAAATATTGCATTAAGCACCTCCTGTTTTTATTTTTATATTATATACGTTATAGCGAAACTTTGCAATATTAATGATATATTTAATAATAAAATTTATACTCCATGTTAGTTATCAAATCTAAAATTTCGCACATTAAAGTTACTATCACACTATAAAATATATCTATCATATTCTGAAGCATACCATCAGATCAATAGTTATTTAATCAACCTAAAAATTAAATTTTCACTTTTTTTTATACAACTGCCACAATGCTATACCGGCAGTTGTGGGTTTCTGTTTCTTGTAGCCATTCATAGTACGTATAATTTTTATTATACGAACTCTTTGGTTTTGGATAAGGATAAAATAATAATACGCATCAAGATTTCTTGAACTATCTTAATATATATTGTGTGACAATTTATTTTGAAGCTCTAAAAGGGCATAGTAGAAACTATACCCTCTTCAGTTACATGTACTATCGTAAAACATCAAACTCTAAAGCTTTTGAACTTTGTAATATTTTTCGCATCAACTGAACAGCTTTGTTTTCAACGCTGTTACTATATTACAAATTGCCTTTATTAACGTTCTTAAACTTAACCCTTTCACCTTAAGACATTGTATGTGCTGTTGTAGTAGCGCAACCTCAAGTTCTCTATTTCCGTCTGCGATTGCTTCTGCGTAGGCCATGGCAATTGTTTTACTCATTCCCAATGAGTCCATATAGTCGCTTGTAGCTCGAAGTACTTGCAATTGATGTTTCAGAGCTTCAAATTCTTCATCAAATTTTTTCCGCTTTATCGTGTCTTCCTCAGCTTCTGTCCGTGATTTTAATTTTTCTTCATCCATTTCTATTCTTCCTCCTAATTATGATTACGTTTTAATTTATTAACAATTTTACTTATAAACTAGGCACAATCTCTAATTTTACAGTTCTTTGTGTGCATCTACTCACCTCCTCAATTTTACACTTGTTTTATTGCTGCTCTTATTGTACAATAGAAAAACAGGAAATAAAAGATACTATTTGTTTCTGCTTTTTGAATTTTTAAAGCCAAAAACAGGCAATATATTGCCTGTTTCGGTTTGAAGGGAGGTAAAAATGGATTTAAAAAAGATTGGAACACGAATAAGAACGGCTAGAAAGAAAATGAAAATATCGCAAAAAGCGTTGGCTGATAAACTGGGAGTTGTTGAGCGTACCGTCCGGCACTGGGAGCTTGGTGCAACTCAAATTGATATTGTAGCACTTACTGATATGTCAAAGCTTTTTGGATTGAGTACGGATTATCTCTTGGGTATTAGTGATTTTACGAAGCCAGAAAACAAATTTCTATCTGAGCAGCTTGGTGTTTCAGATCAAGCTGCTACAACCTTACGCTATTTTGGCAAATCTGAGAATAGCAAAGTATTAGATTTCATTGCTACAGAGCCTCTTAGCTTTAACAAATTTATGAATAACATGATGCTGTATCTTGATTCAGACTATAATTGTGTGCTTGCAGAAGCCAACGATGGCAAGAGCACGTACTATGAGACAGTAAAACGTCCGAGTGGAGAAGCTGAACATCGCATACTTTTAGGAAGAGCGGCAGAAAATGAATTTGGATATGATAAAATGAAGTGTGTTACACCAGATATTATAAGCGCCGTTGCTCTGCAAGATATGCAAACTCAGCTCGTCCATTGGAAGGATTCCTATAAAGAAAACATATCAATGCACTAAATAACAACGAGGCATTGCCATTTCCAGCAGTGCCTCAATCTTTTTATTCCATGAAATCATCGACGCTGTAAACTGGTTGCAGCTGTTCCATATCACGCCTTATGATTCGCTTTACAATTTCAGATGCGGCCTATGCCAGATGCACTCAAACCTCCTTGATCACATCAATCTGCTTATTGGAAATTGCAATTCTTTGCCCTGTAGCAAGAGGATTCCGTGGATCAAGATTGCACAGCGCCTCGCATACACACTTATAATCACATAATAAAGCTTCATAAGCTCAATTTTTTTCCAATGCTTTATCTAAATTGGAATCTTTTATTGGCCTCCTCAATAAAAACATCTGCATCATCACGATATTGATTCACATAATAACCTTGTGATAATCGCTCCAATCTTCCATCTCGGACTACACACTGTATTTTAAATCGAGTTTTTCTTGAATGCGATGTCCAATTAAATACTAAAAAGTTACTACCATCTACAGATATATAATATTGATTATATGGATCATATCGGATTTCTTTAGCAATTTTATTCAAATCACTCAAAAGTACTCCATGCCAAATCTTGCCATTCATTTGATTATTGTTGGTTGCATACAGAGTTTTCTTCTGTTCTTCTAATATCCCTGCAAGCAATTTTTTAAAAAAATCCGTCAATTTTGTTATTCCACCTTTCATTACTTCTTCTCAAGACTAATTCATTTTTTTGCATTCTTATGGAGCATATCAAGCTGCACTTCCAACCGTGTTTTCTCATCTCGTAATTCCGTAAGTTGCTCCTGCATCGCACCTCGCGTTTTTGCTATTGCTCTTTCTACTGCCAATTCCTGTGATTGCTCTGCTGCCCTTTTCTGCTCCATCAAATCTCTTTCCAATGATTGGTACTGATCATGGATTTCTGCCAACTCACTTCGCGTACCTGTAAGCTGTGTTTCCATCTTTTCGCATGTACTCTGTAATATCGTATGCTGATCTGATACATGCTTCATTTCTGCTTCTAGCAGTTCCTTTTGATGTTTAAGTAAAGTTACCTGCTCGCGAAAACTTGCTTCTGATGATTTAAGTTCATCATATCCAGACAGCTTTTCTTCAGATTCTTTGAGCTTGCTCGTAAGCATCTGGATGATACTTTCCTTATCCATTATCGTATCCTCCGCCTTTTTTGCCTTTTCCTCAGCATCCAATAATCGCTTCTCCGCAATTGTCTGTGCATCTCTTGATTTCGATGCATCCTCTACTGCTTCCTTCTTCATCAATTCCTGCACTGCTTTTTGATCCTGAAGATCTTTGATAATGGTATCTTTTGAAGCAATTCTCTTCTCGTATTCAGAACGGATTCGGGCCTCGCTGGTATCCAAATCTCCAATCAAAGATAGTAATTTCGTATTGATCAATGCAGTATATTGGTTGATAGATTGTACCACATCCGCATAATTTTCATGCTCATCGAGGATATATTTTTCTTCCAATACTGCTATTATCTTCTCCAATACATCCTGATCCCACTTTACATGACCATCCTTTCCCAAATCATGATGCCCCATTCTCTTTAATATTTCATCTAATTTCGCTCTCACAGTAGGTGTTACTTTCTGCGCCAGCTGCTCTGATCTTGTCTCTTCCATCATCTACTTCATCCTTTCTGTTAACCTTGATAATCAGGTTAACAAAGTTACTAAGTTAACTTTGTTAACTTTAATATATCATGATTATATCAGATAGTCAATGGAGAAGATCATAGCATAGCATAGGATCTTCTCCATACAATCACTTACAAGTACACTTCTGCATCACAAGCGCCAAGGATGTATAGTGCTTCTAATAACTTACTTTCACGCTCATTGTAGATATCCATAAGATCTTCTAGTACCATATTCGCCTCTGAATCATATCCGCCTATCAACGATATCAATTTTTGCTGCTTTTCTTGAATCTTCTGCCCTAATTCTTTCACAAGTGCTTCTGCATTGATTGCCTCAATTGCATCGCCACATACATCTTCTCCATGCTTCGATTCATACATCTTCTTCAAGAGTTCATATCGTTCTTTTCTCATGTTCTTGCTCCTTTTCTTCTTTATCTTCTTTAACATCCAATATATACTTAGCCGCTTTTTCAGCTTTTCCCGATGCTGCTACAATAAATTTCTTGTCATTTTTCAACACTTGCAGCCAATTTTGAATATATGCTGCTGAATTTTGAAACGTCTCTGGTGTTTCGAGCCCCATGCTATGCAATATCGCTGCACTTGTGATCTCTGCTATCAGCTCCTCTTTGCTGTAATCCTCTGATCCAAATAATGCAGGTCTGTTTTCACTCTCCCGATTACATCTGGATGCCTTAAGCGTAGAATGTCCGCATTCGTGAAATGCTGTTGCGTAATATTCCTCCGCACATTCAAACTGCGTAATCGTTGGAATAGTTATACTATCTGTATATTGGCTATAAAAAGCCCTATCGGATATTCCAACCGATAGGGTGATATGCTCTCTTTCAATATAATTATGCAATGCATTTTCTGCTCGTTCAATCGGTGATGTATCAAACTCTTCCATTTTTGGAAGCGGAAGCACATTTTCTACCTGTGAAATATGAAAAACATTGTAATATCGCAAAATTGGAATCTTTTTTATCCTAATCTCACCAGTTTCATCCTTTTCCTGTGCTTCCTGCAGCTTCCAAAATACTACGATTTCTGCCTTTTCTCCTTTTTTTACTTTACCACCAATCTGATCCCATTGCTTAAATGTTGCATATTCACCACCACGACTCAATAACAGCTGATTTAGCAGTGAATATGGGTGTCTGCTGATTCGATTAAATGTACCATCCAAGCAGTTCGCCCATGGCTTTTTCCATGGGATATATCCCTTCTCCAGTTGCTCAATTATTCTTGTAGTTACCATATTATATATATCCATCTTTATTTAATTTCTCCTTATTTTATGCCGCGAAAGCGATTTACATAGGGACAGCATGTGGTATGCCAAGTCGGGCAAACCTTATCCTGCCATATTATCCTGGCACTATCATGTGTTTGCTCTATTGCCCCCAACCACATGCGTGGGATCCCTATGTAAACTGATCGTGGAATAAATATTATTATTCCTTCACCATCTGTTCTTTCGAATACAGATACGCTTTCGCCAGATAGAATCTCCCATCTTCCTGCCGTTTCCAAAGCTTCACTTCAAGCGGCTCTGCATCTTCCTTTACGTGATAATTCCCCCTTAACTTCCACCCCTGCAATGTATGGAGTGGAATGTCTTCTCCCGCTTCAATCATTCGCTTTGCTTTATCCGCAGGCAGCAATCCAGCCTGAACTGCTGCCTTTGCAATTATTTCCTGATTTTTCATTATTGCTCCTGCTTCTTGCTATTACTTGATACGATTTCGGCATTGATCCATTCATAGCTCGGACTCAGCCATTCCGCTTCGTATCCTCGCACAGAATGTGTAAAACCAGATGCTCCAACTACAATAAAATCCACCAACTGGATTCCTAATAATGCACATGCCGTTGCCAATTTCTTTGCCACATGCAAATCTTCCTTACTCGGCTTACAGCATCCTGATGGATGATTGTGCAACATCAATATTCCATGCGCCCCTGATAAAATCGCAGTTCGCATCACTTCCGATGGAGATATTACTGCCTGATCCATCGTACCCATTGCGCAAATTGATGCATTGATTACTCTCCCAGATGTGGCGATGTGAACGCAGATCACAAGCTCTCTATCCAAATTCTGAATCAGTTTTTTCACTGCCATAATGGCATCTTCTTCGCATCGTACATTCATTTCTGGTTTTATCCAAGTTTCTCTTTTTAGTTCCACGTGTACAAATTCCATGCTACCTGCTCCTTTCGTATGCCCGTATAGCCGATAGCCCAGCTTTCATTTTACAACTTGATCAAATATGCTCTATCTGTTAGCCTCTCTTCTGGCTCCACCTGCACGGCATTTACTTCTTTTACAATATCTGATAGATCATCCAAATTCATATCGCCCTGATATGTCAAGATTAACATCTCGTGAACTGATGATGGCAGCACAACCAATTCATCCACTCCATGCTCTTTTGCGAACGTTTTCAATGCTCTTCTATCAAGTATTGCACTCGCACCTCTAAACCTACAGTTGTTCGAGATAACATATAATTCTGGAAAATCTGACTTTGTTTCTGCCATTTCATTCGGCATACCACCCAAACCAAAAAGTAAACTAGTAATGCTCTGGATTTCTGTTTCTGCAAACGTATTCTCTTTTGCTCTTTCCCATGCCTCATCCACGCTCACATTAATCAGTTTCAACATCTGCTCATTCACTTTAGCAGAATAGCTTCCACCATTCTCATCTCTATCTCTTATAAATAAGAAGCTTTCCAATCCCTCCAGTTCACACATTTTTTTCTCAATCTCTTCATTAGAAGCTTTTTGGATTCCCAAATACATATGTGAAATGATAAATTTTTTATTGTTAAATTGATCAATATTAAACTGGATCTTCTTATGCTCCTTATACTCTCGAATCACTTCATCAACAACTTCTGAAAGACTTGCTCCATTTGCTTCTGCCACTTTTATCACTTCGTTCGTGTAAATAATCGGCGCAACTGCTCCTTCTCCTCGAATCATGATGCCCTCAAAAGTCACACCATTTTTAATCACATCATGGACTTCTGCCTGATATCCTTTTTCAATCAACTCTTCTACGATTTCTCTTCTATTCATTCTTTCTTCTCCTGTTTCTTTATGTTTTAGCTCTTATTCTTTTTTACCTTTTTACCCCATTGGGGCTTCTGATACGCTGCATAATTGTCCTCCGGCATATTCTATTGGTGCTACGCCAAATATACACAGCAGAATGCGTGGTTCCTGCAAGGGTCCCAAGCTCTGGGACTTCGCCCGCCCTTGCAGGGTTCCACATGCTGCTGTAATTTTGGCATAAGCACCAATCATGCCGAAAAGGGTAATGAGTAACAGAAACCTAATGGGGTATACATCCTATTTTTCTTTTTCTTAATTTTTATGCAATTCATTCCATCTTCCCCTACTTCCATTTTGAATTTTTTGCGCCGTAGGCGCACAAGCTGCCCATACAGAAAAAAAGCCCCCTATCGCAAGGGGGCTTATCGGTGGAAGTGGATCAGCGTTCCAGAAATCCTTCCGAAATTGATAAAATGCAGCCTTTCAGTGCTTCTATCATTTCGCCAAGACTCTTTTTATCCTTTGCGCACTTCTGAGATTGGCACAACTTGAAAAGGTATTTCTTGTGTCCGAGATTGGTAGCATCAAAGCAAAAAGTCACCTCTTCTTCATCTTTATCATTGATCTGGCTGTAGAGATCATCTGCAAGCAGGATGTTCTCAAGGTTTGTGGCTGTAATGCGAACTTCTTCGGATGTAATGACGGTTGCGTTGATTGAAACTAACATGGTGTGTTCTCCTTTTCCTATGAAAGATTTAAGCGATTTGCTTTGAAATCTCTTCTGGGGTTAGGCGCGTGAGCCATGCAAGGGCGCTTAGCGCTTGATAGATTTTTTGCAGAAAAAAATCGTACCCTTGCATAGATCATGTGCCGCCCCATGATTTCAATAAGCAATGCGCTCTTTCATATGAAAAGGCCACCATGTTTAATCAATGAAACCGCCAATCTGAGAAGTGAGATCAGCCCAACCTTGAACCTATCCTGCATCGAAACAGCCTTTGAACAAAGAGAGGTGACTTCTTTGATGCCACCTCGGACACAGAAATACCACTGTGACATTCTATGTGTGTAGAAGAGTCTTGGCAAATGGAGAAGCATCACATTGAAGGGAGGATTCTATGCAGATCCACCACCAATAAGCTCTCTCGCAAGAGAGGGAAAAGTGGTATGGGCAGCAAAAAGCCCCTTGAGGGGTTTGGGGTGATCCAAAATCTTACCTCTTGAGGCGTAAGCCGATTGGTCTGGGAGCCGGGCAGACCTGCGAATGCTGCTAGGAATGGTAAAAGAGGTTGCTTTTTGCCCTGTACAGAATTGTACACCGTACTTTTTTGTACTTTTCTATTGCATTTAATCTTGGACTATGCTACAATCACATTAGAAAGAAATATGAAAGGAGTTATATACATATGGAAAAAATAGCCAGAAAAATATTTCAACCGAATCAACTTACTAATATGTTACTTGATGGTGTTTGTGATAAAGATAAAACCAATTTAAGCCACTTTATCAATAAAGTCATTGAAGCATATTACACGCCCCTGAATGCACAGTTAGAATATGAAACATCCGCCTTGTTTGTGCAATTAGAGATGCCAAATGAGAATACTATGTCACAAAAGGAATTAAAGGCAACTCTTGCTCGCTGTGTGGAAATACTCAAAGATTACCCGATCAAAAATAATTTACCATTGCGCCAGATTCTTAGCCACTTTACAAACAAAATGGGGCGCACATTAAGATACGATTATATCAATATTGTTGATTATCAACAGGATAAGATCTTACACCATCTTAATGATGTCATCAAAACCGTTGATTCGGATTATGTACTTGGAACGCATGAATTTGGCGAACGATGTCGATATATTTTCTCGCATTGGGATGAATTATATCAGTACTCTGAAATTTACATTGCCTTAGCCACCATCATTGAATGTGAAGATATCTACTATCCATTGGATGCATTCACAGCAATCAGTCTTATCAAGCTGCTTGATAGGGCTATTACCCAATCAGCCGGTATCACTCCGATTAAAGATACTTTTCCGACCAATATCTCTAACGAAGAAAGATATTATGGAATCCGTTATGAAATCGCTATGTATTATACAGATAATGGCTACAGTATATTATCCGGCGATGATCGTTTCGCCAATATACCGCCTGAAATTCAGGCATTCTTTCAAAAATTTTTAAATACCAGGATTCCAATTGGAAACATAACTGAAAATGATGTTAAAACAATCACTTCACTTGAATCAGAAGGTCGACTTTTGTTCAAGCGATTGGCAGCAAGCAAATAATCACGGAGGTATTCATATGGCAAAAACTCGCATTTCTATGGATGAAACTAAAGATATTTGTCGTTACTTTAATTACTTAAAACATATATATAAGATCAATAACTCGCAATTGTACAATCATTGCCCGGATGGTCCAAATCAGGGAGGGTTGACTTATAAGACTATTCAGGCATATCTTCCTGAAGACCAAACAGGATCCTGCAACCCTAAACATGCATTCAGCAATAATACCTTGAATTGTCTAATTGAAAGTTTTTCGAATATTTTAGCGATTCAAGGCATAGCGATTCCGCCTGAGTTATCAACTGACTTTCTCTTATCATCAAGGCTTCATTCATTTATTGAAATACTTGAAAATGATCCTGCTGTACCTATTATTGATGCTCCATGCAATGCGGCTGAGTTACAACAGGCTACCACTATTGATACAAAGACTGCCGAAAAAAAACTTAAGCCAGAACTTGAGCCAGAACATCACCTTATCACTTGTGATCCAACTCAAAATAATCGTTTTACCGCTTTTTTATTTAGCTTCGGTGGTTCAATAGTTTTCTGCATTTTTATTTTTAATTTGTTGTTTCCTCAGATTCATTTGGAAAAATTGTTGTTTTTTGGCTTAATATGGCTTTCGGCATCCATCATTTTAGCACTGCCAAAACTCAAACAATCCATTGAGGTAGATCCTCAATCCAAACTATTCTATTCACACTACCGGATCTGGTCAGGCATTTTACAGTTTCTTGTGCTTCTCTTAATGCTTATGGCCAAGCCATTACTGTGTATTTCCATATTCGGTCTGTTCGTTTGTTTTATAATATGATTTTTCAATATTTAAAGCCCCATGTTTTGGGGCTTTTTTGTTTTCCTTTTGTTTCCTCTATATTTCTCTTTTGTTTCCCTTTTGTTTCCTTGTGAAATTTGCCATATATGGTAGGATTGTGCCATCACAAAGAAAGGAGATACCATATATGGCAAAAAAAATTATCCTAAGAGCTGTAAAGTGTAAACAAGCATACTGCCATAATAACATAATGGAGGATTAAAAAATGGCTGGATACAATGGTTGGTCAATGAGCAATAATGCCGTAGACGCCTACGAAAATGGTGAGATGCCTTTAAGCAAATGGAATAAAGAAGCGATTCTTGATGCAATTGAGTATGAAGATCTCGAACTCAAGTGTTCGCTTGATAAGATGCGTACATTACCTTTGAAAATACTCAAGGAATACTTTTTAAAATACACATCTTGGCATCACACAAGTAAATTTTACAATTGTACTGATTTTTATTCGTTGGATATTGACTATATTGAGAAGCTGACTAATGATGATCTTGACGAATTACTTGCTAATCACAAGGAATCTTTGGCTTGTAAACGCACAAAAAAGAAACAAGAGATTGAGAATAAAAAAGCCGATTCTGATGCCGAAAATGTTGCAGAAAAAAGTCACAGCGACGTTTCAAATGAAGAGAATACACCTCACTTGAAATATTATAAGGAGTTTCCAAAAGAATATATTGGAGACAGTGATATTGCCAATCTGCTCTTTGCCGGACCAAGCGAAGATGGATTGATTTCGCAATGGGTTCATTTTGGTGGTGATAGCAGCTATGATGCATACATTGTCAAGGGGGAAGCCGAAATCGGGGCGCATTACTCATTTATTGTCGAATTTAAAAAATGGCTAATTATATACGATGATCTTTCACTTTCGCGTATGTTTTATGCGGAAAAAATCAAAGTATATCGTGCCGGTAATTATGGGTGCATAATCCAACTAATTAATCCACGCAAGGATTTGCAAAGGAGGTAGCTTATGGCACAGTTTAAAAAATTAACGCAATCTGAAGTGTATAATGAACTTCAAAATAATTTCCGAAACATTCATGCCCCATATACATTTCTAAATCTTACTCCTCATCGAAGTGTATCAGATTACGAATACTTTAAGCAGCGCAAGTCGGAGCTGTACTGCATGAACCGTGCAGATATCAAAGTACTTGTTGTATGGATTATAAATTCCCCTAAAGATCTCAATCCTTCTGATGAAGAAAAGTTCTTTCAACTCACTTATCAATTTTTGGAAGATAGATACGGAGTAGATAATGTGATTCAAGCATATGTCCATTATAAGGATCAAACTATCGACTGTGAGGAGAATCCTGACGAAATCATCATCGAACGACCTCACCTTCATTTTTGCTTCATTCCGGTAGTTGCAGATGCTAATCCTAATCATCCTCAATCAGAAAAGATCTGTGCTAACGATGTACTTGGACCCGATCTGTACCACTTTCATCCTGATCTGCAGCAGTATCTTAAAGGGCATGGAATATCTACTGGAATTGCTCAAAGAGCTAGCAATAATCCTTCAAGCGGTAAAACGTTTTGTTCATTTTTTGAATTTTTCAAGTTTCAAAAAGACAAAAAAATTACCGATACACCATCAGATACTTTAAACACTTTTAGCAATGAGGATTCATTGTTACATTTGGCAAAATCTGTTTCCAAAATTCTGAAAATTGACTGCCCCAAAATAGAGTATGTAGACTGTCTGTATGATACCCCAGATGGTATATGTAGCGTAAATGCCCCATACTTGGATACAATTCCTCAAACCAATACATATATAGGAGCTTTTTTTGATACACATAATACAATATATATTACTCGCAAATTTCCTATTTTTACAAACAAAAATCAAGTACAATTTGATGATTTACAATTTAATGATCAATCTTACCTTTTAATCCACGAATTGCGACATATCTGGCAGCACAAATATTATTTTGATCTGTATTATGCCTACAATGCACGCGGATTTGAAGTACTTGATGATATTTCAGAAATTGATGCCGATGCATTTGCCCTGCTGTTTCTTTTTTCAGGTTTAGTAACTGAATTTTACTTGCAACCAAAAAATCTTTCCGCTACCTTTTGCAGTGTTTTTGCACAAGCCAAACTCGATAAAAATGCCAGGATAAATCAAGCAAAAAAGTTATCCAAAGAGTATACTTGGGGAAATTGGAACAAGTTATCCGATTTTAATGCACAAGTCTGCATAAAAAATTTTGATCTTTACAAAAAAATCTTACGAAAGAGGTGAACAAAATGAACCAGAAAAAATCAATTGCAAATTTGGTAACTGACTTACAAAATGAAAATGAAAAGCTCCAATATCTTGGCAAGCTTTTTAATAATGCCTGCAAGCATGAATTTGGCTATGACGTGAAAGAACTACATCAGCTTATTGAGAAGCAAAACAGTCGTAGCAGTGTATCAAGTTAAGCTTTTTGTACGATGTATTTCCGGTAGCAAAAAAGGGGGAAAAAGCAAGCAAAAGCATTCAAAGCGTTGCTTGCTTTTGGCTGGGGGATATTCCCCCAGTTGCTTCTCGAATTTACGAGAGAAGCAATTAGGATAGGCAGCAAAGCTGCCGTAAGGGACAACGTCCCTTGTTGCAAGGGGATGAGCCTCGCAAGGGGAAGCGCAGCTGCCCCTTTAGAGCAAGATAAGTCCCCACGGGTGGGGACGGTGTAAGATAGCTCACTGAGCATCTTACGTATCTTGTATGGAAGATGCCGAGTATGAAGCAATTTTGACAAAGCAAATAACAAAAAATTTGCTTGCAATTTTTGCTATTTGCGCCGGCTAAAACTGCGCAATACGAGGCCTTCTTCCATCAAAATTAGTATGGAAATTTAACTGAAAAAGCTAACTTCTACGCAATTCTAAAACAATTATTATCGGAGGGATTCTATGGCAAGTGTTCAGAAATTTACACACGATGCAATGTGTAGCCAAAAATGTCATGTCAATCGCGAATACAAGAACCCCAGTAATCAAGATATCGCCCCAGATCGAACACCATTAAATTATTCATTTCCAATGAAGCATAATGGCATGGATGCCTTCTCATACTACAAACAACTAATTGGCGAGAAGTACCTTTACGGGCGCGGTACTCAACGAGAAAAAGATGCAATCACTGGATGCGGTTGGGTAGTTACGTTGCCTCAAGAAATCTATGGAGATGCCGACAAAGAAAAGGAGTTTTTCGCTGCTGTGTATGATTTTATTTCAAACCGATATGGAGAGGAAAATATTATCACAAACGCGATTCACTATGATGAGGCTGGCTTGCCTCATATTCATGTTGTATTCTGCCCAGTGACAGATCTTGATCATGATGTTGTTCAAAATAAAACAATAAAAACAAGTAATGCCATTCAACTTGAATCTGGTCGATACGAGTATACTTATCGTTTCAAACTTGATGAAAATGGCGACAGGATTCCGCTAAAAAACTATGCTCATATGTCGGATTATTTTGACGAAAAAATTGACTCAAATACTGTAATTAATAAGGCAGAACTTCAGCATTTTCACACTGATCTTCAGCAATATCTTTCCGATAATGGGATTGATGGCGCAGTCGTAAATGGCAAAACTGGAACAAACTTTTCCGTAAAGGAACTTAAAGATTTCACACAAAGAACTGGATTGCATTTGCAAGATGTGCAAGCACTTCAAGGCGATAGGACATTGCTTGAAAGTTTAACGCAGTACGAAAAACAAAATGTAGAGTTGAAGCAGACATTCACGTCAACGCTTGAGCAACTCTCTGCAGCTCAAGCAGCACTCTTGGCAAAAGATAATGAATTACAAATAGCTTTAGAGCGAATTAAAGCTTTAGAAACAGAGCTTTCACAGACACGATCACAAACTATTGAACTGAAATCGGCTCAAAAAGAATATATCTGGGGGAACGATAACTCATGGGGAAGCATTCAAAAGAATCACGAACACGAGGAGGAAAAACTATGGTAAAAAAATACGGAATATGGCATACAATCAAATACTATCATCTATTATCTTTAATAGTATCTGGAATCATCATTCTTCTTACAAACCGCTGGATTTCACAACAAATATGTACAGCATTTGGACTATCCAGCGGTTATTTTTCAACCCCTGTTCAAATTGCCTTTTCAGCTCTGATTTGGACGATTTGGGGCATTACCGTGCTTATAGTAATTCGTTCTAAAAGCTATGCATACCTTACTGGTCGAAGCTATCATTATGATAATCAACATTTTCATAGAAATTATCATGAACTTGTTAACTACTTCCAAAACGCAGAACCTCATAAGCTTGATACATCATATTTCCCAAAGTTAACATGGAAACAGGCTAAAGGGCTTGTATTTGGTATGGATATAAATGAAGAACGTTTAATCATGATTCCTTCAAATTCAGAATGTAATATTGCTGTTTTTGGGCCACCAGGTTCTGGAAAGACCAGTGGCATCGCTATTACAAATGCGATTACATTTCAGGGATCGGTTCTTGCCATTGATATTAAAGGGGATTTATATAACTATGTTTATAGGAATAGTAACCGGAAAATCATTCGATTTGCTCCTGATGCAGAAGATGCTCTAGCAATTAGTTGCCACTTCAATCCACTTGCATCTTTGAACACTATGACATTAACTGAACAAAAACTTTTTTTAGAAAATATGGCGACTATTTTAATTCCAGATGAAGGTGGCAGCGAAGGTGCTTACTTTACTTCAAGAGCGCGGAAGCTCTTTCAAGGAATTACGCATCTTATCATTTTTGAAAACCCTAATACATCATTCCCCGATATTGTTCATGCAATCTTACAAGGAAATGTATTCGACTGGGTTAAGAAGTCACTTGAAAGTGACTGCGTTGCTTCAAAAGAATTGCTTGCAAGTTTTTACGGAAACAATGAGAAAAACGTATCAGGCGCATACGATGCTTTAACAACAGCACTAATTCATTTTAGCAATCCAATCCTTGATTGTTTACTCAAAAATGATAAGAATTGCATTAGCATAGCGACTTTAGAAAAAGGATATGATGTTTACCTGCAGATTTCGCAAGAACACCTAGATGCGTATGCTCCACTTTTCACCCTTATCATCCAAAGCTTCTCAACGGCCTTCACAAAACGACCTGACAGCTCCACTGGCATTAAGCAGCGCCCCATTCTTATGCTTATGGATGAGTTTCCGCAGCTGACTTTTTCCTATAAAATGATTAACATGAACCTTAGCACGTTGCGCTCAAAATCTGTAATTTGCATGATTATTCAGCAGAACTTATCACAGCTTGAATACAGATATCAACCTGCCGGTGCTCGATCCATCATAGGTAACTGTGGATTCCAAATTATACTTGGTTCAAACGATATTGAAAGTTCCGAAATTTATTCAAAAACTTTTGGAATGAAAAAGATCCTTAAAGTTGGCAACTCTATAACACTCTCAACACAATCCTCACAAGGCTATTCAGTTCAAGAAACCGAGATACGCGTATTTCCGCCAGAGTACTTTGGCGATCTAACAAGTAATCAAAATTTGATTCTTTATGCCAATGGAAAGTATTGTGAATTAACACGTTTAAACTGCTATCGTTAGTTTCATACTAATAATTTACTATTTAAAATTATACAGATGATTAACAAGGGACACCCACCAGGTGGGTTTTCCCTCTCGTCAAACAAGTTGACGATTCACCCTTCCTCCCCTACCGCGGTGACGGGAGAGCCACTTCGCTATGCTTGTGGAACTCCCTTTCACCTTTGGTCGATGAGTAGTTTTGCTTGCATTCGTTTAGCCATTCACTACATCTATATCTACCAGAAAAGACTTGACAAACACCTGCTAGCTGTGATACAAGCCGGTTGAGTTGATTAGGAAACGGCTTCAGGGCGCACTCTCCCTATCGAATGTCGATAGAGAGTCAACGTTTAACCGATACAAACAAGCCGTATATCGCCTCATGAGGTATCCGTCCTGATCATCTGACTTGGTTAGCATATCCATTTTGCATCCTGCTACTTTGGATAGGTTCCCACACACTTTCTACTAGCTCCACCGTCTAACGTCCACTAGCATAGCCTTTCGGCCTATCTGTGCGCTCCCTTGAGTGTAATACCATAAACTCAAACGGATTTCCGTGCGGTTTACACATCGTATTCTCCACGATCTGCTCCGCGTGCTCCCATGGGATAGTTTTAACCAATGTGCCGATATAATTCATATATCGGGTTAGGCATGACAAGGTCTTTCTTCCACATTTAACCTCTTTCGTCTCAGAACTGTGATGATCCGTCCAGTCCTGCCCGGGCACATTCTCTGAGTGGGCTGTGCCAAACCACCATTTATTATACTGGTATCGTCGTTCCAGATAACGCACCCCATCGAGTAGTATGCCCCACAGAGCCGTCCTCCCCACTGACCATGAGGCAGGTGCGTTTGTATCTAGTATTGTGCAAACGCTCACACTCACACTATACTAGATACCTTGTTTTTTTGCAAGTTTTTTTTACTTTTGCGTCAAAAATAGGACTTATTTTTATCAATTTTTGACTTGCATTTTAAGTTTCGTAATAGTATAATAATAGTATAATAATAGTTTTTTACCATTATTATACTATTATAAAACTGTTTTATAATAGTTTTTTACCATTATAAAACTGGTCAAAGGAGTTTTATAATAGTATTATACTATATTTTTTCTAGGAGGTGATTTTTTGGAAATTATATCCGCACATATCACAAAAGGAGGGTGTGGCAAGACTACTACAGTACAAGCTCTTGCTGAAATTCTAGGCAAGGAATACGGCAAACGGGTTTTATGCTGTGATACTGATCCCCAATGTAATCTCACTACTGTATCTGGAATCAATATCATGGATTGCCAGCAGCATAATCTTTATACTCTTTTAAAGGGACAATCAACCCCAGCAGATTGCATTATAAAAACCAAATACTATGATGTTATCCCAAGTTCCTTACTTCTTGCTTATGCAGATGTTGAATTTAACGTATTAGGGCGCGAGTACTTACTAAAGGAACGATTGGAATCCTTGAACTATGACGTGATCTTAATTGATACGCCACCGTCACTCGGACTTTTGAACATCATGAGTTTAACTGCCAGCAATAAAGTCATTATTCCGACTGAGTGTAGCTATTTAGCAATGGTTGGTCTTGAACAGCTTTTCAACACAATTCAAAGTGTTTGCAAACATTCAAACAAAGATCTTACTATACTTGGTATCTTGCTCGTTAAATACAATTCACGAACAAATCTGAATGTTGCCATTTTGCGTTCTTTGGAAAATGTCGCTACGCAAATGCACACACACGTATTTAATAGTAAAATACGGGAAACAGTTAAAATCCGAGAAGCACAAAGTCAACAATGCCCAATACTTGACTGGGATCCTTCCTGCTCAGCAGTCTCTGATTATTTAAATTTTGCTAAGGAAACAGTTTTATAATAGTTTTATACATGTATAAAACTATTATAAAACTACTGTAAACAAGAAAGGATTCTCATTATGGCACGAAAAAAAATCCAAAAAGATACTGATTTTGCTTCTGGATTCTTTTCTAATCCAAATTCTTCTGAGACTTCTGAGAAAATCGTAGCTCCGGTTATTCCTATTTCATCAGAGGCAGACTCTAATCCTCAGGATAGTTCATTAAACTCTGATGCTAAAAAACAACCAGTTAAAAAACATCCGGGGGGACGCCCCAAAAAAGAGGGTCTAAAAAATATACAAGTTTCGCTGACAATTCCGCCAGAACTTTTCGAAAAACTTCGCATCGTTTCTGAACAATACACTGATTCAAATTTTTCTCGATTTGTCATTGAATGTGTAAAGTTTTTTTGCCGCGAAAACGAAATCAACTTAGATGATATAGTGATACCAGATGCTATATTAAACTCACGTAAAGAACAACAACAGAAGAAAAAGTAGAACAATATCTTGATGTCTTATAGTTTTATAATAGTATAATACTATTATAAAACTAATGTAGACAATGACCGAAAGGAGATAAAACCATTATGATGACTGAAAAAATACAACTTGTTATGGTGAAAAGGAAAATGTCCAAGACGGCTCTTGCAAAGAGTTTAAATACTTCTTCCGCAAACTTATCACATAAATTTAAGCGTGATGATTTTCGCGAGAGTGAGATTAAGAAAATTGCTGAAGTACTGAATTGCACATTCGAGCCTAACTTGATTTTGAATGACACTGGTGATAAATTTTAATTCACATTACCCGCCAAAAGATCAACACCATATAGGCAGCTTTTGGCGGTTTTCTATGCCTGTGCATTGATATGCCTATATATAATCCCTGACACACAAAAACATCTCTAGTCATCGACTAGAGATGTTTTTGTATTCTGTTATTTGCTAGCAGAATCAGTTTTGTAATAGTTTTATACATGTATAAAACTATTACAAAACTTCATAAATAAAAAAATCTTCTTTCACATCAGCAATTATTTTCCCACTAACCAAATCCCACTGTTTAATACTTTTATCCGAACTCTATAAGATTAAATAATTTTAATAATTCATTTTCTCTTTTTAAACTCTTTTTCAATAATAAATATTTTGATGTTTTCATTATATTTTTTTCTTAAATAATTATGTTGACACAATACTTATTGTGTCACTTGTACACTTATTGTCTGTAGACTTATTGTCTTATTTAGAATAAAATTAAACCTAATACAAAGTGAGGTGATATTATGGATTTATTACATATATTTGGCACAAATGTCCGGCTATACAGAGAGCGCGCTGGTATATCCCAAGAAAAGTTTGCCGAATTATGTGGGCTACATAGGACCTATATCAGCGATCTTGAAAGATTTCAAAGAAATATTTCAATACACAATATTGAAAAAATAGCTCATGCACTCGAGCTCGAAGCTTATACATTATTTTTGATACCGGAGGATCTAAAATGAAAAAATTAGAAAGTGAACTGAATAATTTAATTCTCGAAACAGGTACCGATATTGATGCTATTAGTTTAATAAAAAACAAAACATCAATAGCACCATTTGGCACTGTAAATCGTATTATGGCATATTTATTAGCTACAGGAAAAATTACTTATACAGATTATGAAACTCTTAGCCAAGAATTTATCAAACGTTACGAACAAAAGAACCAATATCTTTATCTTTTTGATATGGCTCCTAGAACTTTTGGCCAAACTTGGGGTGAGACTCACATCAACAAATTATTTCCACAGTTAAAAAGAGCTACACAAGAACTTCTATCAGATACTTATCCAAACTTTGATGGAGAATTTGATTTATGGCTAGACGGAATTCGTATCGAAGTAAAAGCATGTAGAGCTAATAACACCAAAACACAAGGAAGCCTTTCAAGTCGAGCTTATTCTCATGATGAAGCAAAACAAGAGGGATTTAAGTACCATTATCAGCAGTTAAAGCCCTCTTGTTGTGACATCTTTATTTGGATTGGTGTATGTTGTGATGAATTACTATATTGGGTGCTAACAAGTGATGAACTTATTAAAACAGGAAAACTTAGTTCTCAACATCGTAATGAGAATACAGGAGTTGCTGGCGTCACAATATTTGAAGGCCAGATTTTCATGACAGAAGAAGAATTAAGACCTTTTTTTGTCGAAGAAGCAGATATTTTGAAAAAGGTCAGAGAAAAGGTAAACGCTCAATAGTGGATGCGTAGACAGTGACCTCATTTTTTGAGATAATAGC
>ENA-OWPD01001201-OWPD01001201.1-human-gut-metagenome-genome-assembly--contig:-NODE-1201-length-22217-cov-3.523689_pt1 | contig 22217 bp, 31 predicted proteins | sample MGYA00248262_ERZ651842 | MGnify/ENA primary metagenome ERZ651842 (study PRJEB26924, sample SAMEA4378253) | human gut metagenome | biome: human gut; feature: human-associated habitat; material: faeces... | reverse complement strand
CATTCGGAAGGACCTGGGACTCTATGCAAACCTGCGTCCCGCCACACTGCGCTCCGCTATGGCCGGTGCCTGTCCCCTGAAAAAGGAGACCGCAGAGAAGGGGATCGACCTTATGATGGTCCGTGAGCTCACCGGCGGCGTCTATTTTGGTAAGCGGGACCGGTATCAGACAGAGGACCGGGGCGTGGAATGTACCGATCTTATGGCTTATTCCGAGAAAGAGATCGAGCGCATTGGGCGCCGCGCTTTTGAGCTGCCCCGCCTCCGCCGCGGCAAGGTCTCTTCGGTAGACAAGGCCAACGTACTGGAGACCTCCCGCCTGTGGCGCTCCGTCATGCACCGGTTGGCCGGGGAGTATCCCGACGTCGCGTATGAGGATGTGCTGGTGGATAACTGTGCCATGCAGTTGGTCCGTGATCCCGGACAGTTTGATGTGGTGGTAACAGAGAATATGTTCGGGGATATCCTTTCCGACGAGGCGTCTATGGTCACAGGTTCTATCGGGCTGCTGCCTTCGGCTTCCATTGGAGATGCCGCTCCGGGCCTTTATGAGCCGATTCACGGCTCTGCACCGGATATCGCCGGTCAGGATAAAGCCAACCCCATCGCCACCATTTTGTCTGTGGCGATGATGTTCCGGTACTCCTTCCAGTGTGCGGAGGAGGCCGCCGCCATTGAACACGCTGTGGATGCTGTTCTGGCGGAGGGCTGGCGCACTCCCGATATCGCCGAACCGGGTACTGCCGCCATTGGGACCCGCGAGATGGGACGTCTCATTCGAGAGCACATCTGAATGAATCGAGCTGAGAGGCGGGCCGTTATGGCCCGCCTCTCAAAGCGTCTGCTGGATCACTTGCGGATGTGCCGGTATTTTTAAACAGCGGGAAATCCCTTGCATATTTGTGCTGTCTCTGATAAAATCCTAGTTGACAACGGAGAAGGAGCGTGGCAGAATTGGTTTTGGCAATCGACATTGGGAATTCCACAACGACAATCGCCCTGTTCGGACCAGATGGGAAGCCTGCTTTCCGCTCCGATACTGCGACGAGACGGAATACGACGCGCGACCAGTTTGCTATCGTGCTCAAGGGTATTTTTGACCTGTATCATGCCGACCTCACCGCGATCGGCGGGGCCGTCATCTCCAGTGTGGTGCCCTCTGTGACTCATGCCGCTAGCGCCAGTGTGGAGCTGCTCACCGGAAAGCCACCCATGATGATGAGCCCCGGACTGAAAACAGGACTTAACATTAAGTCGGATATCCACACTCAGATGGGCGGCGACATTGTGGCCTGTTCTGTGGCTGCGATTGACAAATATCCTTCTCCCATCATTGTAATCGATATGGGAACGGCGATTACTATGTCGTTTCTGCGGGGCAATGTCTATGAAGGCTGTGTTATTATGCCAGGGGTCCGAGTGGCGCTGGAGGCGCTCTCGGAGCGCGCAGCCGCGTTGCCCCACATTTCCATTACGCCTCCGCCCTCGATTTTCGGACACAATACAGTGGATGCCATGCGAGCCGGCGTACTCTACGGAAACGCCAGCATGGTGGATGGAATGATCGGCAGATTGGAAGAGGAGGCCGGGATATCCTCCGCCGCTGTAGTCGCAACAGGCGGAAATGCGCCCGACGTTTTAAAATATTGCAAAAGAGACATTCTATATGATGCCGACCTGCTCATGAACGGGCTCTATCTGATTTATCGGAAGAACACCGAAGGGAAGGGCGGACGCAAAATTTAATATCATGTTTCTCTTGTGCTCAACGGCTGCATGCCGTGGGTAAATAAATTGCGCTGCATCCCCGCCACAGGGGAGCGGTAGCAGGAGGGTTCAAACCATGGAAAAAGCAGTATCCCACTCCCGTACCCATTATGATACCAGGCGGCTGGTACGTATGGCTGTCCTGGTGGCCATCATTTTTTTGCTGGCCTTTACACCTCTGGGCTATTTGGTGATCGGGCCCATAGCCGCCACCACCATTCAAATGCCCGTCATCATCGGCGCGGTCCTCATGGGGCCGACTGCCGGTGCGATTCTGGGTGGCTTTTTTGGACTGTCTGCGCTTTTAAAGGTCATCACCATGCCCGGCGCAGATCTCTTTGCCACCACCATCATGACCTACAGTCCCTTCCTCTATATTGTCATTGCCATGATTCCCCGTATTCTGATGGGGTGGCTGGCCGGGCTGCTGGCGGTCGGTCTGAAAAAAATGTCGTTTGACAAAAGCGGTATGGTCGGCTACGCTATTACGGGCTTTGTAGGTTCCATGCTCAATACGATTTTCTATCTGGGCGCGCTATGGCTGCTGGCCAGCAATGTCGTTGCCACTTATTATGGTATTGACGTAAGCGGCGTAGGTGCCATGGTGATGACGGTTGCGACCACTGCCGGTATTCCGGAAGCAATCGTATCCTGCATTGTTGTCGCAGCGGTCTCTAAAGCGCTCTCCAAGTCCCTATTCAAGTAAACAAAACAGCGGCGGTATAAACATCCACCCCTGACGTGCATAGTGCACGTCAGGGGTGGATGTTATTTTAGTATACCAAAAGCTTCTGTAGTTCCAAAGGGGAAGGGATGACCACGGACGCCCCATGCTCTATTAAAAAGTCTCTACTGCGAAACCCCCAGGAGACAGAAATACAGGGGAGTCCTGCATTTTTGGCGGTCTGAATGTCTACGTCCGAGTCTCCCACATAAACTGTGCGTCCCGGATCGGCATCAAGGCACTGGAGGCAGCACTCCACCAGATCTGGAGCCGGCTTTTTTCGGATGCCGGCCTGCTCTCCGATGGCAACAGAGAGGATATCTCCAAAATATTGCCTGCAGAGCCCCTTTACTGCACCGTCAAATTTGTTGGAGACCACACCGATTCGGCAGCCTGACTGTTGAAGTGCGGTCAACAGTTCCCGAATTCCAGGATAAGGTTCTGTTTTACAGCTCATATGGTCGAGGTAATAGTGTCTGAACAGTGCCAGACACCGCTCTTCGCAAAACTCCGATGTCCCGTCCGGCACAGCTAGATGGATCAGCCGTGCTACGCCATTTCCAACAAACGCTCGGATCTCTTCCAAGCTGCGTGCTGGAAAGCCGCTACTCACCAAAGCGTAGTTTGTACTCTCGGCCAGGTCTTGCAGGGTGTCCAGAAGCGTCCCGTCCAAATCAAACAGGACGGAATCATATAAAAGCATATTTTGTTCCTCTCTTTCTGAGCGCCCATACTATTCAAAGATGGGAGGGAACCTGAGAACATTGCGTGGGCCGAGACATAGAATGTAGCGAAAACACTCGTGTGGAAGGAGGGACCCATTATGCCGCCGCCCAAGCCTGTTATCCCATACGATCGAAAGGCAGCCCTGCGCTATGCCCATAAATGGGCCTTTGGCCGCAACCCGGCCTATTACGATTATGAAGAGCTGGGAGGGGACTGTACCAACTTCGCCTCGCAATGTCTGTATGCGGGCACAGGCGTTATGAATTTTACCCCCGACCTGGGCTGGTATTATATCGATGCCAATCGGAAGGCGCCCGCGTGGACTGGGGTTCCGTATTTTTATAATTTTATCACACGGGACTGGAACGGTCCCGGCCCTTTTGGACTGGAGACAACGCTCGAGAATTTAGAGCCTGGAGATTTCGTACAGCTCCGATTTCATAAAGAGATTTTTGGACATACGCCGATCATCGTGGCCATGGGAGATCCCCCCACATTAGAAAACACACTGATTGCCGCCCACTCCTACGATGCCGACTGGAGACCTCTGAGCACCTATTTCTTTCAGGAGATCCGTTTTCTACACATCTTGGGCGCATATTCTCCAGAGCCGATGGAACCGCCTCCGGAGAACGGACCTCCTATGTCCTAATCTCTCTTTGGAGGAGCCGGGGGGCTCCTCTTCTTTTTTAATTTCCCCAAAGGATTGGCCTTCGCCGCCACACGCAGATTGTCGCTCTCTACGTGGGTATAAATCTGCGTGGTATTCAAATGATCGTGGCCCAAGACTTCTTGAAGCGTTCGTACATCAACTCCGTTCTGGAGCATCAATGTGGCCGCCGTATGGCGCAGCTTATGGGGCGAATACTGCGCACTGTCCAATCCTGCTGCGGAGAGATGCTTCTTGACCAGCTTTTCGACAGCGGATTTTGTAATTCGGGTGCGACGTTTGCTGAGAAAAAGAGCATTTTTGTCGATTATTTGGCCTTCCGGACCGCGGACGGCCAAATAATCGTCGATGGCTGTTTTACAGGCATCGTTTAAATAGACGATGCGCTCTTTATTTCCTTTCCCTAGTACTCTGAGGGTATCCTCTCGAACATCTGTTAGATTAAGACCAATCAGCTCTGAAATCCGCAGACCGCAATTGAGAAAAATCGTCAAAATACAGTAGTCACGCTCCCTAAAAGCGCCATCTACAGCCTGCAAAAGCGCCACGCTGCCCTCCAAATCCAGATATCGCGGCAGGGTTTTCTTTAATCGTGGGGAATCCAAGTCCTGCATAGGGTTTTCCGGAATCAGTTTTGCCTTATTGGAAAGGTACTTATAGAACGACCGGATCGCTGCAACCTTTCGTGCGCGGGCCGCCGCACCCAAACCATAGCTGGTCGCAGAACTGTTGGGATGCTGGGCCCGGTCCCGGCTGAGATAAGCCATATAAGAATATACGTCTGTGAGCGTTACCGATGCGACGAGAGACAGATCCACATCCTCAACAGAAATTTCATCAAGCTCCGCACTGCGCGGAACAAAACCGCGTTCAATTTTTATGTAGCGAAAGAAATTCCTCAGATCCAGGTAATACTCATCAACCGTTTTTCGTGAATGACCTTGAATGGTCTCATGATACATCAAAAAATCGCGAAGAATTGGTGGAGCCTCGGCACGATAATCCATAGGTATTTCGGCATACAGATCAAAGAATTCCTCTCCCCAAGTAAACAAAATCTTTATTTTGTTTACTTGGAGGTAAATCCGTATGCCTACCTCCTCCCTCTGAGTTTAAGCCTCGGAAACAGTCTAGCACGTTTCACCGGGATTTTCAATTCCGGAACCTTTTCAAAATCCCGCTGCTTCAGCTCAGGAACCTTGAAGGAATCGAAATACTTAGTATACCTAGGGATGAAAGTAAACTTCCGAGCACCAGCCCAAAACAAAAGCAAAGAATCAAACACAAGATTCTCATCGATTTTACTCGGACTCTGGCCCGTAGCTTCCACCAAAACCGTTTGACGGAGAATCTTCTTCGCATAAGAAAATACGCGCAGTTTCTTAGTAACAAGATACATTTCATCGGCCAAGTCCCTTATCTTCTTATCAACATCGAAAGTCTGACTAGCAAGAATCACCACATGCTGATAATGACGCTGGAGCTTAAAATAATCTCTAACCTGGGTAGAGAAATTCTTAAAATCTCTATTATCCCAGATCATACCGACCTCATCCACGATGATAACAGACCTGGGAGGAAACTGAACAACACCAACATCTTCCGGACGGATATGATATGTACCAGGACAATTTTCTGTAGAATAGACATTCCAACCACGTTTCAGGTAATCTAAAGCATATTTTGTAAGAAGAGTAGACTTACCACTCCCCTTCTTACCGAAGATGAAAATCAGCTTATAGGGATTTACATACTTTTGAGTACAACGGAAGTAAACAAAAAATAAGATAGGGAAAATAACAAACGCAAAAACAGCAAAAGCAGTCATCAAAAAGACCTCGTTTAATCAGGACAAAGGAAAAGCAGAACAGGAAAACACCGAAAACTACAAGGAAAAGACTATTATCAGAAAGAGAAAAAGGGAAAAACAATAGATTAAGCAGAGCTTCAACCAAATCCGGTCCATTCATAAAAACACCTCAAATACAGACAGAGGGGCCCCGGCCAAACTAAAGTTTATGGCCGGGGCCCCTCTATACTCAACTCCGAGACAGGAGACGGCCAAAGATGCCGATCACGCCGCCGATAAAAAGGAACCCTACCGTGAGCAGGAGCAGGGGCTGAGCAACAATAACACCGGCCACATCAGACACAGTATCAAGGACCGAAGTACCGACCGTGCCCAGATCACTGAGGAGAGAAGTCATAGCGGAAGGAGTTTCTGTCAAAAGACCACCTTTCAAAAATCATATCCTAGCCGCGAGAGAGCAGCCGCCCAAAAATGCCGATCACACCACCGATGAAGAGGAAGCCGACAGTCAGCAGAAGCAAAGGCTCACTGGTGATTGTCGAACAGACGGAAGCAACAAAAGTCAAAACCTTAGTAGCAACCTCTCCAAGAGACGTAAGCAAAGCAGCCATATTCCTATCCTCCCTTCTAATAGAGTTGGCGAAATATCTTCACGACCTTACGCAGGAGCCATAAGGCCAAAACGCCCGTAAGAACCATCGTGCCAGTATAAAGATTAAAGATAGACGTGAGCAGGTCAAAGATAGAACCGACCATCAGAGTAAGATCATCCAGCACACTACTTCCCCCCTATCCAGCTGAGCACAGACCAGAGGACAGAGGAAACAAACTGGAGGAACCACAGGAGCAGGAGACAGCAAAACACATAGACAAGAGGTTCAAACCCCTGGGGGACCTCACCAAGGAGGGCGACTACTTCTTCATAAAGCATACGACAAGGACACCTCCAAGAAACAAAAGACCAATGAACGGTAACAGATCAGAAACAGAGTAAGTAGGACTAGGAGAGTCAGGCAAAACCAGATTCGACTCTGAGGGTACCAGATAAAGATCATAATACTGATAACTAGAGCCGCTATAAAGCCGGTAACGAGGAGTAGAAAAAGAGCCAAAGGATACATAGTAAGAAGCCCCCGAAGAATCATACAAAACACCAGTAAAAGAGGCGTCCGAGACATTGAAGAGCCTGCCGGAAGAATCCAGGCCAAGATAGCCATCCTTACGATTGATCGGGAAAAACAGAGCGACTTCACCCAGGCCGGAGGCCGTCCCCTTCACCCAGGAGGAGCCATAAAACGGGAAGCCATCACCAGCAGAGGCCAGAGCAGGGGCGGAGAAAACAACCGGCTCAGAGAGCTCATAAACCGGATCAGCCTCAGCAGCAGAAGCCGGAACCACCAGCAGGAGCGAGACCAGGACACCCAGAAGAAGCGACATACCGACCACCCTACAAATGGAAAATAGCAGCACGAACAATCAAACTAACAAAAATAGACGCCAAAATAATCCACATAACAGAGACACCAAGAAGCTGAACAGAGCCCAACCACTGAACAGAAGTCTGAATAAGGGCAATACACCATTCAATCCAATCCGTCATAAAAAAATCACCTATCTATCAGAAGGAAAAAGATAGAAACCGTTATACAAGTAGACGCAAAAACAAACAATACAGAAGGAAGATACCCAAGAACAACAACAAAAAAAGTAAAAGACTGACCGACTAAAATAAACACCTGAACAAGACCTGAAAAAAAAGAAACAATAGCGTTTAAAACAACCCCCATAGCCTGGGCAAAAGAAGAAAGGAAACCAAGCATCAAGGATACCTCCCACTACCAGCAGAAGAGGAAGAACGAGAACGTGAAAGCCTACCAACAAGAACCGAACAGACAGCCAAAGTCAAAGGGAACACAAAAAGTATCTTATAATCTCCGAAAGCATACCAGATATCTTGAAAAATACCTGTAAGAAGAGCAGGCGCATTTTCAAAATCAGTAGGAAATGTGAAATCAGAAACAGACAAGGAATTAAAGTTATCTGCCATCTTCTGACCCCAGTCAGTTTCAAGGCCTTCCATTTCATCTATCTTAGACTGAGTATTATCGGATATGCCACCTAAAGCATCAGACCCGGAAAGGATAGAAAACGTAAAATCATACCCAAAAAAACTAAGCCAGAGAGAATAAGAAGAAACAGCATCAGAACCAGAAACATAAGACAGAGGATAATCAACCACAAAATAGACAGACGTGATAGGAACCGATTTGGTGAAAATATAAGACCCAAAATCATACCAACCCTTACTATCAGGGTAGAAAGTTTCCATCAAAGCACCATTAACATATAGAGAAAGGCTTTCAGTACTAGGACTATCAGTATAAAAAGGAAAGAGAATACCAGACAACTCAAAAGATGAAAAAGAAGAAAGGCCCTCCAAACTCAAATCATACCTAAAAGACATATTAGGCTCAGATTTATTATAAGGAGGCACACAAAAACCATAGACCCCCTCATAATCACCATTATTCAAATTATCCTGAGTAGGAATAACGGCACTAACATAAAAATTATTTTTATCATAATGAGGTGTAAGTACTACACCATCAACCGGAGAACTACGGAATTCCTCCCAAGCAGGGACAGAAACACCGGCAACAATTTTAGATTCATGATAGACCCTAACGACAGCGGAAACCGTATCATGAGCAAAAGAAAACCGGCTAAAAAGGTCAATACCTGACAAAACAGTAGCAGAAAAACCCGACTCCGCAGCATAAGCAGAAACAGATCTGGAAGCCCTGCGAATTGCAGGAGTATCCCCTATTGCGTACATGCTGTAATCATTGCCTATAAAAGACTCCGAATCCCAGGCGAAACACGTACCAACAAGGAGAGAGGCGGACAGCGACAGAACCACCAACAGACGACGAATCACTTCTACCTCTCCCCTCTTCAAATTCTGGGTGCGGGGGCTGGAATCGAACCAGCGGCCAGTCATGACAAGAGACTAATGTTAGCCACTACACCACCCCGCAGGATCAAACATAGACAACTGCAACGGCGCATTGGACATACAAAGAGGAACTGGAGACTCAGGCGCATAACACGGAAGCTGGAGCGGCTCAGCCGGAAGGTAATCCAACCAGAAAGACCAATCAACATCCTTCACATACCCGGTAGAACAATACTTCCCATCATTCTGGATAAACTCATCCAAAGTAGCATACCGCTCATAACTATACCCCATAGCGACAGCACGGGCCAGACGAATAGAGCAGTAATACATGTGAAGCCCGTAGCCTACACACGCCTCGGCCATATCTTCCGTAATATACTTGGTCACATAATGACCAGCAGCGACAGGATCCTTGATACGGGCAAGACTGCAAAAGCCGAATTTATAAGAGCAATCTCCCCAATTCAAAAAACCGCCATCCACCAGATCGCGAGGATGAATACCACGAACAAAAGGCGTCAGGCGATCAGAAGGAACGCCACGGAGAAACCCGTGAATATGCCAGGCGCCATCTTTATGACGCTCAGGCACTAAGAGATAACGTATCTTACAACGGTACTTCTTGTTATAATCCCGGAGCCATTGAGGGAATACTTTACGAAAAGAGTCCAGGTCATAACGGTCATGCTTAGCCCCATCCAAAGTACAAGTAAAGAAATAATCCCAATCATTACAGATAGCGACCTGAGTAATTACAGACCGGGCACGGGCAATCGCCTGAGACAACTTCTTCTCCGCATCACCAAAAGCCTCACGAGGAGTCGGGAGCCGAGGGATACGAGGCGTATTAAAGCGGATCAGCTTATAATACCCATCACGAAAATACTTGACGCTATAGACTGGACACAACATATAAAAAGCACTCTCCCCGACTTATGTTACAGAGTCAAGTGCCCCACTGGGAGGCCTCAGCCTCCCGGGAGCACCGCGGAGAATGCATGTCATCACGACGTTCATTCACGCAGACGGTCAAACATGGACCGCCGTACCTTAATCCCATGCTCACGGCACAGGTCCAACAATTCAGTGTTCACTACTACCTCACAGCGATAGAGGAACTCAGTATGGTTATAGGAGGCCCGGAGAGCGTCCAATTCCTTTTCAAGGGATTCTATCCGGGCACGGAGGGAAAGAACCTCATTGGAGTCCGTGAGGCTCACAGAGAGGCTTACAGGCCCCTCCCCTACCCTGTCCGCCAACCGGGACAAGGCAGAGACCAAAGGCGAGAGATCAGACCGGGACGATATCCGCGATCTTGCCATACTTGTTATACAGCAGCCGGCACCGAGCGCCGATCTCAGGAACAAAAGACAGAGAGGAAAACCGCCTAGAGGTGACAAAAACCTTCTCGACCCCTACGCCCTCAATATATTCGTCCTCATAAGTAAGATAGAGGTTTGTACCCTCCACCTGCTTGCCATCGGAGCCCGTGAAACTCACGCCACGAATACCGACCAACTCATACACATCATTCATTACTAACTACTCCTTTCTTACTATTTTTTATCATCACGCCAAAAGGCGGGATTAACTATTCTTCTCCGAAACAGGGTCATCAGACTGACGCTCCAATTCAATACGGTCGATAGGGTCAGGAGGCAAAAACCGAAAGACGCAGACCAGGACGCTCCTCATGAAACTTCGCTAGAAAATAGTATTGCGCAGACGCGAAAGAGGCAAAATCCTTATGCCGTCGATCTTCAAACTTCCCAGAAACATAACTTACTCGAAACATACAATTCATCCCTTCTAAAAAAGCAGTGACTAATACTTCACAAAAAATATTATAGTGACGCTTTAGTCACAAATCAATAGTGAAGAATAGGTCACATGATAAAATCAGCAATATAAACAAATGGAGAACCTTAAAAATATGGAAATATACGAAAGATTAAAAGCCACAAGAGAAGACAAAGACATAACGCAAGAACAAGCAGCGCAAGCAGCCGGATGCAGTCGAAGACAATATATAAGACACGAACGAGGAGAACAGGAAATGACCATAAGCAAATTAAAAGCGTTATGTCTTTATTACCACGTATCCGCAGACTACATCTTAGGGCTACCCAAAGGACTTGACTGGCCAAGATAAATAAAGAAAAGAGGTAAAAAAAACATGGAACTAATAACCAGCGCAATAAAATTCATAGTCCCCTGCTTTATACTTGCAACGATTGGAGCCATAATAAAGATGGTAAAAGGAAAATAAAAAAAAGCCGTCTCCCCGCCCAGGGAGGCGGTTTTCTTATGCGCACTACCGCCGCCATCGTGCGGTATTGTTTTGGCACATCTGGGCTTTGCACCATAGCAGGCCAGAGGCCTATGGATACAAGGGTCAAGACGAGCGCCTGCGGCGCCCTTGTATCCGGCCCTCCAGCCTGCTCTTTGTGCTTTGCCAGATGTACCTTGACAAACCAATACACAGCACCGAAGGAGGCGATCAGGTTGCGCAAAAGAAGGTACGCCCTCCCGGCTAACGAGGCGGAGATCGTAAGACTGGCGTTACGCATCACCCTCGACGGCCTGGAGGAAACCAAAAACGACAGCGCCTACATGAAGTGGGTACACGCACGGGCCGAAGAGCTCCTAAACAAACTGCAAAATTATCAATGGGAGGTATTCTAAAATGAAAAATTACCGTGATTGCATCGCAGACGCAAAAATCCTAAGCGAAACACTGGAACATTTGCAAGAAAGAATTGAATCCTTCGCGGAAAGAGAAGAAGAAAACAGAAAACACGCAGAAGAAGAAATAGACAGCCCAGGCTCAGGAGAATACTACGAAGAAGAAGCCAACGAATGCAGAGCAAAAGCAGAAGCCGCCGAAAGACTACTCAAAAAGCTGATAAACGGTACATTCAAATAAAAGAGGGGAGGCCAACCCCTCCCCTCTTCCTTGACAACCATGTTATAATCAAATCACTCAGATCACCAAAGGGAGGCGTTACAATGACAGATCAGGAAATGCTCCAGGCAATGAGCAAAATGATGGACGAAAAACTCGACCCCATCAAAAAAGAGATCAGCACAATAAGAGAAGACCTGGAAGAGACCCGCGAAGAGATCAGCATGATCCGAGAGGACCTGGAGGAAGTACGTACCGGAGTAAATACCCTCCTGGACTGGGCGGAACGGACGAGCCAAGTACTAGAGTTCCCGCTGCCAAAGGTAATCGAATAAAACAAAGGGGAGAGGTAAAAGCCTCTCCCCTTTTCTATGCCAAAACAACGGCAAGAAAGTCTTTATTTTGTTTACTTGGAAATCTCCAACTCTGCCGCCGCGACACCTCCTCTTCTTTGATATTTTTATATTCTTATCATTGCTGGACAGACTAACCAAACACAAAAGCTTTGGAGGGATTTCCTTGAGTTTGATCGCCTGTACCAGCGAATGCATCTACCAGCAGGACGGCTACTGTGTACTCACCCATGCGACGTCGATTGGAACGCCCAGTCATCTGAATTCCTGCGTCAACTTCGCACCACGTAAAGACCATTCACAAAACTGCACTGAGCGCCTCCCGAATATTTCGGACTCGGACAAGCTGTAAGCCCTCAGGTTCCACCAGCTTCATACTGTTTTGAGCTGGGATCAGACACCGTTTAAAGCCCAAACGCCTAACTTCAGAAAGACGCTGCCCCAAGGCGCTGACGGAACGGAGTTCGCCGGTAAGCCCCACCTCGCCAATTGCAGTCAATTCGCCCGGTACAGGCTTGTCCCGAAAACTAGATGCAATGGAAATAATTGCAGCTAAGTCCGCAGCGGGTTCATCCAGATAAAGTCCGCCTATCACATTCATATAGGCGTCACAAGAACTTACTATGAGCCCGCCCCTCTTTTCCAAAACCGCCAGCAAGAGCATCGCGCGGTTGTAGTCAAACCCATTGCTGGTCCTGCGAGGGTTTCCAAAACTTGTAGGGGCAAGCAGCGCCTGGATCTCAGCCAGCACAGGTCGATTTCCCTCCATAACACAAGTCACACAGGTTCCTGGAGTGTCCTTGGGGCGGCCTGCCAATAGTGTCTCGGAGGGATTTGGGACCTCGACGAGACCGCTGTCGGCCATCTCAAAAACACCGATCTCATTGGTGGCTCCGAACCGGTTCTTTGCTGCTCGCAGGATCCGATAGGACATATGGGGCTCCCCTTCAAAGTATAGAACACAGTCTACCATATGTTCCAGTACCTTGGGCCCGGCAATGGAGCCTTCCTTGTTCACATGTCCAATGACGAATACAGTGATTCCCTCTCCTTTTGCGAGCTGCATCAGTGACATGGTACAGCACTTTACCTGACCTACACTGCCTGGAGAAGTAGTCTGCTCCTCGTCGTACATGGTCTGAATAGAGTCCACAATAAGTACATCGGGTTTTAACTCATGGACGGACTCCAGAATATTCTCCAGACTAGTTTCAGCCAGCAGATAAAGGCTCTCACTGCGGACGCCTAACCGCTCGGCCCGCAGCTTGATCTGCCGTTCAGACTCTTCGCCGGATACATAGAGCACTTTGGAAAAGCGGCAAAGATTATCGCAGATTTGAAGCATCAGCGTAGACTTTCCAATCCCCGGAGCACCGCCCACCAAAACCAGAGATCCCTGAACAGCTCCGCCGCCCAAGACACGGTCCAACTCACTCAGGCCTGTGGGGAATCGCAGTTCATCTGTAGTTTCGACCTCTGCAAGAGATTTAGGACGACTGACAGAACTCCCTCTGACAGATATCCCCTGAGCCACAGGACTCCCTTTCTTTTTGGCCTCTTGGGGCTGTTCCACCATAGTATTCCAGCTCCCGCAGGCAGGACACTTCCCTACCCATTTGGGCGTTTCATTGCCGCATTCCGTACAATAAAAAATCGTTTTAGCCCTCATTTTGGAATGGTTCCTCCAAATTTGTCTCAGAATAACCAAGATAAGCTCCCGCCAGTGCAGTTGCGATTTTGGTTTGATAGCCACTGGTTTGAAGCAGGACGTCCTCATCCGGGTTGGATAGAAAGCCGCATTCTACCAAGATAGCCCGGCAGGTAATGTGGTTCATGAGATAAACGGTATCTGGGATTTTAGCAGCTTTCCGCCCGTTTTCAGGATCCAATACCACGCGCAGTGTCTCTTGTGCAAATTTGGCAAAGGGCAGGCTCGACGCTTCGCTTGCATAAAAGACCTGTGCACCGTGATATTTCGAACTGCCGCTGTAGGTATTCTGGTGGATACTGATGAGGGTTGCATTGGGAGTTTCCTCAATGATTTTTACCCGGTTATGAAGATCCGACACTTTTTTTTGACGTAGCGTCTCGGAGCCGGGATCATGAAGGGACACATCCTTTTCCCGAAGCATGATGACATTGGCCCCATAAAGGCCTAGAATGGAGTCCAGCCGCTTCGCAACGGCCAAATTGATGCTGCTCTCCACTGTCCCGGAAGGCGAGACGGCTCCCCCGTCCTCACCGCCGTGTCCGGCATCGATTACGATTGTCTCGGCTGAGAATCGGTCGGGATGCGCCATGGCAGGTACCGTGTTTCCCTTCCAGAGAAAAAGATAATAGCAGGTACTTAACGTTAATATACTCAGCAAGGCGACAGAAAAAATGCGTTTCTCAAAGATCTGTTTCACTGTGGACACCCCCTCTCTGCACTCTATGAGAGGGAGGCATCCGATATGTATTACACCTCAGGCAGGGGTTCCGCAGGGGAACGCTTGTTTAATATCTTTCGGATGGTCAGCAGGTAGACCACGACAGATACCAACGCTCCTCCAAAATCTGAAATGGGGCCGGTAAAGAAGACTGCCTCCGCTCCAAAGGCGGCGGGAAGGGCAAACAGACTTACAAAGTAGATCAGCTTGCGCCAAAATGAGAGCGGCAGCGCGGCCTGGACCACCCCCATTCCAGTAAAGCCATCCACAATTTCATACTGTATCCCCAAGGGGATGATGCCCAATGTATAAATTCTTATGGCGCGCGAAGCCAACGCCACATATTCCGGTTCACGTGTGAAAATCAAAACAAACAAGTGAGGAGCCAGTTGGGCAAACAAGAACAAGAGTGCAGTGAAGGAGACGCAGAGCAGGATAATATACTTTTGCGCCTTGAGCACCCGGTCTGGCCGCCTCGCTCCATAGTTAAAGCCCAGGATGCTCTGCGTGCCCCCCGTGATGCCGCCTAACGGCATGGTAACCATCAGCATAAAGCTCTGCATAATGGTGCAGCAGGTAATCAAGATATCCCCCTGTCCAGGGCCTCCATATCGCTGTAGCACAGCATTCATGGCAATGATCATCCCATTATCGATGGCAATAATCAGAAAGGATGTGAAGCCCACGGTCAGAACCGAACGGACGACCTTGAGCTGGTAGCCGCCAAATGTAATTCGAATCGGCGGGCGCTGTCCGAACAGGAAGAGAAGTACATACGTGCATGACGCCATTTGGGAGAGAACGGTAGCCAAGGCCGCCCCTTTTACCCCCATATCCAAGCTGAAAATAAAAATCGGATCAAGAATAATGTTGAGCACCGCGCCCAAAAGGACCGAGCGCATCCCTGCGTTTGCAAATCCCTGGCAGACGATAAATTGATTCAATCCGGAAGACATCAGGGCAAAGACTGTGCCTAGGAGATAGATTGTGATATAGTCGTTTGCGTATGGGAATGTCAATGCACTGGCGCCAAACCACATCAGGAGCCGTTCCCTCCAGACAAGCGCCAGCGCGGTCAGCAGAGCGGACAGGGCGGCAAGCATCAAAAAGCAATTGGAGAGGATTCTTTGCGCCCCCTCCCGGTCTCCCTCTCCCAGCTTGATGCTCATCAAAGGGGCACCGCCTACCCCGACTAAAAAGGCAAATGCGCCAACTAGGTTCACAATTGGACCGCAGATTCCCACGCCGGCCAGGGCTGTATCGCCGATCTCCGGGATATTCCCGATGTACATCCGGTCCACGATGCTATAGAGTACGCTGACGAATTGCGCCAACATGGAGGGCAGCGCTACACGCAGGACAAGCTGCTTGATGTCGTCTCTGCCCAGGTCATTTACATGCTGCAAAAATTTTTTCTCCCCTAAATCATATTCACTGTGGGCCATTATACCACACCCGCGCTTCAAAAGCAAAATGGTTTCCGGCTTTAAAACGTCAGGTTCCCTTTTGCACCATGTCACATAAGATAAAACGGAGGGGAACTCTGCCGTACAGAGTGTTCTCTCTGAAACCATAGAAGGAGGAATCCTGAATTGTACCCTGACAATGCACCGAACCCCGCCACATGCAGCGATAACTGCGGCACACTGCCCGAATGTGCCCCTCTGGCGGTACCATATGTCCCCTTTCAGCAAAACAATCCAAAGCGATATTCCCAAATGGATGCCCTCAATAATGGGACGCTTTATCCCGGCTTAAATCTCCCCTTCCGTGCCAAAGTCAACGCGGCCAGCCTGCCGCAGACGCCTATGACGGAACTGCAAGCGCTGGAATTTGTGCTCCAGGAGCTGGCGCTCTATCTGGATACGCATCCCTCTGACGGCGAGGCCTTCGAGCTTTTCCGCCAGTATGCCGCTCTGGAGGAGACCGCGCGGGCCGACTATGTAGAGATCGGCGGCCCCATTATGCGCGGCGAAACCGCCAGGAGCAAGACCTACACTTGGCTCCAGGATCCGTGGCCCTGGAACTACACAGAGAAGGAGGGCAAATAAATGTTTTCTTACGAGAAGAAACTACAGTATCCAGTGAAAATCAAGACGCCCAATCCCAAACTGGCGTCCTTCATTATCAGTCAGTATGGCGGACCGGATGGCGAACTCGGCGCATCTTTACGCTATCTGAGCCAGAGATACGCGATGCCCTACGCCGAACTGAAAGGCCTTTTGACCGATATTGGTACAGAAGAACTGGGGCATTTAGAGATGATTGGCGCCATCGTCCATCAGCTCACGCGGAACATCAGCGACACCGATGCTCGTATTGCTGAGTTTGCCCCCTACTTTGTGGACCATACCACAGGGGTCTATCCGACTGCGGCCTCCGGTTTTCCCTGGAGCGCCGCCTCCATGGCTGTAAAAGGCGATGTAATCGCCGACCTTACCGAGGACATGGCCGCGGAGCAAAAGGCCAGAGTCACCTACGATAACATTTTACGCCTTTGTGATGATCCGGACGTTACCGACGTAATCCGGTTCCTCCGTGAGCGGGAGGTCGTCCACTTCCAGAGATTTGGTGAAGCGGTCCGCCTGGCAAAAGAAAAAATGGATCAGAAAAATATTTACTTCACCAATCCCGTTACAGACAAATAATCCCCTTCAGGCCGAAAGCGGCGCAAGGCCGATCGCCTTGCGCCGCTTTGAAATAAGAGAAATCTATTCCGCCTTATGGACGCCATCCGGATGTGAAGCCGCCCACAGCGCTCCAGCGGTGACTGCCCAGTGTTCAGCTGCATCCTTACATTTTCCGCAGAGGGTATGTACATCCTCCGGTGCAGTGAGATCCGTAGACTTTGCTGCGCTCTGATCCACCATGTCCGCCAGCCGTCCATAGTTATCCAGCAGCGGGCAAGGACGCAGATGATTTTGATTGAAAGGCTGATTGTCATGATAGGCCATAAAGAGCGGAGATTGATAGGCCTCCAGAAGGGTTTTATTGTGGATATTGGAGTCTGAATAATGGATAAACGCACAGGGTTCAATGTCCCCCGCCGCATTGATGTGGCAGTAGTGCCGTCCGCCGGCAATACACCCCTCCACATACTCTCCGTCATTCCAGAAATCCAGCGTAAAGATGGGTTTGGAATCCCGGAATTTTCGAATTTGATGGTACATAAACTCCCGCTGCTCGGCAGTGACCATCAACTCCGGCACCGCGTCGGCGCCGATCGGCATATATGTGAAGAACCAAGCAAACTTTGCCCCCCACTCCACCATCTTGTCAAAATAGGCCTCGCTGCCGATAACATCCACATTGGCGCGAGTATAGCAGCAAGAGACGCCGAAGGGCAGCTTTTTGCGCTTGAGTATCTCCATGGCGCGCATCACAGCTTGGAAAGTGCCATGCCCTCTCCTGGAATCTGTCGCCTCTTCAAAGCCTTCTACGCTGATAGCGGGGACAAAATTCTTGACACGCAGCATCTCGTCGGCAAATGCCTCATCGATCAGCGTCGCGTTGGTAAAAGACATAAATACACAGTCGGGATGGCGTTCGCAGAGGGTAATGATATCCTTTTTCCGAACAAGCGGTTCGCCGCCGGTATAGAGATACATGTAGGTACCCAACTCCGTACCCTGGCGGATGATGGAGTCCATCGTATCCAAGTCCATATTCATCTTATTGCCGTATTCCGCCGCCCAGCAGCCTGTACAGTGAAGATTGCAGGCAGAAGTGGGGTCCATCAGGATAGCCCATGGGATATTGCAGCCGTACTTCTCACGGTTGTCACACTCTTTTGGGAACCCGATCAGCGCCGAGTTCACAATAAAATTTTCAAAAAGCGTCTTACGAACTCCGTCGTCGATGTCTGTCCACAGACTTTTAATCAGACGATACCAGTTGTTGTCCGGATCCTCGATCACCTTCCGGGCCTGCTTCCGGGCAGCAGCAAAGACATCTTTTCCCGCAAACTGATCTACCCAGTCCATAATTTTCGGCAGATTCCGATCCGGGTCCTTGTCCAAATAGTCGTACATGATGGACATGCCTGTTTTTTTAACCCGATCCATCAGTCCCATGCAGAATCACTCCTTTTTGAATGCAAAAACATTTCGAAACTGCTTTCGCTTTCGTAGTTCTATTATAAAGCGAATTTTTAAGGACTTCCATAGACAAAACAGGGAAACTGTGTCACAGGACGCAAGATTTCTGGATATGATCTATGTGCCGATCATATCCAGAAACTCCTGCTCAGAGAGCACAGGGACCCCCAGCGTACGAGCCTTTTCCAGTTTGGAGCCCGCCTCTTCTCCGGCCACCACATAGCTGGTTTTTTTGGAGACGGAAGAGGACACCTTCCCGCCCAGCGCCTCAATACATGCTCCGGCTTCAGAACGGCTGAAATGAGCCAGTGTCCCCGTAAGGACAAAGGTTTTTCCGGCAAGCTGATCTCCTGTGCTCTGCGCGCTGCTTGCCATATTCACACCCGCATCCTTCAGCGCAGAGATCAGGTGTTCCGCCTGAGGACTATGGAGCCACGCAACCAGACTCCGCGCCGTAATTTCACCAATATCGTTTACCTCGGTGAGGGTTTCCACCGTCGCCCCGCGCAGTGCGTCCAACGTACCAAAACGGGCGGCCAGGACCTTGGCCGCCTTCTGTCCCACCTGTCGGATACCAAAGGCGAACAAGAGACGGGAAAGGTCGTTCTGCTTGGAACGCTCAATAGCGTGGATCAGGTTTTCCGCGGACTTTGGTCCCATTCGCTCCAATTTGGCAACTTCATCGATCCGCAGGGTGTAAAGGTCTCCCGGAGCCTTCAACAGACCGGCGTTTACCAGACTCTCCACCACGGCCGGTCCCAGCCCTTCAATATCCATGGCATCCCTAGATGCAAAATGCGTTAGATTTCTCAGGAGCTGCGCCGGACACTCGGCGCCGGTACAGCGAATGGCCGCTCCCTCCTCGTCCCGTACTACCGGGGCGCCGCAGACAGGACATTTCCCCGGCAGATGATAGGGGGCTGAATTTGGAAGGCGTTTTTCCTTTATAACTCTTACTACCTCGGGGATGATTTCTCCGGCCTTCTGGACCAAAACGGTATCTCCGATCCGAATATCCTTTTCTGCAATATAGTCCTGGTTGTGCAGACTGGCGCTGGTGACTGTGGTGCCGGCCAGACGCACTGGGCTCAAAGTGGCTTTTGGCGTCAGAACACCGGTGCGCCCCACTTGGACCATGATATCAAGGACCGTAGCCTCCTTTTGCTCCGGCGGGTATTTAAACGCTGCAGCCCAGCGTGGAAACTTTGCGGTACTGCCCAATTCTACACGCTCTGAAAGGGAATTTACCTTTACAACTGCGCCGTCAATGTCGTAGGGGAATTGAATCCGGTTATCTCCAATATCTTCCACCTGTTTCTGGGCCTCACGTATCGTCTGACAGATCTTACGGGGAATCACTTTGAATTTCATCTGCTCCAGAAAATCCAGCGTTTCTGAATGCGTCTGGAACGAGCGGCCCTCCATATACTGGATATTGAAAAGGACAATGTCCAAACGGCGGGCCGCTGCGATTTTAGGGTCCAATTGCCGGAGCGAACCCGCAGCGGCGTTGCGGGGATTTGCAAAAAGGGATTCTCCGTTTTGTTCCCGCTCTTCATTGAGTTTTGCAAATACGGTGCGTGGCATGAACACCTCTCCGCGGACAATGAGGCTGGGCAGTCGTTGTGGCAGCAACATGGGAATGGATTTGATGGTACGAAGATTTTCGGTGACATCCTCTCCCACCAGCCCATCCCCGCGGGTAGCGCCCCTGACAAAAAGGCCATCCCGGTATTCCAGCGCCACAGAGAGGCCGTCTACTTTGGGCTCCACCGTATACTCCACATCCCCAACGCTCTCATGGACGCGCTGGTCGAAGTCGGAGAGTTCTTCCATGGAAAACACATCCTGAAGACTTTCCAGCGGAACACGGTGGCGGACCTCTTCAAATCCGGAGACCGCCTCTCCCCCCACCCGCTGGGTGGGAGAATCCGGTGTGATATACTCCGGGTATGCCTTCTCCAGCTCCTCTAAACGCCGGAGCCGGTGATCATAATCGTAATCGCTCATGGTAGGGCGATCCAAAACATAGTATTCATAGCCGGCCTCGTTGAGCGCGGCACGCAACTGTTCAATCTCCTGTTTTACATCCATGGGAGGTCTCCTCTTCTGTCTTGTATATCACTTTACAGGCTTTTGCCCACCGCGGTCTCCGTCCGGCCAAGGTCCGATATAGTGCATATCCAATTGCTGTGCCCAACGTGTTGAGCCAAAGGTCGTCGATATCGGTGCTGCGTCCCAGGGGAAGCTGGCACAACTCGATGGTGAGTGAGGTGCAGGCTCCGATCAGCAGTGCGATCCGAAAGGTAATTCTGTGCCAAAGCAGTGCGGGGCAAAATCCTAAAGGCAAAAACATAACAATATTTCCCAGGAAACTAATCCAAAATCCCATCCAGATTCCGGCATGCAGCTCTGAGGCCAGGTCCGCAATTATTTGGAACGGGATTAGATTGTAGTGCAGTCCTCCGGAAGATTTTCCGGAGGACTGCACGATCAGCGCAAAAAGCCCCGCAAGAAAAGCGGTGAAGAGCATCAAGCAAAGCTCATGCGCGGCGCTTGTGCCCATATTGTTTCGAGAAAGTCTCCTGCGCCGTAGAGGCAGTGTCGCCGCGCAGAACAGCACCCCGAAGCACCCAGCGGGGAACATTTTGACCATATAAGTTCCGATCACTGCAATCTCGCGCAAAGTACCGCCTCTCTTATGTTCCAAGCTGCAAGTAAGTGTCCGGTACTGCACCCACGATAACAGTTTCCGCCACGGGGACCTGTGCGGTGACCTCGGTCCGTAGGGTATCCCCGGGCAGCAGGATGTCCACAGCGACGGACACATTCAGCAGGATCTGATGCCGGGTCTGGTTGATCCCGGCATAGTCGAACTGATTGTGAAATTCCGCATGGGCGGAACCCACGGCCACCACTTCCACTGGCAGAGATATGCCCCTTCCGGAAAGAAAGTTAATCCCTGTCAGGTTTCCCACCGGAATTGCAAGCTGCTCCTGATCCAGGGTATCCACGGCTGTGACCACAGCGCTGAGAATACTCGTCCGGAGTCGGTTGAGCTCCGCCATATTGCTGGTAAGGGCGGTCACGCGCCCCGTACTGTCCTTTTCCATAGAGATGAGATCTCCGTAGGTGATCCCAACGGAGGATATCTCATTGGCGATGGCGCCATCCAGCGTCTGCGTAACCGTATTGGTCACCTTTGCCGTGGCCATAGCGTTCAGGATTGGATGCAGCCTGATTTCCAGGTATCCGATGAGGAGGAGCGCAAGGCTCACCCCGAGCAGTCCGCTGAGCAGCAGTCCATGCGCCTTTCGGGCTTGGGGCGGTCCCCGTCGCCTGAATCGGGGAAATCCCCATCTGTGCCAAGTCCGCATATATAAGGTCACCCCCATATGCAGACTTTATGCGCACACCGGCTTGTATCAGTCCTTTAAAAGTTCCTCCACGGCCAAAAGCACGCCCGCTTTCCCGGATTCATAGGTGAGGCCGCCCTGAAGATAGAGGGTATAGGGCTCACGCATGGGAGCGTCGCAGGAGAGCTCGATGGAAGCCCCCTGGATAAAAGCGCCAGCCGCCATGATGACAGGGCAGTCATAGCCCGGCATATCCCAGGGCTCCGGCGTCACGTAGGAGTCGACCGGCGCCCCCATCTGGATACCTTTGCAAAACTTTTTCAGCTTTTCCGGCTCACCGAAATGAATCATCTGAATGATATCGTGCCGCGGCGCACCGGAGGCGGGCTCAGCCCGATAACCAAGCAGTTCCATCGTCTTG
>ENA-OWPD01001190-OWPD01001190.1-human-gut-metagenome-genome-assembly--contig:-NODE-1190-length-22351-cov-3.776956_pt1 | contig 22351 bp, 15 predicted proteins | sample MGYA00248262_ERZ651842 | MGnify/ENA primary metagenome ERZ651842 (study PRJEB26924, sample SAMEA4378253) | human gut metagenome | biome: human gut; feature: human-associated habitat; material: faeces... | reverse complement strand
TGAGCAAAGTACTGATTGTTTACGGCTCCACGACCGGCAACACGGAAGCTCTCGCGGAAATCCTCGGACGCCTTATCCAAGAGGCTGGGCATGAGACAACCCTCCTCAATGCCGCTGACGCCAGTGCGCCCGGCCTTTGCGATGGATGGGATATGATCCTTTTCGGTTGTTCCGCATGGGGCGACGACGAAATAATCCTGCAGGACGACTTTGACGCGTTGTTCCAGCAGTTCGACCTCATCAACGCCAAGGGGCACAAAGTAGCCTGTTTCGCTACAGGGGACAGCAACTTCACATACTTCTGTGGAGCTGTCGACGTTATCGAAGCCGCTCTTGAACGGCTTGGCGCGGATGTCGTCGTTGAAGGCCTTAAAATCGACGGACAGGCCCAGTCCGACCAGCCGGAAATCCAGGAATGGACCAAGGCTGTCATCGAAACTCTGTAAGCGCTAAGAACGCCTTCCTTCGAAATGCTCGTTTCCTTACGGGCACAACGGGTCGGAGCCCTCTCGACCTCTTCGACCCAACCTCCTCCTTGCGCCCCGGTTCGACCGCCGAACCGGGGCGATACTTTTTCCCCGTCATGAGGTTCTTACGGTAGCATGGCCACCTCAAGCAGCTCTCCTCTTCCATGCCGCCCTGCCACCGGATGAGGCTGTCTACCGTAATCCTTGACGTGCGGAATCTTCCGCGAGTGTGGTACGTCGAGCTTCTTGTACGCTGGCGCTCTTCAAGCACTCCCATCCCATACCGTTTCTCATAAGAGCTAAGAACATCTTCTCTGAGAGTGACTTTTCTTGAGAATACTGTTTCCACAGTCATTTTCATCAGTCAACGGCTGTCACTGACAACTTTCAACAGGTATCCATCCAGCGCGTTTCTCCGTCGGTTTCTTTGAACAAACTGTTTCTGGTCATCACCACCTGTTACCGCCAGACAACATCTGCAAACAGCAGTGGATGACTGACAATGATAGCTCCGGACTGGCACTGTCAGACATACAAAAACAACACGGCAAAATGGTCACGAATAAACTATAATATATTAAAATAACAATCTTTATTTGCATCAATGACAAACGCTGAAATACGGTAGAGAGGTGTCATCTCAAAGCGGAGGCCATAAATTTTTTCCATCCAAAACAAGTCGGCAAAATACTCGCTATTTTATCTTAATATATTGAAATATTATGTTAAAATGATTCAAAAAGATCATATTCCCTTATGTTTGATTCCCCTAAGCCCGCCGAGGGCTTAAACGGGAAAATTCTGAAACGTTGTTCCAGGTGTCAACGAAAACAGCATGTTATCGGTGATGACAGCTAAGGTGAGTTCGTGACGGATTATGACATGCATCAGTTGTCACATGGCTTTTCAGAAGAGAGCATTGAAGGGCACCCATACGGCAATATGCCCACTAAATATATTTAAAATATTGAAAAATATTGTATATTTTATTAATACACAAAACGTTCAAACGTCCACTGGCAGAAGAGATATCCCATCACTGCCAACAGGGAAAACGGAGGGGAGCATACATAATGATGGAGCGTCAGTAAGGACTACGCGACCATTCCTGCGCGTAAGGCGCAAGAGTAGCACATAAAAAAGGCCGTTTAACACGGCCTCGCTTGTGTCTAGTCCTCTTTCCTGCGCCCTCGCCTCCGGGACGGGAGGGCTTCAGCTGTACGGTTGAGGATCACGATATTCCCCTTGGTCAGAATACTGGTTTTCTCCAACACCTTCTTTTCCGCCAGTTCCGCGATGGCGTCCCGAATCTGTCGGCGTGTTTCCTTTAACGGCGAACGCAGATCCATATTCAGCGCCAATGCCAGCGTGCGGATATCCCCCCGAAAAACAGGGTTTTCCCTGTGCGACTGGCAGAAGCGATACATAGCCTTCGCAATACTTCCCCTGATCTGAAAACGTTTGGCCACGTCAATCCAAGTGAGCCGATTGGCCACATACATTTCCCGGAAGAACGGGCTGATCGTTACTGAAATATCCCGTTCCGCATCATTTTTCCCGCGCAGGCGCAAATTCGAGATGATGTGCGTGAGGTCGTAAAACGTCTCCTGCCCTCTTTCACGCACCACTAATTCTATAGTCCCGTGCGCGAGGCATGTGAGCCCAGTTACCAAGCGCGTATAATGGTTCTTTCCCGGCCTTTTATGCCCCATCAGACGCAGAATCGGCAGCAATGGGCCACGATACGTAAATTTTCCCGTACCGCTCTCCGGGAATGCCGAACGCACGGGTTCCGGAAAAGCCTCCACGCCGCCAGAAACATACGGCGCCTCGGGAAGATTTGGGGCGACGGGCACAAAACCTTCTTCCGTATCCTTCACGGGAAGTGCTCCTGCCGAACGAGCATGACGAGCCTCGGCCCCTTCCGCCCCGGATTCAATGATCGCCAGCAGAGCCATCAGCACATCCTCTTCCTCAACACTGAGTTTCGGCCCTGTATAAAGGATATCACCCCACGGCCCCGAAGAAATGCGTTCTTTAAAGAAGAAAGCCCCTGATGCCGCGATGCTGCCTTTTTCACGCGATGTAATATCGGGATCACGCATGAGAGCATCCCGGCGTCCCTTTTCAAGGTTATTCATCGGAAAAAATGGCGAAACACGTGCAATACTGGTTGGATAGCCACACCAAAGCGAAGGGCGTTCCTCCTCCTTAGGAGCTGGCAGGGGTGTTGCGACAGGGGCGCTCTCAACCGGGCTAGGCGCAGGGATAGGCTTTGGAGAAGCCGTCCTGACAACCTCGCACGCCACCTCTCGCGCCTGTTCACGAGCCAGCTCCTCAAGGCTCACAGGCGAGGGCCGTTTCCGCTCCTCAGGCGCGGCAAGCGGATGACAAGCTTTGGAGGAAGGGCTTCCACTTCTACGCCACTCTTCAATGATCGCAACGATAAACGACGGAACATCCTTCCAGTCGAGCGCATCGATCTGTGCGGCAAGCGTAGGATTATACAGCCTCAGGCGTTCCCGCTCCTCAGCAGAAAGAGGGGACAGCCGTCTCAAGAAAGCCTTGCAACGCTTCACCCACGGATTTCATCTTATTGGTCATGGCAACATTCCGCATTAGAGCGCCAGCTTGCCATCCGGACGGCGCAAGAGCCGCCGGAAAGTGCTGAACCCCGGAGGTGCCGGGCACGCATCCATAGAAGAAAAAGGTGTCAAACTCCGCAAAAGGCCTTTCTTCCCTCGGCCCAGCCGTCCATTTCCGACTCTAAAAAACACTGATGGCGAGTATTGCCCGCATCCATTTACCGCTTTTATTGAGGATGATCATTGACTTTTTTTGAGTATCATGCAAAAAATTCGACACATCACACGCAAATTGGAGGATCTCATGGCAGCGAAAGTCATTGCTTTTGCAAACCACAAAGGTGGCGTAGGCAAGACCGCGAGCACTGTTAACGTAGCGTATTGCCTCGCTAAACGCAAACGCCGTGTGCTTGTTGTGGACTGTGATCCTCAGGGAAACGCGTCGCTGACCCTCGGAACCGTATCCCCATACGAGCAACCCCGCACAGTGGCAAACCTCTTTACCGGGCTCTCGTTTTCGGCAGCGGCCGTGCCTTCCAAATACGAAGGGCTGGATCTGATCCCTGCCAATCTGAACGTATACGCTACGGTAAGCACGCTTTCCAATTCCATCAAGCGCTTTTTCGGTTTCCGGCAAGCGCTCGATAAGGCAGCTCTGAACACCTACGATTACATTCTGCTGGATTGCCCGCCCACCATTGAGGGTGCGCTCCTGACCAATGCGCTTATCATTACGGACTATATCATCATTCCGGTTGGGGTTGAGGACACTTATGCCCTTTCCGGCGTAAGCCATCTTATCAAAGTCGCGGAAACCCTGCGCGCTGACACCGAATCGAATCTTGCGATCATGGGCGTACTGCTGACCATGTACGATGGCCGCAATAACGCCGCGAAAACCATCCGTAATGTGGCAATCGGGACCTTCGGCGAAGAAATGGTCTTCCGTACGACTATCCCCAGAAATACTACACTAAATAAAGCTGTTATGAGTAACCTTGCGGTCTGTGACTATGACGACGGTTGTTCTTCCTGCCGCAGCTATCGTGAGTTGGCACAGGAAATGGAAGCCCGCCTTGATCCCAAGAACGCATGATTATTCAAAGATGGGCATGGAACAAAAGATGCCTGTCTTGTAGTCTTATATTCCTAATTTTTCGGATTACAAGTTTACAGTTGGTAACATTCAATTCTTTCCCGGAAGAAACAAAGTGTACACTTATGAGCCAAATTCTATTGTCCCCCGCACATGTTACCTATAAGTAAAACATCCTCTCGACAAGAAAAGGCTCCCTTCCTCTCCGTCCACTTTACCCTCTTCCTTCCGTAAGGAACTGACATGGCTAAGAAATCAAGCATGCCGGACTTTACCTTCGCTCTCGGTGCCGACCTTCGAGAAGCGGCCGCTAAGATGCGCAAAATGAGCCAGCCGCCGAAGCATCAATCTGCCCAGCAATCTGATGAGGCCATAGATGCCATGTCCGACGATGCAGAAATCACCGTCGAATCCTCAGCAGTAGAACCTCCCTTTGCTGAAGAGAGCTTAACGCCGCCAAGTTCTGATGCAACCATTGGCGTTGAGGTTTCTTCAACAGATTTACCATATTGTGAAGAGTCGACCGTCACAATCGAACACTCCGGAGAGATTGCTGCACCTGTAGACTCTACTTGTTCTGTAACTGATGCCTTACAGCCTCTTGAAGGGACTACATCCAAGTCCTCCCAAACGCCTGTACAGAAGGAAGTAGACACTCCTGAGATACCTGCTGAATCCCCTGAAAGGGAAAATATGGAGGGAACTCCTCAGGTAGAGCTTTCTACTCTACTCACTGGAGGAGAGAAAACAGAACCTTTTCAGAGTCCTTCTTCTGAATCACGTTCAGTAGAGGCTCTAAACGCTGTTTGTGCACCAGAAACAGGTTCTGCGTACACTCTCTCAGATATTCAGGATGAACCTTCTGATATCCCCGTACAGGCAGCTCAAACCGGCCTGAATTATGATAAAAAACCGTCAATGACAGCTTATGATAGTTATATACAGCAATCAGCAGAAATAGACAGTAAAAAACCGTCCATTACCACTATTTCTCCAAAAACATTCCGTACAGACATGAACTGTCACCGACAGTCTTCAGCGCTTCATAACAGCATATCAGCTGTCAATGACAGCTCTGCGCCAAAACAGAATTACAAAGCCACTGCCCTCAGTTCTGATGAAGTAAAAAAGTCACCGGATGCAGCCAGCCACTCAATGTATTCACAGTTATCTTATAGCCAGTCACAAACAGTCACTGACTATCAAACTTATTCAAGTGCAATAACGGTGTCCCCTTATTCTGGCGGAGAGACTCCTCTTCCAAGAGATCCTTTTCAATCTAAGACTGTTACCACTCCAAGATCCACCGTCGCACATTCTCCGTTGCAAGATGACAGCTTTAAATTGTCACAAGCAGTCACTACAGTGGAGGATGACCATAAACAACCTATTGGCTTTAGAAAAATCCAACAAGAACAGGATATAACCACACAACATGGTATCACCCAAGGTATTTCGCCGTCCATCATTGCGGCCACCCTTCAAGACGCCCACCTTGGCGGAGCCCGCCAGATCCTTTTAGATGCACTCACTGCGCTGAGGCAACAATCCCCCCAGGTCGTCGTTAACCTAAAACGTCTTGCTCCGGCTATCGGGCTTTCCTACGGCACCGTCCGTAACACCATCAGCCGCCTTGTACGTGAGGGCGTCATCTGTACTACACAAGTTCGCACGGGGGACGCTCATGGTGTGTGTGTTGAATTTATTGATGACAATCCATTACCGACAATGACTGCTTCTTCACGCACTAGACAGTCAATGCTCTATCAACAGCAGCCACAGACAGTCATGAAAACTGAGATACCCCCCTCTTTACCACTTGATGACACGTGTATATGGAATATGGATGGGGATCTTATCGCCATTTTGTGGCCCTTCGCAGCGGATGCCGGTTTCGGACCAGCCCATCTGGCACAACTGAAGCGTGCCTATCAGCTACAGGGATGGGAACCGGAAAACGTATCGCGGTGTCTGCGTTATCTTGATTGGGAACTTGCCAATGGCGTCTCATCAGGACCTGAACACGTCACCGCGTGGCTCCGCACCATGCAGCGGCAAGGGCACTATCCTCGTCCAGAAGGATATGTAGACCCTGAAGTTCTGCGTCTTCGCCAAAAAGCCGACGAGGAACGCGAACTCGCTGAAGCCCGTACCCGCTTCAAGTAATTCCTTTCCCCTTTCTTTTTCTTACCGGAAGCAACACGATGTCCGTCATCTACGCAGGCATCCCATCCATGACTGTCCATTAGGGCATCATATTTTTATTAAAAACAGTTAATGACAGTTGTTGACTAATACGAACAGTTTCTGATTGTTTGTTGCATTACCTAAATCTCCAAAGCTTAACAAGCTGTTATGAGCAGTCATCAACACTACCATCAACAGACAGCGTCTGTTGATGGTAGTGTTATTTCTCATGAGGAGTCATTCACCTGAGGAATTTCCCACCACACACACACACACACACACACACACTCTCTCTCTCTCTCTCTCTCTCTCTCTCTCTCTCTCTCTCTCTCTCTCTCTCTCGGCGTGTAATTAGCTTATTTTATAGTATAAAAGAAAAACGTTCCAGAGCCGTTTCATCTCGGTTCCGGAACGTTTTTTATTTTTTGAACCCACTCACCGAAGTCGGGAAAGGGAACTAAAAATGGTTTCTTTTTTCAGAGAGGGGGGAGCGGGGAGTTTTGTGCCCTTTGCCGGGGATACCCTCAAAAAGCAGGCGGAATCGCTTTGGCACATGGCGGAGGACTTGGATGACTCATTCGACGAGGTCATCCGTTGTCTCTTGTCCATTTCCGGGCGCATCGCGGTCACGGGCATGGGGAAGAGCGGGCATGTAGCCCGTAAAGTGGCCGCGACCCTCGCTTCCACTGGTTCGCCCGCCTATTTCATCCATCCCGCTGAGGCCAGCCACGGGGATTTGGGCATGGTGTCGCGGCATGACGCCGTCATCGCCTTTTCCAACTCAGGTGAAACGGCCGAACTGAGCGATATCATTTTGTTCGCGTCGCGGCATGGAGTCCCGATTACGGGTGTGACGAAGCGGGGCGATAGTTTTTTGGCCCGTCACGCCGATCATGTCCTTTTACTCCCCAATGAGCCGGAAGCGTGCCCTATCGGATGCGCTCCCACTACGTCGACGACGCTTCAAATGGCGCTCGGAGATGCCATTGCCCTTTCCCTGCTCAAGGCAAGGGGATTCGGCGCGGAGGATTTCCATCGGTTCCATCCGGGGGGAAGGCTTGGCAGGAAGCTCATGACCGTGCGCGAGATCATGCACGTTGGAGAAGCTCTCCCTTTAGCGTCCCTCGACAGTCCGATGACGGAAATCCTCTGCATCATGACAGGCAAAGGGTTCGGCTGTGTCGGCATTATGGAGAAAGGCATCCTTGTCGGCATCATTACCGATGGAGACCTGAGGCGGCATATGGACGGCGGTCTGTTGGGGCTGACCGCCGAACGGGTCATGAGCCGGAATCCGATCACGGTCGATGAACATTGCCTTGCCGCCAAGGCGCTGGGGATCATGCAGTCCAGCAAAATCACGAGTTTGTATGTCGTACGGAGCGGAGAGCCCGTCGGCATTTTGAATGTTCATGACTGCCTGCGGGCGGGGGTCAATTGATGTCTACGATGTTGCGTTGCCTGATGGTGGGATGCCTGACGGTCGTTTGCGGATGCGCTGTGCAGCAGGGCGGACGCGGGGAAAAGAGCGGGGTTGCGGCGCAGGAAACCAGGTATGCCGGATTCGCCAGCCAGCTCGGGGAACAGATGGAAGGAACCATTGCTTCCGTCGAGAAAACGCCTTTTGGAGGGCCCGCTGAGATTTCAGTGGGGCGTCCGTATGTTTCCGGGCTCCGGATGCTGTGCCGCAGGGCCACATTGACGGATCCCCACAGGGAAATGACGGTTGCCGTTTGCCGCCGGCCTTCGGAAGAGTGGACGCTTGTGGAACCGATTTTTGAGCCGCTGCCGAGGTAATCCATGTCGTCGGGTTGGATTGTGCAGGGAAGGGTGATTATGGCCCTGATCCTCCGTGAAGTGCATACGCTCTATGGCTCGTCGCGGCTCGGGTATCTGTGGGCTGTGATCCAGACGATGTTCGGCATCGGGATATTCTGGGGGATACGGGAGATAGCCGGGGCGCGGGCTCCGCACGGCATGTCCGTTTTGATGTTCCTGCTTGCGGGGTTTGGCCTCTGGGCCACATTCAGCGAAACGCTTACCAAATGTATGAGTGCGGTCAGCGGCAACAAGGCGCTTTTAACCTTTCCGCAGGTAACGCCGCTTGATTTGATGCTCTCCCGGACCGTTGTCGTGTGGGGGACGCAGCTTTCTTCCGGATGCGTGATTACAGGCATTGCGGCCTTTTGTGGCACATCCCTTTATGTCTCCGACTGGACGGGGCTTTTCGCCGCATTCCTTCTGACGCCTTTGCTCGGGCTCGGCTGCGGGATGCTGTGCGCTTCATTGGCGGTCTTTTGGCCGACGCTGGAGAAAATCGTGCCCATGATACTGCGCATCTTGTTCTTTGCATCGGGCATTTTCTTTTCCGTTTCGATGTTTCCAAAGAACATTGCGGACATCCTGCTGCTCAACCCGGTCATGCAGCTCATTGAGTTGCTGCGTCAGAGCTTATCGCGCGGATACGTGGCTCCCACTTACGATTACCTCTACATTGTGGCGTTCTGCGTGGTTTCGTTGTGCCTTGGCGGATTGTTGGAGCGTTATGCGCGCAAGAGGGCCGAGCAATGATTGCGTTGCATAACATCGCCAAGTCCTACCCCCTCCCCCGAGGGAAAAAGGTTGTGCTCGATGATGTGAACATAACCTTCCGTCCCGGTGAGAACATGGGGATTCTCGGCCTCAATGGGGCTGGGAAGTCGACGCTCATGCGGATCATCGGCGGCGCGGAACTCCCCGACAGCGGAAAGGTCGTACGCAAGAGCCGGGTGTCGTGGCCCATCGGCTTTGCGGGAGGTTTCCACGGGAGCCTCACGGGTCGGGAGAATTTGCGCTTCACTTCCCGCATCTATGGTTCCGATATCCGGAAAGTAACTGAGTTCGTGGAAGATTTTTCGGAGCTGGGCCCATATATGGATATGCCGGTGCGCACGTACTCGTCAGGTATGAAATCCAAGCTGGCGTTCGGCCTCAGCATGGCCATCGGTTTCGATTTTTATCTCATCGACGAAGCCTATTCCGTGGGCGACGCGGCCTTTCAAGCCAAAGGCGAGCGCGTTTTTCAGGAACGCAAAGCCAGTTCAACACTCATCGTCGTTTCACATAGCGTTTCAACAATACGTAAAAACTGCGATAACGCTGCGGTTCTCTTTGGGGGCAAGCTGATGTGCTTTGCCAACCTGGAGGACGCGCTTACCCGCTATCAGGAAATTTGTGATGCTCAAAAGCGATAATCCGCCGCCTCTCACCCTGGCCGTACAGTCAGGCCGTCGATCTTTTTCCAGTGCGCGTGCCTGCTGGGGCAGGCTGCCGCGAAAAGGGAAGATTTTTGCGTGTGTTGTACTGCTGCCCACAGTAGCGGTGTTCCTTTATTACCTGCTGTGGGCTTCGCCCATGTACGTTTCCCAGACGCGTTTCGCTATTCGCAGCGCTGATTCGTCTGGAGGCGGGTTGGATATCGCCTCCGCACTGCTCCGCTCCTCGTCTTCGACGGGGGCGGACGCGCATATCGTAGTTGAGTACATTCAATCGCTAGATATCATTCATGATATTGATAAAGAACTTGGCGTTGATCTGCATTTTTCCGACAAGGGCCACGACGTCTTTTCACGCCTGACGAATAATCCGACTCAGGATGAGCAGCTCCGGTATTGGAAATGGGCGGTCATTCCCGCCCTCGATCAGGATACGGGCATCATCACCTTGGAAACGAAAGCCTACTCCCCGGAAATGGCGCAGAAGATCGCCGCCGCCGTACTGGCCCGCAGCGAAGCCCTTGTGAATACCATGAACCTCCGTGCCCGGGAGGACGCCGTTTCACTGGCGCAATCGGAAGTCCAGAGGGCGGAGGCGCGCGTCAGGAAGGCACAGGAAGCTATGCGTAACTTCCGGGATGCGCATACCCTCCTCGACCCCAGGGTGACGGCCGCTGGTCTGCAGGGGGTGGTGACGGAACTGGAAGGTGAAGCCGTCAAACTGCGTGCGCAGCTGGCGGAAGCCCAGTCGTTCATGCGTTCCAGCGCTCCGGCGACAAAAGCGCTGCAAACGCGGTTGAAAGCTGTGGAGAGCCAACTGGATCAGGAAAAGCAGCGATTGGCGGGCCTCCGCTCGCAGGAGGGCAATCTCAACGCTGTGGTAGGCGAGTATGAGGATCTCACCATCGAAGCCGAGTTCGCCCAGAAACAGCTTGTAACAGCCATGTCCGCGCTTGAGTCCGCAAGAGTCCACGAAGTGGCCAAATCCCGATATGTCGTCGCGTTCCAGCAGCCTACGTTGCCGGATGAGTCCCTCTATCCGCGTCCTTTCCTTTTCACGGCCTATGTCTTTGTCGGCGCCCTGCTTCTTCTCGGGCTGGGTTCGCTCATCACCGCTTCTATCCGAGAACACGCAGGGTTTTAACCGATGAATCATATGATGCACTGGAAAACATACCTGGCTTTTGCGACCGGAAGCCTTCTTTTGCTAAGCCTTCCGCCGTATGCGGCGGGGGCGCAGAATACCGTCCAGCAAACAGGCGGAAGTGCTTATGGACAGCCGCTCGGTCGATCTTCCAATCCCGTTCCGGCGAGTTCGGGAGGTATTCCCGGCGTTCCTTCTTCCATGCCCGCGCAGCAAGCTCCGGGGACATACCGCCTCCCTTCGCAGGGCTCCGTATGGGGCAGCCGCGAAAGTTCGCCGGTCCCTACCGTCCTCGATGCCCCGCCAGCCTGGGCGCAATCGCCTCTGCGCGGTCCGGCTTCGGCGACGCTGCCTCCCTTCGGCGCCAATTTGTTTCAGGGGAATTTTGCCTCCACCTATTCGGAAAGTGTGAACGCCGATTACGTCATCCTTCCGGGAGACCGCATTGTGGTCCGTATTTGGGGAGCCAAGACGTATGACGATGTCCTGATGGTTGATCAGCAAGGAAATGTTTTCTTGCCGGAAGTAGGCCCGATCCGGGTGGCCGGACTGAAGCAGGGGCAGCTTCTGGGAGCCGTCCGGTCAAGCCTTGCCTCCGTCTTCACCGACAACGTCAATATTTACGTCAATCTTCAAAGCTCTCAACCCGTAGCCGTTTACGTGGCGGGCTTCGTGAACCATCCCGGAAGATACGCGGGTGGGCCGATGGATTCCGTCATGTCGTATCTGGACAGGGCGGGCGGCATCACGCCCGAGCGGGGAAGTTATCGGCACATCAAGGTGATGCGGGGAAAATCCCTTATCGGGACGGTCGATTTGTATGATTTCGCCCTGCGCGGAGAAATGCCTTCCATCCGGCTCAAGGATGGGGACGTGATTTTGGTGGATGAACGTGGGAGCAGTGTCGCCGCTCTCGGTCTGCTTCGCCAGCAAGCCCGTTATGAATTCATGGGCACGGCGACCGGGGCGCACCTTCTCGATCTCGCTACGCCGTTGAACAGCGCTTCGCACGTCAGCATCAGCGGGATACGCAACCGTGCGCCGTTCAACGTATACATCCCCATTGCCGAATTTGCGCAGTTTCAGCTTGCGGACGGGGACACTGTCGATTTCGTTGCCGATAAGCGTGGGCGCACCATCATGGCCGCAGTTACAGGGGCCATTCAGGGGGCTTCCCGGTTCCCCGTCCGCAAAGACACGACCCTCAAATCGTTGTTGCAATACGTGGAAATTGAGCCGGCCATTGCTGATACGTCCGCGATCTATATCCGCCGCCAAAGTGTAGCCGCACAGCAAAAGGCGATTATTGCCGATTCGCTGCGCAGGCTTGAACAGAGCGCGCTCACGTCAACGTCTTCGTCCGATGAAGCCAACATCCGGGTTCGGGAAGCGGAGCTGATTCAGGATTTTGTGCGTCGTGCCGCAACGCTGGAGCCTGACGGCGTAGTCGTCGTTTCGCGCGGGGGCACAGTCAAGGATCTCCTGCTTGAGGACAACGACGTCATTGTTATCCCGCAGAAAACGGATGTCGTCCATGTATCGGGGGAAGTCTTGATACCCAAGGCCATCACCTATGAAAAGGGTATGTCCCTCCACGAATACCTCGAGAGCGCGGGCGGCCTTTCGGATCGTGCGGACAAGGACAATATCCTTGTCGCCAAGCAGAATGGTGAAGTGGGCAAAGTCCAAAATATGGGCATAGCGCCGGGCGACCGTATCTTGGTCATGCCCCGGTTTGATTCCAAGAATATGCAGCTGGCTAAGGATTTCACCCAGATTTTGTACCAAATTGCCGTGGCGACGAAGGTTGCTGTGGGATTATAGAAGGAGATTATATGAAACGTATTCTGACATATGGAACATACGATTTATTACATTATGGCCATATCAATTTGTTGAAAAGAGCAAAATCTCTTGGTGATTATCTCATAGTTGCTATTTCTACAGACGAATTCAATAAAAATATGAAGAATAAGGTATGTATTCAGACATACGAAGAGCGTAAAACTATACTAGAATCTCTACGTTTTGTTGATCTTGTCATCCCAGAAGAAAACTGGGAGCAAAAAATTGAAGATGTTAAGCTATATAAGATTGATACATTTTGTATGGGGAGCGACTGGGAAGGAAAATTCGATTTTCTGAAGAATTATTGCAATGTTATATACCTACCACGGACAGAAGGTATTTCCACAACACAGAGAAAGGGACGCATTGTTCAGATGTTTGATTCTCCTAATATAGGATAATATATGTTTTTTCATGATGTTAAAGATTGCTACTATATTGCAACAGGGAGTTGTGGGTATCATTATCCCTCTAAGTTTTGGAGGCATTCCTTAATAGGAATGCCTCATTCTGAAACAGCATGGCTATGGGCTTTGTGGGGGGAACATTGTTTGTTGCGTGGAAAACATAAAAAATTGAAGTATGTTTCTAAAAAGCATACGGCCTTACTTTATTATTATGCATATTCTCTCTATCTTCAGGGGCTTTTTTGTGAAGCATCGGCTATTATATGTCACTTTCTGAAACTAGCCCCAGAACATAAGGAAGCCATATATCTATACTCAGACTGTTTATACAGCATGGAGAAAAGAGGAGAAGCCGTTTTAGCTCTTTGCGTTCCTCAAGTCTTGAAAAGGCGTAAGACATGGATCAAACTCGCTAATCTTGTAGAAGACCATGCTGATTTTTTTCGGCTTCAAAAGCTCTATGCAGAATGTGTAAGTCATTCACTTGTTTCTTCGGATGATGTGGTAGTTCTAGAGAATATGGCGATGGGGGCACAACGCGCCGGGGAGTATAAGACAGCGGAGCAAATCTGGCATCATATTGTTGGAATACAGAAAAAAGGAACGCTTCAAACCAAAGTACAGCTGAATCAGCTCTTTGCGCAAGAGGCTCTTGCTGCATTTGTTTCAGCTACGAAGAAGGTGGGGTTAGAGGTTTTTCTGATAAGCGGCACATTACTAGGCTTTGTACGCAGTGGTAATTTTCTACCTCATGATACTGACCTTGATATAGGCATTTTTGATGGTTTTGAGCCTGACCATTTGAAAAAAGGCATCTATGCTGCAGGTTGTTTTTCCATCATGCCCCAGCGTTCACCTCATTGTCTCCGTGTGCGCCATGTTAACGGAACTCCTATCGATATTTTTACGCATTACCGAGACAAAAATGATTTTTGGCACGGTGGAGTAAAAGTAAGCTGGCATAATAGTCCCTTTACGCTTAAGGAAATACAATTCAAAGGCATTCCAGTCCTTATTCCTGATAATCCGGAAACATATTTGGAAGAGAACTATGGGAAAGATTGGAAACTGCCTAAAGAGAAATTTGATTCTGCTGTGGATTGTCCGAATTTAAAGATCGAAAACGAATATGAGTTACGCATACATCATATGAAAAATGGAAGAATTTTATCTGCAATGGAGGATAAAGATGATTAATCTTTTTTCGTTAATAAGAGGTTTTTATTACGACTGCAGGAAAAAAAATAGTCTTGCACTTTCTTATTATAAAAAAAGCAAATCTACTTTTCCTTTTGTAATGTATCGTATTGGTACACTTTTTGTCCAGCAGAAGCAATGGAAGCAAGCAGAGAAATTCCTTGAACAAGCTCTGAATGGTTTGAATAAGAAATCCTTTTGTGCATATCGCCTTGGTGTGGCACTTGAACGACAGGGAAGGAAGCAGGAGGCGGCCAGTTTTTTTTACCAGGCACTGAAGCTTCGTCCAGGATGGTTGCCTTGGGTAGAGCATTATCTTACCTGCCGATTGGCTGTGGGAGAAGATTCTATTAATGAAGATGATATGTTACTTCTTGGGGCTAAGGAAGCGGATGCGTGGCATGGCATAGCAGCCTTACGAATCAAAAACGGTAAGCCTTATCAAGCTATTCCCGCCATGGAGCGTGCATTACAACTCTCCCCCAAAAAAGGTATCTGGTGGTATGAGTTAGCAACTTGTTTGGAAAAGCTGGGACGAACGGAAGCAGCCGAAAAGGCATATTTGAAAGCTAAAGATGGTGGTATAAAAAATGAAAAACTATTTTACCATCTTGGAATGATACAAGAAAATTTAGGAAAAATTAAAGAGGCTACAGCTAACTATGAAGTCGCATGTAAACTTGGCAAGAAAGACCATAAATACGGTGCTGGCCTTTTGCATAAAGCTGATGGAAATTGGCCGAAAACGGTAGAAGCCTTTTCTCGCTATGTTCATAAGTTTCCCGGAGTAGATGCACTGGCCTACTATAATTTAGGAATGGCACTAGATTTTTGCTGTGAATGGGAGAAAGCCTGCGAGCAGATGGAGCTGGCAATAGCGCTTGATGGAAAAAAGAAACCAGATTGGTATGGTCGTCTTGGTGTGCTGTATGAGCGCTGTGGGCAAAGGAAAAATGCTTGTGAAGCATACCGTCAGGCTATTAATGCTGGCGGTAGTAGGGAGTTTTATTTCAGGCTGGGTTCCTGCTTGGAAAAGATGGGGGAATACCAAGAGGCATGTAAAGCCTATATTCAAAGCCAAGACTACGCGGCAATTCCTTTTTCCAGTATTAAAAATTTGAAGAAAAAGCTCGCGAGAGCGGACTTTAATCCATACCTTGCATGGAAATTGGGCGTTACTTTGGCAGAAGTAGGATGCTATCAGGATGCCTGTGTCGCTTTTGCACAGACGCGCCGTATTCTTCCTGTCAGCCCTTACGGACTTAGTGATAAAAAAATAAAAGAGAACCCTTCGTTTTGTAGAAATACTATTTATCTTAATTTTTGTAAAACACTTCCTATAGATGAGCACTGTATTCTTTATGAAAGTTTCTTGTCTAATACTATGTCATGCAGTCCTTATGCTATATTTAAATACATATATAATAGCAGCGAGTATGCAGATTTTCTTCATGTGTGGGTTGTTAATGATATATCTTGTGTGCCTCCTCAGTTTCGAGAAGCAGAAAATATAGTTTTTATATCTAGAGAATCTGATTCTTATCTACGCTACATTGCAACAGCAAAATATTTGATTAATAATGTGACATTTCCTTCTTATTTTATACGTCGAGAGGGACAAATATACTGTAATACTTGGCATGGAACACCACTTAAAAGTCTTGGAGACGCCAATAATTTTGGTCAATTTGCTTATGGAAATGTCAGTAGAAATTTTTTACAAGCAAGCTGGCTTATTCAACCTAATAGATATACTGAAGATATTATGCTTGATCGGTATCATGTTCGCTCCATTATTTCCGGACAAAGCGTTATTTCAGGATACCCTCGGCAAGATCTCATGCTGAATATATCTGCTGAAGATCAAGAAAAATTGAAGCAACAATTAGTAGGTGATGATAATCGCCCAATTTTGTTATATGCACCCACTTGGCGGGATTATCAAACGCTCGAAGTGCAGGAGCAAAGAACGCGTGATACATTGGCTGCCCTTTCGGAATCTGGTTACCATGTTATTTTCAAGGGGCACCAATTCCTCGAAAAGAAATTTCGAAAATTAGGATTTCCTATACCCCCTGTTTGGTTAGACACTAATGAGCTATTATCTGTTGTCGATATTGTCATTACAGACTATTCCTCAATTGGTATTGACTTTCTGGCCACCGGTAGACCTACCATTTATTATGTGGATGATGTTGAAGAATATATGAATGGTCGTGGTCTTTGTGTACCTGTTGAGGAATTTCCTGGCATAGTCTGTCGTTCACTTGGAGAGCTCAAGAGGACATTGGATAATCCACTACCTGTACTCGAACTTGAGGATTGGCAGAAAGAGCTTTTTGTATATGATGACGGCCATGCAACAGAACGTGCTATAGATTTTATATTTCATAAAAAACCAAAACCTGTTGAGAGTACTCGACCCGCAGTATTATTTTATGGTGGTACATTATTACATAATGGTATTGGGACAGCATTTATTAGTTTGATAGAGAGTATTGCAGATGCAATAGATGTTTATATAACAATTGATACATCTAACTTACTTGATGATACAAGATTATCATTAATTAAGCATTTATTGTCTAAGGTTCATATTCTCCCGCGTTGCGGAGATATGCTGGTAACACTAGAAGAGGATTGGTATATTCAAAAATGGAATAAATATAATACATTCTGTAATGATAACTTTAAAGATGTCGTAATGAATTCATACAAGAGAGAGTGTTACCGACTTTTTGGCAAGTCTCACTTTAAAGCTGCTGTAAACTATGAAGGTTATAATGCTTTCTATACAAGTATTTTGGCAGCAAGTGGAGAGCATGTAGATCGAAAGATTATTTATCTTCATGCTAATATGGCTGCTGAGCTTTCAGCAAGACATAGTTATTTAATTAAAATATTTGGTTTATATAATTTTTATGACAGTGTTGTCTCTGTTTCTAAGGCAACAAGTGAAATAAATAGAGATTCATTAGCCATTACATGGGGTATTGAATCGATAAAATTTTCTTATGTTGACAATTTACTAAATATACAAAGTGTAATTAATAAATCAATACAGAATCTTTCTGAACAGGAAATGCTATTTTTCAATCGAAAGCCTATTTTTATTACACTTGGGCGTTTATCTGTAGAAAAAGATCATGCAAAACTGATCAAGGCATTTGCTGAAGTTGTAAATCAATATCCAGAATCTAAACTTCTAATTCTTGGAGATGGATATTTACGTCTTGAACTTATGGCTCTTATTAATGAATTCAGATTAAATGATAATATATTTCTTATGGGACATATCAATAATCCTTATCCATGGCTTGCCAAAGCTGATTGCTTTGTACTGTCTTCTAATCATGAAGGCCAACCTATGGTTTTACTGGAGGCTATGGCGTTGAATCGCCCGATAATAGCAACAGATATTCCAGCAACACGTGGAATGTTAATGAATTCCTCTGCAAAATTAGTTGAAAACAGTATAAAAGGTCTCGCTACAGGGTTACTGGAAGCTTGTCGGGAAATGCCTAAACCTGTAGAAATAGACTTTAATAAATATAATAAACATTGTGTTGAGCAATTTTATCATATATCTAAAATACCATATTAGTATTATTAATATGTAGATTAATATTTTAAAAATAAGATGGTACTATGCAAGATACACTGTATGTTAAGATAGATAAAGAAAATATATTACAAGAAATTATTGTTGATTTACCAAAATATGAAGTTCATATTGATAAATCACAAATCGGAAACTCAAACGAAGAAAGACTAAAATATAATATTCTTGCTGTGGCAAGAAAAAATAGTTTTGTCAAAAAATTTGTAATTGAATTAGCAAATAATGGTTTCTTTTTAGTCGATCACAATATAAATACAGGAATATCCATATTTAGATCGTTAAAAAAGCATGAAGAATTCATTCACTCATTCCGTGATGAAAATGTTTTACTCTGTAACAAAACTTATTATACCCTTGAAAAACCCATTTCCTTAGGAACTATAAAATCTAATAGATTATTAGTTATATTTTCTTCTATTGCAGATTTTCCCCTAAATGCTTCTATATCTAGACGTTCATTTTATAAAAATTGGATTAAAGTTCAAAGCTATATTCCAAAAAATACTTACATACTACGTATTGCTGATATAGGTGATGTATTGGGAAGTTTTTATCTGAATAGTAATTTTGATAGTAAATTTGAAAGCAGAATACAGTTACTTATCGAAAATATATCTAATGAATATAGTATTAAAAAAAATAATATCATATTATTTGGAGGTTCAAAAGGTGGAACAGGATCTCTTTATCATGGTGTTATTGGAGGTTATAATACTGTTGCTGTAGATCCTATTGTCTCAGATAGATACTATATTGATAAATTTAATGATTTGCATTTTGTTCAAGGAGGATTTCCTGTAGATAAGGATAAAAAGTTTTTTGATTTATTTAAAGAAAGATACGATTTAATGAATATTAATGTTATAACATCGCAGAATTCACAGCAATTTGAATATATAAATAAAATTATAACTAAAAAAAGTAATACTAATCTCTTTGTATTCAATAATTCTAATATAAAAACGCATCCTGATGTTGGTCCTCAAGCGCTTGTTTTTTCAACAACTTTAATAAATTCTATATACTATAATATTTATAATTATCGTAGCTTTGAAACAGAATATTGATTTTACATTAAAATGTAAATTTGATTTATAAATATTTTAGTATTAAAATATATGTAAAAAGCAATTAACTAGATATTATGTATGTTATTCTAATGCAGAAGATATTATTATGTTATATACACTTTCTTATAAAATTTTTAAAATTCCTTTTTTTTGCATTTTTCTTGATAGTCAAGTACTATTTATCAAGAAAATGTCTATTAAACAAAAAAGCAGTGTAGGAGTTGCCTTACTAGGCTGGGGCCACAAACCCACAGCCGATAAGGCACGATGTTATGCCCTGAAACATAACCTTCCCTATATCGCGCTTGAAGACGGCTTCCTGCGCTCCCTTGATCTCGGATGCAAGGGGGCGCAGCCTCTTTCCCTTGTAGTTGACCATACCGGCATCTACTACGATGCCACTGGGCCATCCGATTTGGAGAATCTGCTGAACGGCTCCGGAGGGGATTCGGAAGGGCAGTTGCAGTCCGCCCAGCATGCCATTGAAGCTATCAAGCGTCACGATCTGAGCAAGTATAATCATGCGCCGCGAGCTGCTGAAGGATTGCTTGGTGATGCTTCGTGCCCGCGTGTTCTTATCCTTGATCAGACAAAGGGGGATACCAGCGTTACGCTTGGCCGTGCCGATGCTGAAAGTTTCACAGCTATGCTGGACGACGCGCAGATGCGGTTTCCCACCGCCCGGTTGTTCGTCAAGACGCATCCCGATGTGCTTGCGGGGAAAAAGCAGGGCTATCTGACCGAGGCGGCGAAGCGAAGAGGCATTGCGATCATCGCACAGGATGTTTCGCCGCTTTCCCTTCTTGCTCAAGCTGATGTTGTGTACACAGTCACCTCCCAGATGGGCTTTGAGGCCTTGCTGCTTGGTAAGGAAGTGCACTGTTTCGGCATGCCGTTCTATGCGGGATGGGGGGCAACGCATGATCGGCTTACTTGCCCGCGGAGGGCAAAACGCCGTACGGCGGAAGAGATCTTTGCCGCGGCGTATATGTTGTATGCGCGTTATGTGAATCCCGTGGCCGCCAAGCGTTGTGACATCCATGAAGCCATTCGGATTCTGGCCGCCCAGCGTTTTCAGAATGAGCGGAATAAGGGGTTCCACGCATGTGTTGGCTTTTCCAGATGGAAACGTCCTCATGCCCGGGCCTTTTTGCAATCGACCACGGGAAGCATCCGTTTTTTTTCTGATTGGTGGAAAGCCATCAAATGGGCGCAAGCAAACGGCGGCGATGTCGTGGTATGGGCGTCCAAATGCACAATAGGACTTGAGAGTTCCTGCCAGACTATGGGCGTCCGGCTGATACGCATGGAGGACGGCTTCATCCGTTCGGTGGGGTTGGGTTCGGATTTTAATTGGCCGTATTCGTTGGTGCTGGATGAGAAGGGCATCTACTATGATCCATCCCGCCCGAGTGGGCTGGAAGACATTTTGAATACCTTGCCTGAACATCCGGAGCGGGCCGAATTGTGCAGCCGGGCTTCCGCCTTGCGTGGTTTTATCGTCGAGAAGGGAATTACCAAATACAACACGGGTGTTGATGCAGTAACCCGTGGTGATTTTTCTGCAAAGGGACGTTTGCTCCTTGTCCCCGGACAGGTGGAGGACGACGCTTCCGTGCGGCTGGGCGGATGCGGGCTGTTTTCCAATGTGGATTTGCTCAAGGCCGTGCGGGAACGCCATCCGGATGCTTTCATCATCTATAAGCCGCATCCTGACGTGGAAAGCCGGAACCGGAAAGGGCGCATACCCGATGGAGAGGCGTTACGGTACGCGGATCGTGTTGTCCGCAACGTGCGTATGGATGTCCTGCTTGGCATTGTCGACGAAGTGCACACGCTCACGTCGCTGACGGGGTTCGAGGCATTGCTGAGGGGAATAGAGGTCCACGCTTATGGGGGGCCTTTCTACGCGGGGTGGGGGCTGACCCATGATCGGATTGATTTCCCCCGCCGGAAAGCCGGGCTTTCGCTTGAGGAGCTTATCGCAGGGACGCTGATACTCTATCCTTCGTATTACGATTGGCAGACGAAGGGATTCTGCACGCCCGAGGACATCTGTTACCGGCTTACCCAGCCAAAAGGGCAAATGCGCGGCAAGTTTTTTATGCGCACCTTTGCGGCGCTCAGGGAAAAGATAAGGAACGTATTCTGATCATGCGTACCTACTTGTTTCTTCAAGGCCCGCACGGGAGTTTTTTCCGTGAGCTGGGGCTGGCGTTACAGCGGGCCGGGCATCGTGTATTGCGCGTCAATATCTGCGGCGGTGACGTGGTGGATTGGCACTCGCGAGAGGCCGTGTGGTATCAGGGGCGGACCACGGACTGGAGCGGCTGGATCGGCGATCTCATGCGGCGCGAAGGCGTTACGGATCTGCTGGCCTTTGGGGACTGGCGGCCTCTGCACCGTGAAGCCATTCTGGTGGCAAAACTGCGGAATATCCGGGTGTGGGCATTTGAGGAAGGGTATTTGCGTCCCCATTACATCACGATGGAAGAGGGCGGGGTCAACGGCAACTCGATGCTTCCCCATTCGCCGGCCCTTTTGCGGGAACTTGCGGAATCCCATCCGGCCCCGCCGTCACCCGTTGCCGTACAGAATCCTCTTTCGGCACGCGTATGGAAGGCTATTGCCTATTATGCGGGGACCATTTTTTTGCGCCCGTTTTTCCCCTGTTTCCGGACGCATCGCCCGCAGAGCGCCGTGAGCGAAGTCTGGGGATGGTTCCTTCGCGTCCTGACCCGCCGCACATGGGAAAGGCGTTCGGCGGAGAGCGTCCGGGAAATCTACCGGTCGCGTGCGCCCTATTTCCTGTTTCCTCTCCAGCTTGATTCGGATTCCCAAGTCCGCCGTTATTCGCCGTTCAGCGGGATGAAGGAAGCCATTGCGCATGTACTGACTTCTTTTGCGCACTCCGCGCCCAAGTCCATGCATTTGCTGATCCGCAACCATCCTCTTGATAACGGGCTCATCAATTACCGGAGGTACATCCGCCGGTTCAGCCATGCCTGCGGGCTGGAAGGCCGGGTTCATTTCGTGGAGTCGGGCAGGGCCGCGCTTATGATGGACCGCAGCGAGGGGATGGTGGTCCTCAACAGCACGATCGGCATTTCCGGGCTTCAGCGGGGTATACCCGTCTATTGCGTTGGCACGTCCATTTATGCGGTGCGCGGGTTGGCTTCGTCGCAGGAAGAGCAGGATCTGGACGATTTTTGGAGCAACCCGCAGAAGCCGTGCCCCGAAACCCTGCGGCATTTCGAGAAAGTTTTGAAATGCCGGACCCTCATCAACGGCAATTTTTATACGGAGGAAGGGGTGCGCCTGGCGATCCAGGGGGTCATGGAACGCATTGCCTGAGATGCCCATGCGTTATCCCTGTTCTTTTCTATCCTTGGGGAAGCGTGGTTAGCCCGTCGGAGTCCGCGGGGGGCATGTCCTCCACAGCACAAGGACAAGGATGCGGCAGAGAGTTCTTGG
>ENA-OWPD01001144-OWPD01001144.1-human-gut-metagenome-genome-assembly--contig:-NODE-1144-length-23136-cov-3.001993_pt1 | contig 23136 bp, 20 predicted proteins | sample MGYA00248262_ERZ651842 | MGnify/ENA primary metagenome ERZ651842 (study PRJEB26924, sample SAMEA4378253) | human gut metagenome | biome: human gut; feature: human-associated habitat; material: faeces... | reverse complement strand
GAATCAGACTCCGGTTATATTAACCAAATTTAAAGAGCATGCAAAATGGTTATATGATATGTTAAAAGATGAAGCGAATCATGTATTTCTTTTGTATGGTGACAATTCAGATAAGGAGAATGCTGACATACGAGTAAGGTTAAAGCAAGTTCCCAGAACGGAAAGCCTTATTCTAATTGCGACAGGACAGAAGATAGGGGAGGGATTCGATTTTCCAAGGCTGGATGTACTTATGCTTGCAGCACCTGTTTCCTTTGAAGGACGTCTGGAACAGTATGTGGGAAGATTAAATCGTGACTATTCTGGAAAAGAAGCAGTTTATGTGTACGATTACATTGATTCACATATGCGGTATTTTAATAAAATGTATGGGAAAAGATTGAGAACTTATAAGAAAACCGGATTTTCTATTTGGGCAGGAGGAGCGCAGCCTAAGCAGATAATTAATGCGATATATGATTCTGGTAATTATACTGAAAAATTTGAACAAGATATTGTGGAAGCAGAAAAATCGGTTGTGATTTCCAGTCCGGATATACGTCAGGATAAAATTGACAGATTATTATTGCTGGTAAAAGGAAGACAAGAAAAGGGTGTGGATGTAACAGTCATTACAACGGATCCAGAAGATATAACATATGGTAGTGTTGATTTATGTTATGAGTTAATTAAAGAGATGCAACAAGTAGGAATCAATGTAGTGACAAAAGCGGAAGTAGAGGAAAGATTTGCTGTAATTGATAATAAATTAGTATGGCATGGGGGTATGAATCTTCTTGGAAAAGTAGATGTATGGGATAACTTGATGCGTATCAAAAATCATCAGGTGGCGGCAGAACTGTTAGAGATTTCACTTGGCACTACAACAGAATCTGAAGGAGGCTGATAACTATATGAAAAAACAACAGAGATGCTACATCTACACCCGTGTATCCACCTCCATGCAGGTTGATGGTTACAGCTTAGATGCGCAAAAAGATAAATTACATAAATACGCTGATTATCAGGATATGATTATCGCTGGGGAATACTCCGACGAAGGTAAATCCGGCAAAAGCGTAGAGGGTCGTCCACAATTTCAGCAGATGCTTCAGGACATTGAAACAGGTAAAGACAACATCGATTTCGTACTTGTATTCAAGTTGTCCCGATTTGGCCGCAACGCAGCGGATGTATTATCCTCACTGCAGAGAATGCAGGATTTTGGTGTTAATCTTATCTGTGTGGAAGATGGTATAGACAGTTCTAAGGATGCAGGAAAACTTATGATTTCCGTGTTATCTGCGGTGGCTGAAATTGAGCGTGAGAATATATTGGTCCAAACTATGGAAGGACGCAGACAGAAAGCCAGAGAAGGTAAATGGAACGGCGGTTTTGCTCCGTATGGTTATCAGCTTATTAATGGCGAACTGCATATAGCCGAGGATGAAGCAGAGGTTATTCGAATTATCTATGATAAGTTTGCCAATACCACTATGGGAATTGCAGCGATTGCCACATTCCTAAACAACATCGGATACAAGAAAAAGCTTCGCCAGAACAATACCATAGAAGGTTTTTCTACATCCTTTGTAAAAGGTGTATTGGATAATCCTGTGTACTGTGGCAAGCTTGCTTTTGGCAGAAGAAAAAATGAGAAGATTCTGGGAACAAGGAATGAGTACCACATTGTGAAGCAGGACAAGTACATGCTTAACGACGGTATCCATGAGGCCATTGTGTCAGAAGAATTGTGGAATCAGGTGCATAAAAAGAGACAGGAAACCGGAGTTGCCAACATCAAAACTCACAGCTTGGATCACGAGCATATTTTATCAGGTATTATCAAATGTCCTATCTGTGGAAGTGGTATGTATGGTAATGTAAATCGTAAAAAGCATCCTGACGGCGGACACTACAAAGACTATTTTTACTATGCCTGCAAGCACAGAACCTTTGTAAATGGTCATAAATGTACTTACCGCAAGCAGTGGAGCGAGGATAAAATCAATGCGGCTGTGGAAGAGATTATCCGTAAGCTAGTGAATAATCCAAAGTTCAAAACAGAGATTAAGAAGCATATCGGACAAAGCATTGATACGCAGGAATTGGATAGAGAGCATACAGGCTTACAGGAACGCTTAAAGCAAGTAATCGGTGCTAAGAATAAGCTGGCGAGTCAGATGGACAATTTATCCGTATCCGACAAGCATTATGACAAGAAGTACGAGGACATGCAGGTGCGTCTGGACAAGCTTTATGATGAGATAGAAGAAATCGAAACTCTGATTGAAGAAGTGGAGACCAGACTGTATAATATTAGACAGGAGAAAATATCCGGCGACAATGTGTACCAGTTCTTATTATTCTTTGATAAGCTGTACGACAAATTTACGGATATTGAAAAGAAAACATTTATGAAGAGCTTCCTTGCGGATGTGAGTATTTACGAGGAAGAGCAGGCGGACGGAAGAATCCTTCGTAGTCTAAAGTTTAGATTCCCTGTATTTTTCAATGGGAAAGAGATATACGAATTAGATTGGGACAACGAAACAACAGTTGAGACGGTATGTAGCCTATCCCGCATAAAATAAGGTTTTTTGAGACCTTAATTGTCATTAAAAGTACTATTTGTCAACGGTTTGTCAACGCTTTTTTTCAGCCGTTGACAAGGATGTAGCTTTTTCGAAAATATCAACGCTCTGGTTAGCTATGGTTTCTGTGGCGTGAGTGTAAATCTGGAGAGTGGTGCTGATGTCTGAGTGTCCCAGCCTGTTTTGGACATCTTTGACATTGGCACCGTTTTCAATTAAAATTGTAGCATGGGTGTGGCGGAGAGAGTGATAGTCAAAAGTAATTTGCAATTCATGATGGATTACCCGGCTGCAATATTTAAAAGAGTCGGTGCTAACATATTCCCCATTTTCGCGCACACATATCATGTCTACTTTCCGGAGGGCGCAGGGAATGCCATGCTAGACAGGGACGATCCGATAAATCGTATCGCCCTTCTCGTCTGTTTTCGGCTTTAGATAATGGTCTGTATAATAATCACCATATACCTCCCGATTTTCTTCCTGTGCGGCTTTGGCGTTTCTCAGAGCGCTATATAAGGTATCCCCTATTTTAATTGTTCTTACAGAGGATTTTGTCTTGGTTGTTCCAAAAAACCAGGCAGATTTTTCTTCTTTGCGCAAGATAACTGAGATTAACAAGTGTATCTGGGGTCTTCAACCTAACCGTATTATTGTTTTTAGCAGAAAGAGAACAATCAAACCGGGGGCAGGAAGCGTGGATCAGGATTTTGGAATCCCGATTGATAAATATCTAAAATTAAGGAATTTGCAGGAATTGGAGTGGTAAAGAATATGAAGATCCAAATAAACGCTAAAATCATGTTGATTATTTCTATGGTTATTTTTGGTACCTTGGGGATATTCACAAGAAATATTGCCATCAGCTCGGGAGAGCTTGCTTTGTACAGAGCGATTCTTGCGGCTGTATTGATTTTTGTATATTTAATAGTTACAAAACAAAAAACAGATTTCAGATCAACAAAAAAGGAACTGCTGCTTTTATTATTATCAGGAACTGCAATGGGCATAAACTGGATTCTGCTTTTTGAAGCATACAAATATACGACGATTTCTGCAGCAACATTAAGCTATTATTTTGCGCCTGTCATCGTTATCGTCGCTTGTCCGATTCTTTTTAAGGAAAAATTGAGTGGCAGGCAAATGATATGTTTTTTGATGTCTGCATTAGGTCTTGTGCTGATTACCGGCATTGGTGATTTAAGGAATGACAATGATTTTATCGGCATATTGTTTGGATTAGGAGCGGCACTGTTTTATGCAGCCGTTATTCTGCTTAACAAATTTATAAAAAACGTTGAGGGAATTTACAGAACCTTTTTACAGTTCATTTCCGCCATTGTTATTTTGATTCCATATGTCAAAATGACAAGTGGAGTGACATTAGGGAATCTGAATTTTACAGGCTGGGTAAATCTTTTGATTGTAGGTTTTATTCATACCGGTATAACCTACTGTATGTACTTTTCTTCGCTGAAAGAGTTACCCGGACAAAAAGCCGCTATTCTCAGTTATATCGATCCACTGGTTGCGGTTTTGATTTCTGTCGCTATCTTAGGTGAAACAATGACAATATGGCAGGCTATAGGAGGAGTTTTTATTTTGGGATTTACTCTTTGGAATGAAATCTCACCTGAAACCAGGAGTTAGAATGTAATCATGTTTTCCGCTGACCCGAAAGGATGTTCTGATTGAAAGTGATAAATCATCCAGATAGATGATGTTCCTTAACTCCCGGTTATGGAAGAGTCTCGTGAAAACGGGACTTTTTCTTTTTATGGGCGTTGGTCTGAAGTCAACCTCCGATTAAAATATTTTTAGTGGAAACGCTAAGAGTTAAAGGAGGAACGATTGATGGAACCAATCATTTATGGATATATACGAGTATCCACCAAAGAACAATGCGAGGATCGCCAGCTCATAGCTCTGCGGGATTTTCCGGTGTGTGACGATAAAATCTTCATGGACAAACTCAGCGGGAAGGATTTTAACCGTCCGCAATACAAAAAGCTCCTGCGGAAGCTGAAACGAGGAGATATTCTGGTAGTAAAATCGATTGATCGCCTGGGGCGCAATTACGAGGAAATCTTGAATCAGTGGCGGATCATTACAAAGGAAAAGCAGGCTGATATTGTGGTTTTGGATATGCCGCTATTGGATACCCGGAAGACCGGCAGAAATTTGACAGGAACCTTCGTGGCTGACCTTGTTTTACAGATTCTCTCTTATGTGGCGCAGACTGAAAGAGAAAATATCCGGCAGCGCCAGATGGAGGGCATTGCCGCTGCGAAGCTGCGGGGAGTACAGTTCGGAAGACCTCGAAAACCGGTACCGGAGAACTTTTTTTATTTGAAGGAACGCTGGGAAAAGAAGGAGATTACTTCCCGGCAGGCCGCAAAAGAACTTCACATCGCTCAGGATACCTTTATTCGTTGGGTCCGCGAGCAGAAAACCTGATTTTGCGGCAGGAAAAAGTAGAGAATTTCAGTCGTTCCCTGATACATATTTTAAGGTGTGTTTTGCAGGCTTTTTAAACGGTACACGATAAAATTGCCGCCAAAACACACCTTGATTTATTATACACTGCCTGAACGGAAATGTCTGGTTTTTCGGTCAGGCAAAACCGGCGAAAGCCGGTGACACAAAAGCTGGGAGCCTTACAGATATGTTCTGAAGGCAGCGACTAAGGCTATAAGGAGGTACTGTCATGGAACAAACGGAGATGGCTATGGTAGGATTACTGGAAATCCTTGCCTTCCGGTCAGGGTGTACATACTTGTCCGATCTGCACCAGCCGGAATTTCTGCCTGCGATTCAGCGGGCGCTTTACAGGATTTCCCCGGGGCAGTTCAGCTTGAGGGAATGGCAGGATGCAGCAGCCTATATTACGGGAGAACAGCGTTCTTTTGAAAATACGGAGCAGGCAGCCGACTACCTGAAAAAATGCAGAGCACCGTGAAACGCAGGAGCAGTCCGGCTGTTCTATGACAGTACAGCAAATGCGGCTATTTTGTTTTATCCGCAGAGTATTCGTTTAACACAATCGAATTCACAGCTTCTATCAAATCTACAACCTCCGATCTTGGAATCAAAGCAAATATTTTACCATCAACCTTTGCGAGGCAGTTGGTTCCATTGTAGCGGTAAAGCTCGATCGCAGTGCTTGGATAAGCTTCGTTATCCAGGTGAACAGTCAGGCTGATTTCTTCCGTGTCTGAAGAATTCTCCACTACAAAACTGTCAGCGTTTTCTGCGCTTAGATTCTGCAGAGAAGTTTTGATGTCTGTAATATCAATCTCTTCGTCCTGATACTTCCAGATGCGTTCATTTTTCTCTTTCCCATCTGCGAGAACAGTGTAGTTCTTTCCTCCTTCCAGTGAGATATCCAGCTGATATACCTCTTCAAAATCAGCAGGAAGAACTTCACGATGGCGAAGATCATCATAGGAGGCAGCAAGAATTGCATTACAAACAGGCTGGCTGATCTCATAAATAATCTGAGATTCGCCGATTCTTACATATCCTGTAACTTCTTCCGGCTCTTTCTCTTTTTTTTCTGCTTTTTCAGCAGCAGCCAGCTTTTCCGGATCCCGGCTGACGGAGAGAACAAAGGTATCAGAGACTTCGTTCTTTTTCTCATCTTCATACTCCAAGCTGAGGGATGTTACATCATCGCTGGAGATTTCATTAACCTGATTTCCATGTCTGCGCAGCATCGCGTTAATGCAGGCTTAAAGCTCCTTTTCACAGAAGATTCACATTTTCAGGGAAACGTGAGGTATTATGTAAAAATGTTTGACTTATGTACGAAATCGGATATAATAAAGAATGTACGAAATCGGACAAATGGCGAAGGGAAAATGAGAGGACAATTTAATATGGAATATAATAAAAAATGGAAATCACAGTTTTTTACTGTTGCATTGGGACAGGCCGTTTCTATGCTGGGAAGTCACGGGGTTCAGTTTGCCCTGATCTGGTGGCTTGCTGAAAAGACCTCCTCCCCTTTTATGCTGGGGATATCAGGGATTGCAGCCTATCTTCCAATGACTTTATTCAGTCCGCTGGCAGGAATTGCAGCGGATCGCTATAACCGGAAAGTGATCTCGATTGTATCGGATATGGCGATGGGAGTGGCTGCTCTGATTTATGCAGTGCTGCTGTTCTTCTTTGACCTGCCTGTGTGGACCGTGTTTGTTATGCTGTGTGTCCGGGGGATTGGAGGTACATTCCAGCAGCCGGCAATACAGTCCATTATTCCGCAGCTTGTGCCAAGGGAACAGTTAGTAAAAACAAACGGGTGGATGCAGTTTCTGAATGCGGGTTCCTTTTTGCTGGGGCCGGTTATCGGTGCATCCCTGTATGCGGTTTTTCCGATGTCAATCGTTTTAATGAGCGATGTGGCAGGGGCAATTTTAGCAAGCATCGCGCTGGCAGCTGTTAAAATTCCGGAACCTGAAAAGACAAAGCATGAGGAACAGCATTTTACAGCGGAAATAAAAGAGGGGCTGAAGGTATTTAAAGAAGATAAGAAATTATTTTATATTGTGACTGCAGAAGCACTCTGTATGTTCTTTTATGCGCCATTATCCGCTTTTTATCCGCTTATGACAAGCGATTATTTTCAGCTGTCAGCGATGTATGGGAGCGCAGTGGAGCTGGCCTTTGCAGTGGGCATGATGGTATCCTCCCTTTTGTTTTCCAGTGTTTTAAAGATAAACAGGAAAATCAGAGTTTCTTTTACGGGGTTGTTTGCAATGGGAGTGATGTCTTTGAACTGCGGACTCATACCGCCTGTTTATTCCGGCTGGTTTTTCTTTGCAGGAAGCTGTCTTTGTTTAGGGGCTGCTGGAAATGTCCATATGATTCCGCTGACTGCATATATGCAGGAAACCATATCTCCGGATAAGATGGGGCGGGCATTTTCGGTACTCACTCTGATTTCATCTGTTACAATGCCAATCGGCCTGCTTTTCAGCAGCCCGATAGCAGAAAAACTAGGCGTCAATGTCTGGTTTTTTCTGTCGGGATTGTGTATGATGATACTGACTGCCGGTGTTTTAATCCCGTATGCGGCAGAATGCAGGAGAGAAAGAAATAAGGATAGGGGATTCTATGACAACAATCCGGAAACGTTGTCACAGAATCGGCCCGACTCAGGAAAAGAAGCTCGCAGGAGAGCTTCTTTTTTTATAAAAAAAAGACGGTATTCAATTTGACCACAGTTTGTTATACTGTAATATGGACGGAAGGGCCGGAAGGCCGGGAAAGAAAAGGAGGAATAGTCATGACGCCCACAGTGACGATCATTATCCCTGTTTATAATGCGGAAGCCAGTATTCACCGATGTGTGGACAGTGTTTTAGGCCAGGAATATACGGACTTTGAGCTTTTGCTGGTGGATGACGGAAGCACCGATCATTCCGGAAAAATCTGCGATGAATATGGAAAGCAGGACAGCCGTGTGCGCGTGCTTCATAAAGAAAATACAGGTGTTTCTGACACCAGAAATCTGGGGCTGGAACATGCCTGCGGGGAATTTATCCAGTTTTTAGACAGCGATGACTGGATTACACCGGATGCAACAGGACTGATGGTAAGGGCAGCAAGGGAAAGCGGCTGCGACATGGTGATTACCGATTTTTACCGGGTAATAGGAGAGCGGGTTTCCCGCAAGGGAGATATTGAAAAAGACGGAATTCTGACGCTGGAGGAGTTTGCCGGATTTATGATGGAAAAGCCGGCTGATTTTTATTACGGCGTGCTTTGGAATAAGCTTTTTCGGAGAGCTTTGATTGAACAATACCGGCTGTCTATGGATAAAACCATTAGCTGGTGTGAGGATTTTATGTTTAATCTGGAGTACCTGCGCCATACAAAATCGATTTATGCGCTCCGGGTGCCCCTGTATTATTATGTGAAAACAAAGGGCTCCCTGGTGAGTCAGGGATTAAGCCTTTCAAAGACCATAAAAATGAAGCGAATGGTTTTTGAATACTACCATGATTTTTATAAATGCATTCTCACGGAAGAAGATTATGAAAAGAACCGTCTTTCTGTGTACCGTTTTCTTCTGGATGCGGCGGGAGACGGAGCCGTGCCTTTTTCTATTTTTCCGGGGACACAGAAGCTGGGGGATGAAAGAAGCAGTGTGAATCACGAGGCGCTGGACAGGGAAGGCCTTCTTCTGGATGCATACCGGGACAGAAAGCTTTTGGAATATTACCTGGATCCGGTGGCAGACAAATACGGGCTTAGCCTGACAGAGGTGGTTCTTCTGATTTATTTCAGGCAGAAGCCCAGAGTAGACACCCTGAAGGAGCTGGCGGATATTACCAATATGTCCCGCAGCCGTCTGGCCCTTGCCCTGAAAAAGCTGACGGTAAAGGAGCTGATTCGGACAGAGGATCAGGTGAATGCAGTATTTCTCGCTTCAGCAGAGCCGATTTTGATGGATCTGGGAAGAGCCCAGCAGGACTATGAGCTGGCCAGATTTGCCGGTTTTCAGGAAGAGGAATTGATTCAATATGCTTATCTTTCCGATAAGATCAAGAAGAATATCCAGCATGTTTTGAAGAAGGAAGGCGGAAAAGGAAACGTATATTTTTGATAATGGTAAAAATAACGAATAATAATAGAAAAAAATCAGAAAAAATAAAAAATATCACAAAAAAAGAAGAAACAGGCATTGCAAAAACAGATAATATTTGTTATGATAAGACCATAGACGTATGTATATATCAGTAATCTGGTCTGATGTTTCTACCAACTACCGTAATAGTTGACTACATACCCTTTTTTGGGTATGTGGTCTTTTTCCTTTCTTATAAGATTCTGTTAATGCCACATTCCCTGAAAGTACAGCAGCAGGCAGTGCCCAAGGCTGCGGGCACAGGCGGAGGTCTGAAAAAGGATTTCCGCATTCAGAAAGGAGGCAGAGTATATGAACAGAGTATTGAAGGGTGATATTGTATATTCCCGGTCGAAAACCAGCCTTCAGTCCTGCAGAGACGGATATCTGGTGATGGAGGATGGAATTTGCCGCGGGGTGTTTGAAACACTTCCGGAGAAGTATCAGGCATTTCCGCTGGAGGATTATACCGGACACTTGATTATACCGGGTCTGGTGGATCTTCATCTCCATGCGCCGCAGTATACCTTCCGTTCTCTGGGTATGGATCTGGAACTTCTGGAGTGGCTGAATACTCACACATTTCCTCAGGAGAGCAGATATCGGGATCTGGAATATGCCAGAAAGGCATACGGGATGTTTGCAGAGGATATGAAGAAGAGCGGAACTACGAGGGCGGTTATTTTTGCCACAATTCATCCGGAGGCCACAGAGCTTTTGATGGATTTGATGGAAGAAAGCGGAATCTGTTCCTATGTGGGTAAGGTCAATATGGATCGCAATTCTCCGGATATTCTCTGTGAAGCATCGGCGGAGGAATCTCTTGCGGCTACCAGACAGTGGCTGGAGAATGTCAGGGATCGATATCAGCGGACAAAGCCGATTCTGACACCGCGCTTTATTCCAAGCTGCACCGATGAGCTGATGAAGGGAATCGGACAGCTTGCAAAGAAATACGGACTTCCGCTGCAGTCTCACCTGTCAGAGAACAAAAGTGAAATCGCATGGGTTCAGGAGCTTTGCCCCTGGAGCAGCTGCTATGGAGACGCCTACGATCAGGCGGGAGCCTTTGGCGGAGAAATCAAAACCGTAATGGCACACTGCGTATGGTGTCCTGATGAGGAAATTGAGCTGATGAAAAAGAGGGGCGTTTTTGTTGCCCATTGTCCGGAGTCCAATACCAATCTTTCCAGTGGAATTGCACCGGTCCGGAGGTATCTGGATGAAGGAATTCCTACAGGACTGGGTTCCGATGTGGCGGGAGGAAGCGTGCTTTCCATTTTTAAAGCCATGGAGCTGGCTGTTCAGACCAGCAAGCTGAGATGGCGTCTGACGGACAGCTCGTTAAAGCCGCTGACAGTTCCTGAGGTATTCTATATGGCTACGGCAGGAGGCGGAGCCTTCTTCGGAAAGGTGGGAAGCTTTGAGGACGGCTTTGAGGCAGACGCACTTGTTCTGGATGAGAGCCGTGTGCCGACTCCGCTTTTTGAAGAGCTGAGTCTGGAGGAACGTCTGGAGCGGATGATTTATCTGGGAAGCGAGCACGATATTATTCATAAATATGTGGCAGGAACCCAACTGTTTTAATGTAAATTTGATGATTTTTACAGAAAAAAAAGAATTTTATTAAAATTTTAAAAAAAATACAAGCAATTTATTAGAAAGTATGATAAACTGGATCTATCTGTTATCAATTTAATTAAGGAGGAAGTGTATGGAAAACTTTTTTAAATTTAAAGAACGCGGAACAGATATGAAGACAGAGATGATCGCCGGCGTGACCACTTTCATGACCATGGCTTACATCCTTGCGGTAAACCCGAACATTCTGGGCGCATCCGGCATGGACACAGGAGCTGTTTTTACAGCTACAGCTCTGACCTCAGCGATCGCATCATTTTGTATGGCACTGTTTGCAAATCTTCCCTTTGTCCATTCCGCTGGTATGGGACTGAACGCATACTTTGCCTATACGGTTGTCCTGGGGATGGGGTATTCCTGGGAAGTTGCTTTAACAGCAGTATTTGTTGAAGGTATTATTTTTATTATTCTTTCCCTGACCAATGTGCGTGAAGCCATTTTCAATGCGATTCCTACAAACCTGAAGGTAGCGGTATCTGTTGGTATCGGTCTGTTTATTACCTTTATTGGTCTTCAGAATGCACACATTGTTGTAGACAGCGCTACTCTGGTAGGTCTGTTCTCCTTTAAGGGCTCTGTAGCAGCAGGAACCTTCCAGTCAGAGGGAATTACTGTTCTGCTGGCTCTTATCGGAATCCTGATTACAGCATTCCTGGTAGCAAAGAATGTAAAGGGAAATATTCTGATTGGTATTCTGGTTACCTGGCTGATGGGAATTGTATGTCAGCTGATCGGCCTGTATGTTCCCAATCCGGAAGCCGGCTTCTTCAGCCTGATTCCCAGCGGAATCATCTCCATGCCGGCATCCATTGGACCGACTCTGTTTAAGATGGACTTTTCTGTAATCGGAAGTCTGGACTTTTTGGTTGTTGTATTTGCATTCCTGTTTGTAGACCTGTTTGATACACTGGGAACCCTGATTGGCTGTGCATCCAAGGCAAATATGCTGGACGCAGAGGGAAGACTCCCCGGTATTAAGGGCGCTCTGCTGGCTGATGCAATCGGAACAACTGCAGGTGCCTGCCTGGGTACTTCCACCATTACAACCTTCGTTGAGTCCTCCTCTGGTATTGCAGAAGGCGGAAGAACTGGTATGACTGCAATCGTATCCGGTGTTCTCTTCTTACTGGCCCTGTTTTTATCACCGATTTTCCTGGCAATTCCTTCCTTTGCTACAGCACCGGCTCTGGTAATTGTTGGTTTCCTGATGATGCAGCAGGTAACAAAGATTACCTGGGAGAATATGACAGAGGCTATTCCGGCATTTATCTGTATTTTTGCAATGCCCTTTATGTACTCTATCTCCGAAGGTATTGCTTTTGGTGCTATCTCCTACGTAGTTCTGAAGCTGGTTACCGGCAAGAGCAAGGATATTACACCGCTGATGTTTGTACTTGCAATTGTATTTATTGCTAAATACGCATTGCTTTAAGATTTCCTGACAGACGCAGAGAACGTTCTGGAAGGGTGCAGCAAAAAGAAAGAAACTTCTAAATTGATAACAAGTGATAGAATCCCTGCCTTCGGCATCTTCGGATGCCGGAGGCATTTTGTTTTTGCAGTCAAGTAAAACACTCAGCAAGGGGGAACGGAGCTGTGTTTTTGGTGGAAAACAGAAAAATTCTGTGCTATACTAGGCGTCATAGGGATGTTTCGGGGGGAAATACAAACGAAATAAAAAGAGGGGAGAATCTTTATGGAAAGTTTTTGGATTGCCTGGAATGCAGTAGTGCCGTTTTTCATTTACTTTGCATTTGGCTATGGGATTCAGAAAATGGGAATTGTGGACAAACCGTTTTTTATCCGTTTGAATCAGATGATTTTTAAGGCGTTTTTTCCGATTATGATGTTTAACAACATTTACCGAACCGGTGGAACTCAGGGACTGAGCGGAAAGCTTCTGGCAGTCAATATTGCCTGTGTTCTGCTTTTGATTGGAATCAGTATGGAGATTGTTCCTCTTCTGGTGAAGGAAGATTCCCGCAGAGGAGTAATTGTTCAGGCGCTGTACCGGGGAAACTGTGTTCTTTTTGCCGTTCCTCTGGCAGAAAATGTGTTTGGAGCGGAGGGCGCCAGTCTGGCATCCATGGTGCTGGCGTTTATTATTCCCGTTTATAATGTGATGGCGGTTCTGATTCTGGAGTATTTTCGGGGAGGAAAGCCTTCTTTTCGTCAGCTTCTGATAAAAATGATCACGAATCCCATGATTATGGGAGCTGCAGTGGGAGCTGTTTTTCTCGGTTTGGGGATCCGGCTTCCTGCCTGTGTGGAAAAACCGATTAAGGAGTATGCGGCTCTTTGCACCCCTCTTGCCTGCTTTGTAATGGGAGGAACGCTTCAGTTTTCTTCTGTACGGAAAAATTTAAAGTATCTGGTTCCTACTCTGACGGTCAAGCTGGTCTGTGTTCCTGCGGTTATTGTGGCGGTGTCGGTGCTTTTGGGATTTTCTCCTCTGGAACGGTTTGTTTTATATTCCCAGTTCGCAGCTCCTGTGGCAGCAGCCTCTTTTTCTATGGCTCAGGCTATGGGCGGAGACGGGGATCTGGCCAGTGAGATGGTGGTAGTCAGCTCCTGCGTCAGCGTATTTACGATTTTTATGTGGATCTTTGTGACAAAGCTGTTTGGAATTATCTGACAGAAGCTGTCTGGACGATAGGAAACCAGTGGATCAGGGCAGGAAGAAACAAACCCCTGGTTGAAAAAAGCGGGAAAAGACGGTATAATAAAAAACGGTATATTGTCAGAGAAAATTATCAATATCAGGACAGGGAGACGGAAGAATCATGGAAAATGGAAGAAAAGAGCTGCTGACGCGGCTGGCGGATAAAGAGGGCGAATTTTTTGCGCTGATTTCTGCATGCACAAGAGAGCCCTATGTAGAATGTGATGAGGAGACCTTTGATGATAAGGTATTCCTGTATTTTGACGAGGAAGAGGCGAAGCAGGCGGCTCAGACTCTGGCAGGAAAGAAGATTCCTGTAACAGTTTCCCGGCTGGAAAGCAAGCAGATGCTGTTTTTCTTTACCAATCTGTATGCTATGGGCGTGAATGCCATTGAAATTCCAGATGGAGAAAAGCCGGCTTTGATTCAGCTGGAGGAGATTATTAAGCGTCGGGAAAAGACGGAGATGCCGGACGGTGCTGTGTGGGTGGAGAATCCGCAGCTTCATCTGACTGCTGTTTACTTTGCCCAGGAGATGAGAAAACCGGCCACACCGGAGACAAAGCAGCGCCTTCTGGAACTGCAGGAGGAGATTGTGGCTGATTTCCGCAAGGGAAGCTTCCTGTTTGCTCTGGATAAAGAGGGACAGGGAACTCCTATGATTAAGATGAAGAACGAAGACAAATTCCAGCCGGTATTTACAGATGCCGTAGAATTTGGCCGTTTTAACCGGGAAGGAAGATTCCGGGCTGTTGTTGTGGAGGCAGACAAGCTGAATAAGGTTCTTGATAAAAATGCAAAGGGAGTTATCTTAAATATTATGGGTGTGAACCTTCCTTTGGTAGTGAACCGGAATACCAGTGAGGCAGAACAGGAAGAACCGAAGCTTCAGATGGATCCGAAAATGCAGATGGCCCAGGAGATTGATAAGCTGGTTAAAACTACAAACTAATGTCAAAAACAAGACTTTTGCCAGGGAGCGGGGCGGTATTCTCAGGAATGCCGCCCCTGTCCTGTATTCTGCAGGAAAAGGAGAGAAGAGAGGCAATGGAAATACCGCTGTAGAAATGAAGAAAAAAGGCGGGAAAAATCTAAAAAAACCACAGTAGACAATAGAAAAAAACTGTAATATGATGAAAAACGATATAGATTTTATCTGGTCTGGGCGTGAAATGCGCAGACGGTATATAAAGGGAGAAAAGGATATGCTGAAGGACTTATTAGAGAAAAACAGGAGCTACCGGGGATATGATGAGACGAGAAAGGTGACAGAGGAGGAACTGCGGGAGCTGGTTGCATATACCCGTCTGTGCCCGGCTGCGGCAAATGTACAGCCGTTAAAGTATTTTCTGGCGTGGGAGCCGGAGGTGGTAAATAAAATTCAGCCTCTGACCAGGTGGGCAGGCGCTTTGCCCCAGCTTCATCTGCCGGAGGAGGGAAAACGTCCGACCGGATTTATTGTGATCTGCCAGGATACCAGAATCAGCGAAAATCTGACAGCATATCTGCGAGATGTGGGGATTACGGCTCAGACTATGCTGCTGGCGGCAGTGGAAATGGGGCTGGGAGGATGCATGATCGGAAGCTTTCAGAAGGAGGAGCTGAAGAAAGCCCTGGATCTTCCGGAATATCTGGCGCCTATGCTTGTGCTGGCTGTGGGCGCTCCGGATGAGAAGATTGTTCTGGAGGATGCCTGCGGAACCATTACCTATTATCGGGATGAAAACGGCGTTCACCACGTACCCAAACGAACCATGGAAGAACTGGTGATTTCTGGAAAATAAGGAAGGAAGAAACATTATGGCAAAAAATACAACGAAGGATATGACAGAGGGATCGCCATCCAGACTGATGCTGGGATTTTTCTTCCCGATGCTGTTTGGCATGCTGTTTCAGCAGTTTTACAACATGATGGATACGATTATTGTGGGAAAGTATCTGGGGGTTCAGGCACTGGCGGCAGTAGGCTCCACCGGTTCCATCAATTTCATGATTATTGGTTTCTGCATGGGAGTGTGCAACGGCTTTGCCATTCCTGTAGCTCAGAAATTTGGAGAGAAAAATTTCCCTCTGCTTCGGAAATTTGTAGCCAATGGGGCATGGCTGTCTCTGGCATTTGCGTCAGTTATGACGGTGGTGGTGTGTATTTTGTGCCGTCCTATCCTTCAGTGGATGAATACGCCGGCAGATATTATTGATGGTGCATACCGGTATATTTTTGTGATTTTCCTGGGGATTCCGGCCACCTATCTTTACAATATGGTGTCTGGTATTATTCGTTCCCTGGGGGACAGCCGGACCCCGCTTATTTTTCTGATTTTGTCTTCGATTCTGAATATTTTGCTGGATTTATTTATGATTCTGGTGCTTCATATGGGAGAAGAGGGGGCGGCTGTTGCAACAGTGATTGCCCAGGCGGTATCAGGAATCTGCTGTCTGATTTTCATGATAAAGCGGTTTGAAATTCTTCATATGACCAGAGAGGAGGCAAGGCCGGACCGGGATATTCTTCTTGCTCTGTGCAATATGGGAGTGCCTATGGGACTGCAGTATTCCATTACAGCGATTGGAAGCGTAGTGCTGCAGACAGCCGTAAACGGACTGGGCTCCATGGCTGTTGCTGCGGTAACTGCGGGAACAAAGATCAGTATGTTTTTCTGCTGTCCGTTTGACGCGCTCGGTTCAACGATGGCAACCTACGGCGGTCAGAATATCGGAGCCAAAAAGCTGGATCGGATCAGCCGCGGACTGAAGGCGGCTTCTGTTATGGGCTGTGTCTATGCGGTTCTTGCCCTGGGGGTTCTGTCTGTTTTTGGAAGACAGATCAGCCTGCTTTTTTTGGACAGGGGACAGACGGAGATTCTGGGACAGGTTCAGATGTTCCTGATTGGAAACTCTCTGTTTTATATTCCTCTGGCATTTGTAAATATTGTACGGTTTCTGATTCAGGGAATGGGATATTCCAAGCTGGCTGTGCTGGCCGGCGTATGTGAAATGGCTGCCCGGGCGTTTGTGGGCTTCTGCCTTGTCCCTGTATTCGGATATGCTGCCGTTTGCTTTGCCAGCCCTGCGGCATGGATTGCTGCAGATGCATTTTTGATTCCCTCCTATTTCAGGATTATGAAAAAGCTGAAGGCCATGCCGGGATTTCAGCAGGTGTAACGGGAATCTGACAGGAAACAGAGAAAATATGGACAGCTCTGGTATTGACTGGGATTCGGGGAACTTCTATAATGGGAAGAGGCGAAAACAGAAAAAGCCGGAAAGAGAGAGATTAGATGAAGAAAAACTGGAAATCACATGTTTGCCGGATTGCGATGGCCTTGTCTATCAGTCTTGCTGCGGTGGGAACAGCCATGGCAGAAGAGGGCGGCGATACGGTGTTTGTACCGGGAACCTCCGTCAACGGACTGGGGATTGCCGATTTGACGGTTGATGAAGCAGCAGAACGTATTGGCAGTTTTTATACCAGAGATTACACCCTTACGATTAAAGAAAGGGGCGGAAAAACAGAGACCATTACCGGAGACCAGATCGGTTTTTCCGTAAAGCTGCCGGATGGATTTCTGCAGGAAAAATTAAACCAGCAGAATGCTGCCGGACGTGTTTTCGGACCGGATGTGGACAATAAATACAAGACAGATATGATCAGCAGCTTTCAAAAGGAACAGCTGGAACAGGCCATTGGTGCTCTTGACTGTATTACGGGAAACGGCATGACGGCTGCGGCAGATGCCCGGATTTCTGACTATGCAGAGGGTGAGGCCTTTACGGTGATTCCGGAGATTCGGGGAAACCAGACAGATCCGGAAAAGACGGCAGAGGTGATTCGCACCGCTGTGCAGACAGGGCTTATGGAGGTGGATCTGGAGGCCTCAGGCTGTTACATAGAGCCGAAGATATACTCCGGGGACGAGACATTAAAAGCACTGTGCGATACGATGAACCAGTGCAGGAAAATGGAGATTATCTATACGATAGGTGAGGAAAGCCAGGTTTTATCTGCCGGGGAAATCTGTTCCTGGATTACCGGGGCCAGCGAGGGCAAGATTCAGGTGGATCGGGAAAAAGCGGGAGCCTGGATTGGAAATCTGGCAGCGCAGTACGATACGGCCGGAAAAACAAGACAGTTTTCCACTGTCTCCGGAAGAATCGCAGAGGTTACCGGACCTTACGGATGGAAAATTGATCAGGCTGCGGAGACAGATGCCCTGATTGCCATGATACAAAGCGGACAGTCCCGGGCGAGAGAGCCGCAGTATGCTTCCACTGCAGCAGTCCGGGGAGAACAGGACTGGGGAAGTACTTATGCAGAGGTGGATCTGACAGGACAGCATGTTTACCTGGTAAAGGATGGAGCTGTGATCTGGGATGCACCCTGTGTTACCGGAAATATTTCCAAAAAGTATGACACACCGCCGGGAATTTTCCCTCTGGCCTACAAGCAGAAGGATAAGGTTCTCCGGGGAGCAAAGAGAGCAGACGGAACATACGAGTATGAAAGCCCGGTGTCCTTCTGGATGCCGTTTAACGGCGGCATTGGATTTCACGATGCAAACTGGAGAAGCAGCTTTGGCGGCGAGATATATAAAACAGGCGGCAGCCATGGCTGCATCAATCTTCCTCCGGACAGAGTACCTGCCTTCTATGAGCAGGTATACAAGGGAATGCCTGTGATTTGTTATCTGTAGGAATGAAAAAATCAGCTGTGCAGAGCGCAGGCTCTGAACAGAAAAAATACCGGCCGCGGGCCAGAGGGGAAGAAATCCCCCGGACACCGCAGCCGGTATTTTTGTAATCAGAAACCGGTAATTACAGATCGAAGCCGAAGTATTCTACTGCATTGTTGTAGCAGATACCTTCTACAATGGTCTTTAATGCCTTCTGATCATCCGGATACTCTCCGTTGTCTACCCAGCCGCCGATCAGTTCGCACATAATCCGGCGGAAATACTCGTGTCTGGTGTAGGAAAGGAAGCTTCTGGAGTCGGTCAGCATACCGATAAAGTTGCCAAGGCAGCCCAGGTTTGCCAGACTGGTCATCTGGTTGATCATGCCGGTCTTGTTGTCATTGAACCACCAGGCAGAGCCCTGCTGAATCTTGCCTGCAGCCTCTGTACCCTGGAAGCATCCGATGATAGTGCCGATAGCAGCGTCGTCGTTGGGGTTCAGGGAGTACAGAATGGTTCTCGGGATTTCGTTGGTTGCGCTTAATGCATTCAGGAAATCTGCAGTCTGTGCTGCGGATGCGGCATCACCGATGCAGTCAAATCCGGTGTCCGGACCCAGCTTGCTGAACATAAACGCATTGTTGTCGCGCTTGCAGCCGTAGTGGATCTGCATTGCCCAGTTGATGCGGTGATATTCTCTTGCCAGGAACAGCATGAATTCAGTCTTGTACTGCATCATCTCTTCTCTGGTAACTTCCTGACCGGAAAGTCTCTTGGCAATGATGCCGTTGATGGTTTCCTCGGATGCCGGATGGTAGAGAACAAAATCCAGACCGTGGTCGGAAACGGAACAGCCGTTCTCGGCAAAGAAAGCCATGCGGTTCTTGATTGCTTCCTTCAGGGATGCAAAATCCTTGATTTCCACGCCGCTTACCTCAGACAGTTTGCCGATGTAGGAAGCGTAGTCCGGCTTCTCAATGTTGGTAACCTTGTCCGGTCTCCATGCAGGAAGAACCTGTACGTCAAAGGTGTCATCCTCAGCGATCTTTTTGTGCCATTCCAGAGAGTCAATGGGATCGTCGGTGGTGCAGATCAGGGTAACGTTGGAAGCTTTAATCAGGCTGCGTACAGACCATTTGTTCTGCAGCTGCTCGTTGCACAGATTCCATACCTCTTCTGCAGTGTCTCCGCACAGATGGCCGGTGTAGCCAAAGTATCTCTGCAGCTCCAGATGGCTCCAGTGGTACAGCGGATTGCCGATCAGTTTTTCCAGAGTCTCAGCCCATTTCTGGAATTTCTCGCGGTCGGAGGCATCTCCGGTGATGTATTTTTCATCTACACCGTTGGAACGCATCTGACGCCATTTGTAGTGGTCACCGCCCAGCCATACCTGGGTAATGTTTTCAAACTTTCTGTCCTCAGCGATTTCTCTGGGGTTGATGTGGCAATGGTAATCCAAAACCGGCATTTTCTCTGCATAATTGTGGAATAATGCCTTTGCAGAATCAGTAGTCAGCAGAAAATCCTTGTCCATAAACTGTTTCATTGGATATTTCCTCCTTAAAATAAATTAAAATTTAGTTGTAGCTCTTTTTATCAAATCAGCTGCAATGGTTGTCCTGGTTGGAACATTGCCGCCGTTGAAAACGCCCATAAGGGTATTGATAGCAGTGGTGCAGAGGGCTTCTGCCTTGCTGTCAATGGAAGTCAGCTCCGGATCGGTGCAGATGGAATAAGCAGAGTTGTTATAACCGATAATACTCAAATCATCGGGAATGCTTCTGCCGGTCACATGCGCATATTTTACAGCACCTACTGCCAGAGCGTCGTCTGAGGTCAGAACAGCGTCAAAGGGAAGTCCTTCTTTATGAAGGCGCAGCAGAAGCTCTCTGGCTGCCAGCACATCCTTTTCACACTGATGAATATATTCCTCCTGAACGGAAAGTCCCCGCCCGCACAGTGCGTCCCGGTAGCCTTTCATTTTGTTGGTGCCGCTGTAGGAATAGCTGCTGAAAAGATAGAGAATCTTTCTGCAGCCGGATGCAATCAGCTGGCTTGTGGCATAATGGGTTGCCGTTCTGTCATCACAGAGGGTACAGTAGATATTTTCCCCTTCCAGGTAGCCATTTACCAGAATAATGGGAAGCTCTTTTGCCGCATCTATAATGTACGCATTGTCTTTTGCTTTCATTTCGATAAATTTGGAACCGGCAATGACAATGGCATCGACTTTTTTGGAGCGGAGCAGCTCAAAATACTGGCGCTTGGTCTCCAGGGAGTTGCCGGTACAGCATAAGATGGAATCGTAGCCGTTGGTGCGCAGATCCCGCTCCAGATAGTATATGGCATGAGCCAGATAGGGATCGGAAGAATCCGAACACATAATACCGATGGTTTTGATAGAGCCAAGACCAAGTCCTCTTGCAAATACATTGGGGGTGTAGCCCAGCTCCTCCATAACCTCCAGCACCCGGGCGCGGGTTTTTTCGCTGACATTGGGGTTGCCGTTGAGCACCCTGGATACCGTAGCGATGGAAACTCCGGCCTTTTTGGAAACATCATAAATATTCACGAAAATCATCCTCATTTCTGTAAGTACTTACAAGATAATCTTATTATAACCGCCAAAGAAAAATATTGCAAGCTTTTTACAGAGTTTTGCACAAGTTTGTTGAAATAATATCTGTTTTCTTCTTGACTTATGAACAGAGATTATGTAGAATAATTGTAAGCCCTTACAACATTGGACAAAACAGAAAAAAACGAACAATTACCAATACATTCAACTGGAACAGAAGGAGAAAAGGATATGCAGGATTTTATCAGAATCCATGAGGATGATAACGTAGCTGTAGCGCTGCGTCCCATTGCCCCGGGTGAGAATCTGACAGTAGGTCAGTATCAGGTTACTGTCGGTGAAGAGATTCCGCAGGGACACAAGTTTGCCTTAAAGCCGATTGCAAAAGGAGAGGAGGTCATTAAATACGGCTTCCGGATCGGTTATGCAAAGGAAGATGTTGCTGCTGGCGGATGGGTACATGTACATAATTTAAAGACGGCTCTGGGAGATCTTCTGGAGTATCAGTATGAGCCTGTGGCCTCTGGTCTGAAGGAATCCGCCCATGCATATTTTGACGGATACCGCAGAGCAGACGGACGGGTTGGCGTCCGCAATGAGATCTGGATTATTCCTACGGTAGGATGTGTCAATTCCATTGCCCAGGCACTGGAAAAGAAGGCAAAGAAATTTGTCGGAGGCAATGTGGAGGATGTGATTGCATTTACTCATCCCTATGGCTGTTCCCAGATGGGAGATGATCAGGAGAATACCAGAAAGGTTCTGGCTGACATGATCCATCACCCCAATGCAGGCGGCGTCCTGGTGCTGGGACTCGGCTGTGAGAACAGCAATATCCCGCTTTTAAAAGAGCAGTATATCGGAGAGTATGATGATCAGAGAGTGAAGTTTCTTCAGTGTCAGGACGTAGAGGATGAACAGGAAGAGGCTATGAAGCTTCTGGAGGAACTGGCTGTGTATGCAGGCGCCTTCAGCCGGGAGACGGTGGATGCCAGCGAGCTGGTTATCGGCATGAAGTGCGGCGGCTCTGACGGTCTGTCCGGAATCACTGCCAATCCGACAGTGGGAGCCTTTTCCGATCTTCTGATTTCCAAGGGAGGCACTACGATTCTGACAGAGGTTCCGGAGATGTTCGGTGCAGAGACTCTTCTGATGAACCGCTGTGAGACTCCGGAGCTGTTTGATAAGACCGTTCATCTGATCAATGATTTTAAGAATTATTTTACCAGCCATAATCAGACGATTTATGAGAATCCCTCCCCGGGAAATAAAAAGGGAGGAATTTCCACACTGGAGGACAAGTCTCTTGGCTGTACCCAGAAGTCCGGAAGCGCTCCGGTAAAGGGAGTTCTGGCTTATGCAGAGCCGGTAAAGGTAAAAGGGTTAAATCTTCTGTCTGCCCCGGGCAATGACCTGGTGGCCGCAACCGCTCTGGCTGTATCCGGCGCGCAGATTGTGCTGTTTACAACCGGCCGGGGAACACCTTTTGCATCTCCGGTTCCTACAGTGAAGATTTCCAGCAACTCAAAACTGGCCGGTCATAAGAATAACTGGATTGACTTTAATGCCGGAAGTATGGTAGAAGATAAGAGTAAGGATCAGCTGGCTCAGGAACTGTTTGACTATGTTCTGGCTGTTGCATCCGGCAAAAAGGTTAAGGCAGAAGAAGCAGGCTTCCATGATATGGCCATCTTCAAGCAGGGTGTGACACTGTAGCATCATATCCGGCATTCCGGCCGGACAGTTTTATCCTGTACTGCCTGCCGTTTAAGAAAGAAAGGCGGGACAAGTCCCATGAAACTGAACAGAACGACACAAAGAACCGTGGAGATCCTGAAACTGGTATCCAAGAATCCCGAGGGAATCACCCTGGATGAGATTTGCGGAAAACTGGATCTTCCGAAAACAAGCGCTTATGACATCGTAACCACCCTGGCAGAGATGGGGATGGTGAATGTAGACCGGGGACAGAGACAGCGGTATACCATCGGCCTGACGGCATACCGGATTGGGATTAATTATACCAACAATCTGAATTTCATCAGTGTGATCGAACCGGAGATGCGCGCTTTTGCCAAGGAGGTTGGGAAAACCGTGTTTTTTGGGGTGCGTTCCGATCATGAGGTTGTTTATATCTGCAAGACGGAGCCGGAAAATCCGATTATTACTACGGCTACGGTTGGAACAAAGAATCCGATGTACTGCACTTCTCTCGGAAAGGCGATTCTGGCCTACAGTGATGAGGAAACCTGCGGACAGATTATGAGCCGCATGAAGTTTACAAAGCATACAGAGCGGACCATTACAGACAGAGAGTCCCTGAAAAAAGAACTGGAGCTGGTGAAGGAGCAGGGATATGCCCTGGATCAGAGAGAAGTAGA
>ENA-OWPD01001115-OWPD01001115.1-human-gut-metagenome-genome-assembly--contig:-NODE-1115-length-23631-cov-3.239057_pt1 | contig 23631 bp, 22 predicted proteins | sample MGYA00248262_ERZ651842 | MGnify/ENA primary metagenome ERZ651842 (study PRJEB26924, sample SAMEA4378253) | human gut metagenome | biome: human gut; feature: human-associated habitat; material: faeces... | reverse complement strand
CGTCTGGAAGATGATGACAATTAGGACGCCGGGAATCACCTGGATTCAGGATTTTTTTGAAGAGAATGACACGGCATATATTGTCATGGAGCTTTTGGAGGGAGAAACCTTAAAGGACAAGCTGCAGCGGGACGGAGTGATGAAGGTTGAGGAAGCTCTGCCGATTATTCTGGCAGTGATTTCTGCATTAAAAGCAGTTCATGCAAAAGGGATTATTCATCGTGATATTGCTCCGGATAATATTTTTCTTTTGAAAAACGGAGAGGTAAAACTGCTGGATTTTGGAGCGGCCAGACAGGTGACAACGACCCACAGCAAATCTCTGACAGTTATTTTGAAAATGGGATATGCTCCGGTTGAACAGTATCAAAGCGGAGGAAATCAGGGACCCTGGACGGATGTATATGCTCTGGCTGCAACTTTTTACAAAATGATTACAGGCAGAAAGCCGCCGCAGGCGCCGGATCGCAGAATTCATGATGAATTAAAGCCGCCCTCCAAACTGGGAGTTCACATTGACAAAAATACAGAAAATGCGCTGCTGAATGCTCTTCATGTGCGTATGGAAGACAGAACACAGTCTGCAGAAGAGTTTGAGCAGGCATTGTATGCAGAAAGTGTACAGCTGAAGGAGGCAACCAAGGAAAACAATGATACAGGCGGATGGCCGTTTTGGCTGAAGGGAGTCTGTGCGGCAGCAGCAGCGGTAGTGCTGGCGGTAGGAGGCCTGATGGCTGCAGGTGTGATTGATGCAGAGCTTCCGACCCTTCCGGCTTTCTTCCATGATGAAGATACGATTTGGATGCCAAGCCTTGTGAATCTGTCTCAGGAGGATGCAAAGACCCGCCTGGAAGAGCTGGGGCTTGTATTTGAAATTGGCGGCACAAAAGCTTCAGAAACCATTTTGAAGGGATATGTACTGGAGCAGAATGATGCAGACGGAAACAAGCTGGCAGCGGGAACCGAGATAGAGCCAGGCTCTGTTGTTCAGGTTATTATCAGTTCCGGAAGCGGCATGACTCTGATTCCTGATGTAACCTGGATGGAGGAAGAAACTGCCAGAGAATTGCTGTCTCAGCAGGAGCTGGTGGCAGTTAATGTTGAGCCGGATACTTCGGTCTGGGCTCCTGCAGGAGTTGTTACGGAAATCAGCCCTGCGCCGGGAACAGAGGTAAAGAAGGATGACGTTATTACCTTAAAGGTAAGCGAAGGAAATGCAGTAGCAGAAAGCGGAGAAGAAACAGCGGCGGATCTGGCAGGACTCAGCCAGGAGGAAGCATATAACACATTGAAAGAACAGGGGCTGTTTCTTCAGAAAGAGCAGCTGGTGAACAGTATGGAGGTTCCGGCAGGAAGGATTATCAGTCAGACACCGGAAGCAGGAACAAGTCTGAAAAAAGGGGAAACGGTTCGCGTACTTGTCAGTGCCGGCCCGCGCCAGACTGTGATCAGCCAGGTGACAGAACTGAATCTGGAGGATGCATCTGTTCGTCTGACACAAAATGGTACGTTTGCTCTGACAGTTCAGACAGAAGAGGTGTACAGTGATGCGCCGGCAGGAACGGTTATTGCCCAGAGCATTCCGGCAGGTACAACAGTAAATGAAGGGGAAACGATTTTGCTGACTGTAAGTATGGGAGAGCGTCCGGAAGAAACAACCAGACGTCCTGCAGGAAATACAGGCGGCGGCAGTTCCGGAGGAGGACAGGCGCCGGCAACTCAGGCACCGGCAACCCAGGCGCCGGAACCCCGGGAGCAGACAGAAGCTCCTGCAGAGGCTCCGGCCGAGACGGTACGGCCTGATATCAGTAACTTATAAAAATCTACGGCTGATCAGAATGGATGAGGGAAAGAGCCGTTCTGATCAGTCAGGAAAACACAGGAGGGTGAGATTATGTTTAAGAAAACAGCAGTAATTGCGCTGACAGCCGCTTTTTCTATTGCAGGTTCCATTGCAGCTTTTGCAGGCTGGCAGCAGGATGAAAAGGGATACCGTTTCCAGAATGACAGCGGAAGCTATGCCAGCGATCAGATCATGACGATTGATGGAGTGAACTACCTGTTTAAGCCGGACACTTATATGGGAACCGGATGGAATACCTGGCAGGGAAACTGGTATTACTGTGTGCCGGAAACAGGAGCGATTGCAACAGGCTGGCAGCAGGTAAATGGTCTCTGGTATTATCTGGATCCGGCTCAGGGAGGCATTATGCGGACCTCATGGCTGGATGTGGGAAACAGCAGATATTATCTGGATCCGGAACAGGGAGGAGCCATGAGAGCCAATTGCCAGTTTAAGGTAGGTGACCATACCTATGAGGCAAAGGCGAGCGGAGAAATTCGAAGAAATGAGGAAATTCCTGTAGAAGGCAGCAATAACCGCTGGTATTATGATGCAAACGGAGTGATCTACTTAATTACAGGTTCTTCCAGAGATATTATGAAGGGCGGCGATGAAGAATCCGCTTATACAGAATATCAGGGACCGGAGAATTTCCAGGATGGTCAGGCTGCTGCAATGACGGAGCAGGCCAATGCGGTGATTTATGCAGAGAAAGATCGGCTGTTTGTAAAATATCTTCAGGAAGTAAAAAAAGCCAAGAGCGAGAGAAGCCGGGGTATCCGTATGGAAAAATGGGAAAAACGTGTAAGAAGCGGTCTGGGACAGTATAACCGGATCAGCCAGGAGGAAATCGAAACCTATATTACACTGGTAAAGACAAATCAGTATACCCCATATGGCAGTCTGGCAGATTATGGATATGAAGGAACCGAGTACGACAAGGATGAGGATGAAGAGTACGACGAGTATGACGAGTACTATGATGAATATGATTATTAAGGTTGTATAAGAAACGGGAGTGGGAAACAGCATTTTTCGGAAAACGGGAGATGTTAAATGCTGAGTATCTGGCTGCTCCGGATGAGTCCGGAGCAGCTTTCTGAAAAAGGATTGGAATACCGGAGGGAGTATGAATACCATATTCATTTTGATCATAATAGCCGCGGTGCTTTGTCTTGCCGGAGGCATTGGTTTGGCGGTTTACCTCATAAGAAAAAGAAACAGAAATAAGGCAATTCCGCCTTTTGAGCTGATAGATGAAAAAGAGGAACCTCAGGAAGAGAAGAAAGCGGTGCAGAAAGTAAATCCGGAAGCTCAGCGGGGATGGGAGGGGCATTATACACGCCGTCTGTTTGATTCTCCTTTAAAATCGTATGTACTTGAACTTCAGGATTTAAAGGTGCCGGGAAATAAATACAGAGTCAATGTGAGTAACAGCATTAAAATCGGAAGAAAGCATGAATGTGATATCTGCATAGAGAATGCGACTCTTTCCGGCCATCACTGTGAGATTTATTTACGAAACGGAAAAATGTATATCAGGGATTTAAACTCTACAAATGGAACCTATCTGAACGGCAATTTAAACAGCGGGACAGAGGAGGAACTGACTTCGGGCAGTATTTTATCTCTGGGGGCAGTAAAGCTGAAGGTAGAGCTGAAATTGATATCCATATAAATGCGATAAAGGTTTTGCGGAGGAAAAAGAATGGGCGTTGTAATAGGCATTGGACTGTCTGTTCTGGCTGTAAGCATACTGGCAGGAATTCTGCTCTGGAGAAAAAAGAAGAAAGAACAGAGACAGCAGTATGAGCAGAGGGTAAAGCAGGAGGCTCTTGATAAAGCTCTGAAGAATAATTATGCAGGCAGAGAGGGAGATCAGACCGTACAAAAAACAGAACCGGTAGAAAGTCAGTTAAACAGGGAGGAAGAAGCTTTTAAGCCGGGAACCATTGTGGTAAAGCTGACAGTTGCGGGACGGGAAGAAAAAAGCTATGTGGTAAACCCTGAGAATCCCGTATTGATTGGAAATGAGGAATATGAAAACGATATTGTCCTGAAAGGCAGACAGGAAGTTCCGGTACAGGGAAAAGTATTTCTTTTTGAAGGACGAGTTTACATAAAGAATCAAAATTCAGACGGTATGATCCGTCTGGTCAGAAAAAGTAATCAAATCCAGGTTGCAAACCGGGGAATTCGCATTCTGACGGGAGATCAGCTCTGGTTTGGGAGCGTAAGACTCTGGGTAACGCTGATGGATTACATTGGAAATACAATACCGGGATAAGGGGGAGCAGGTATGAGTACTATTTTGTCAGTTTATACGAAAAATGCATATCAGGATTTTCAGCTTCCGGCTATCAGTAACGAGGATTTCGATTTGGGACTGGCGCGGGAGATTTTCCAGTTGAAGGAGGATGTTACTCTTCATATGGAATCTGTGGACGGGGATTGGCGGTTTAAGCCCAGCAGGAGGTATTCTCTGGTAAAACAAAATGGAGATGCCTATGGATTCCTGCGTTCAGAAGATATTATCGGAATCACAACTCAGAGAGCAGAGCAAATCTCCATTGTGGTTACAAAAACAGAAAATACCTTTCCTGTTATGGAAAAATATGACATTTCCAGAATGAGCCGGATTACCATTGGCGCGGAAGCGGGAAATGACATCTGCAGCAGCTTTCTTAGTCTTGTTTCAAGAAAACATGCAATTATGCAGAAAAGCGGAGCACAGTGGACTATTGAGGACATCAGTTCCAATGGAGTGTTTGTAAATGGAAGGCGGTTAAATGGAAGCGGAATCCTTCAGTTTGGAGATTGTGTCAGTATCTACGGGCTGAAAATTGTGTATCTGGGAGATCAGCTTGCCATTACATCAGTGAACAGCCAGCTGAAAGTGTCCGGTCAGATTTTCCCCCTTCATTATGTGGAAAACGGGAAGAAGCAGACACCTGCAAGGCAGCAGGGAAAACAGGAAGAACGGCACTTTTTTAACCGTTCTCCCAGAAATGTTATGCCGTTGGATGTGGAGCCGGTTTCTATTGAAGCACCGCCTGCACCCAGAGGGACGAGCCAGAGGCCGCTGTTTCTCATAATAGGACCTTCGTTTACAATGGCAATTCCCATGCTTCTTGGAACCATGCTTGCTATTTACAGCTCAAAATCAAGAGGCGCAGCTTCCGGTGCTTTCATGTATACAGGGATTATTACGGCAGTGGGGGCGGCTGTTCTGGGTGTGTTCTGGGCATTAATGAATTTGCGGTATGAAAAGAAAAATGCTGTAGAGGGTGAGAAACGCAGATTTGAGGCCTACAGTGATTACCTGATGAAACAGGTTTCTCTGATTAAAGAAAAATACGAGAAAACGAGGAAGACCCTGGAAGCGCTTTATCCGGATGCCCGCACCTGTGCGGAATATGGAAAGGATACGCCGGCGCTTTGGAGCAGAAACCGCAGCCATGAGGATTTTATGACTCATCGTCTTGGCGTGGGAAATCTTCCCTTTCAGGTACCGATTGATGTACCCGGAGAGAGATTTACCATGGAGAAAGATGAACTGGCTGAAAAACCGGAGAAGATCAGAAAAGAATATGAAACGCTTTATGATGTTCCTGTGCGGGTGAATCTGACAGAGGATCGGATGATTGGTCTGGTAGGAGGCAGGGAAAAGCAGGGAGCTCTTGATATTATGAGACTTTTATCTGCTCAGATTGTAGCCAATAACTGCTATACCGATATTAAGCTTGTTTATATCTATGACGGGCAGAAACGGGCTGAGGAATGGGAATTTGCCCGGTGGCTGCCTCATGTATGGTCAGAGGACAAGAAAAGCCGTTTTGTGGCTGCCGGCAAAGAAGAAGCCAGTGATGTGTTTTATGAACTGGTAAAGGTTTTTCGTCTCAGAACAGAGGAAGAGGAATACAGAAAAAAGGAACAGCTTCCCAAACCGTATTATCTGATGTTTGTGGCAGATAACTCCGTTCTGGAGGGAGAGCTGATTACAAAATATATTTATGACAGAGATCCGGCGATTGGACTGACAACGGTGATTATGGCAGAAACCTGTGAACAGCTTCCGAATATCTGTGATTTTGTGATTCAGAAGGATGAGCAGTTTCAGGGGTATTTCCGATTGTCTGACGGACAACGGTGTCAGATTCAATTTGATGAGGTATCTGCCTGGGAGCTGGAGAAAATGGCAAGGCGCCTGTCCGGCATTGAGGTAAGAGAGGTAGAGCGGGGCGGAGATATTCCGGCATCTCTGACCTTCTTTGATATGTTTCATGTAAACAAACCGGAGGAGTTAAATGCTCAGGATCGATGGAGAAAAAACAGAACTTATGAAAATATGAAGGCTGAGGTGGGTGTAAAAGCCGGAGGAGAAATCTGCTATCTGGATGTACATGAAAAATACCATGGTCCTCACGGCCTGGTGGCAGGTACTACCGGTTCCGGAAAATCAGAAACCCTGCAGACCTATATGCTTTCCTTGGCGCTGAACTTCAGCCCGGATGATGTTAATTTCTTTATCATTGATTATAAGGGCGGAGGAATGGCGAATCTGTTTGAAGGACTGCCTCATCTGATTGGACAGATTTCCAATCTGTCAGGAAATCAGGTGCGCAGAGCGATGGTTTCCATTAAGAGTGAAAATAAGAGACGCCAGCGGGTATTTAATGAACATAATGTGAATAACATCAACCTTTATACAAAGCTTTACAAAAATGGCGAAGCATCCATGCCGGTTCCTCATCTGTTTATTATTATCGATGAGTTTGCAGAACTGAAACGGGAAGAATCTGATCAGTGTGGCTCAGGTAGGACGAAGCTTGGGCGTCCATCTGATTCTGGCAACACAGAAGCCCAGCGGTACTGTGGATGATAATATCTGGAGTAACTCCAAGTTTCGTCTCTGTCTCCGTGTTCAGGACAGACAGGATTCCACTGATATGCTTCACAAACCGGATGCCGCTTATATCACTCAGGCAGGACGGTGTTATCTGCAGGTAGGAAATGACGAGCTTTATGAGCTTTTCCAGTCCGGTTACAGCGGAGCAGTTTACGATGAGACGGCAGGAACTTTTCAAACGGGCATTGCCTCTATGATATCTTTAACAGGAAAAGAGGCCCTGATTGGAAGCAATTTAAAGAGAAAGCATCAGGCAGAGCTTCGCTATACCTGGATTTTAAATCTGATTCAGATTATGCAGCAGACTGCGGCGGACAGAAAGCAGTCAATGGAGGAGCTGTATGAGAGTACAGACGGTCTAAAGGCGATTTATCAGAAGCTGGCGTATTTTGAGGTGGATTATCCGGAGAGCAGCTACAATGGAAGACGTCTTCTGGAACTTCTGCAGCTGTATATCAATATGTCAAGACTTGTCAGCCAGGAGGATAAACGTCCTCTGGAGGAGGAAGTGAGAGAACTTCTGAAATATGTAGATGCCAACAATGTCAAGCTTCCGGAACAGAAAATGAAAACCCAGCTGGATGCCATGGTAGAATATCTGTCCAGAACAGCCCAGGTAAACGGCTACAATCACAGGTTCCAGCTTTGGATGCCGCTGCTTCCGGTATCGCTTCCTTTGGATAATCTGGAGGGCTGGAATGATAAAATTTTCGACGGTTCTGTATGGCCGGCCGCCGGAGAGGAATGGGCGCTGGAGGTTCCCCTTGGTCTTTGCGACGATCCGGTAAGTCAGTCTCAGATGCCTTTGAAAATCAGTTTTTCAGAAAATGGTCATCATGCATTCTGTGGAATGATTGTAAGCGGAAAGAGTACGCTGCTTCAAACCCTGTTTTATGCTTTAATCCATAAGTATTCTCCGGAATACGTGAATCTGTACGGAATTGATTTCAGCAGTCATATGCTGTCGGCATTTGAGGCGGCTCCTCATGTAGGCGGTGTAATATACGAAGATAATACAGAGAAAATGGAAAAATTCTTCCACATGATGGAAGAACTGATGGAGGAGAGAAAACGTCTGTTCCAGGGCGGAAACTACAGCCAGTATGTGAGAGCAAACGGGGTCAAAGTGCCTGCAGTGATTATTGCTATTGATAATTACGCGAATTTCAGGGAAAAAACGGATAACAAGTATGAGGATGTTATGATGCATCTGGCTCATGACGGAGTAGGTTATGGAATCTTCCTGGCAGTGACGGCAGGAGGATTTGGAACTACAGAAATTCAGACGAAAATCGGCGATAATATTAAGACGGTCATTACTCTGCAGATGAATGACAAATTCCAGTATGCAGACGCCATGAGAGTAGCCCGGGTAGACGTACTTCCGGAGAACAATGTCGAGGGCAGAGGACTTGCGCAGGTTGGCGGAAGGATTCTGGAGTTCCAGACAGCTCTTTCGGTAGAAGCGGAAGATGATTATCAGAGAATGGAAAAGATTGGCGAAACGTGCAGGAAAATGCAGAGTGTATGGACTGGAAGAAGAGCCAGACAGATTCCTGTTATTCCGGAGAAACCGGTGTGGAATGAATATGAAAAGCTGCCTGATGCAGAGGCTATGTTTGAGGATGATCGTCATTTACCGATTGGTTATGACATGGACAGCGCTGCAGTATACGGAATTGATTTAAGCAGAATCTACTGTTATATGCTTTCTGGCCGGTTAAGAACAGGAAAGACGAATGCAATGAAGGCGCTGATCTATTCTGCCAGAAGAAAAGGCGGAAAGATAGCGATTATCGAGTATGGCGCAGACGAACTGCAGGCTGCAGCAATCCGGACAGAGGCGGAATATATTACCACACAGACTCAGCAGGGAGAATTCTTTAAAAATCTTCTGGAGCCTATTCAGAGCCGCAACGCGATTCGCAAACAGCTGATGGCGGAAGGCAGGGAGGATGAAATTTATGAGGCAATGCAGTCTCAGGAACCGATTTACATCTTTATTGCTGATATGGAGGCCTTCATAAATACCGTCTATAAGCCTGAAGAGGGCGCTCTGAATATTCGCCCATTCCTGGAGAATATTACAGAGAAGGGCAAGCTTTTGAATGTATACTTCTTTGGATGTCTGAATCCGGAAACGGCTTCTTCCATTTACGGGCTGCGGGCTTATGAAAACATGGCAGGATACCGGACAGGAATGCATTTTGGAGGAAATGTATCAAGTCTCAGATATATGGACTTTTCGTATCTCAGCTTTGGAGAACAGAACAAGAGCTACAAGGCGGGAATCGGCATGATCCCTGCAGGAAATGATGAAGAAGTAAGGAAGGCAGTAGTTCCTTTGGTGAAGGGATAGATCAGTATGATTTCCATGGCAGTGTATGATGGAAGAAAAAAAGAGCATGAGCTGATGGAAAAGCTGATTCGTCATACGGCAGCTCGTATGACGGATCAGCGATGGCAGCTGGACTTTTTTGAAAAACTGGATCAGCTGGATGGCTTTATAAAAAACGAACCGCTTTTGGACTTGCTCTGTTATGATGTGACGGCGGCAGGAGGAATTCCTTATTTGAAGTCTCTGAGGAGGAAATATAGTGATACCAGTCTGATGCTGATTGCAGATGCGTCAATATCTCCGATGGAATATATCAGGCCTTCCATATTGGCTTCGGCATTGCTTTTGCGCCCTTTTTCATCAGAGCAGGTTCGAGAGAGCCTGGAGGCGGTTTTACAGGCTATGGACAAAAAACAGGAAACAGAGGAACGAACCTTTCTGATTGAAAACAGGGAAGGGAAAACATATATTCCCATGTCGCAGATCTATTATTTTGAAGCCAGAGAAAAAAGAATTTATGTAAGGCTGAAGAGAGAGGAATATACTTTTTACGATACAATCGAGCATCTGACAGAACAGCTGCCGGAAGAATTTATCCGGTGTCACAGGAGTTTTATTGTAAGCCGTTCCAGGATTCAGAAGGTTATGCTTTCGAAAAACAGAATCATTCTTGAGCATAATATAGAAGTTCCTCTGTCCAGAAGTTATAAGGCGGTTTTGAAGGAACTGGAGTAAACAGAAACGGAGAACAGGGAGAAACGGGTTCTGTGAAGGAGCTGGAATGATACATATATTTGATTTGCTGGAATTTCAGGTACTGGCTGCTGCCAGCGGAATGGAGCAGTATTATGGATTTTCCTGTTTCGGCCATTCAGAAACAGAGGCGGAAGAGATTGTCTATGCTGTGTACCGTCTGCTTCAGGACGGGATCCTGAAGCAGGAGGGACAGGATCTGGTGATTCAGCCTCCAATCAGGGAGCTTTTGAATACAGTGCGAAATTCCCGGATGGTAGTGACGGTTGATCCGGGAGCAGCAAATGCTCAGGAACCGGGACAGTGCCTGTATTGGGATAAAGGAAAAATTGTCTGCGCGGAGGAAAAGTACAGAGAAAAGGGAAAGATAGGTTTCTCTTTGATTTCAGAAGATGAACTGAAATGTCAGATGAAAGAGCTGGGGCATCTGCCGGAGAAAAAACTGACGGAGGATATGGGAGCATTTTCAATGGATGAATACTGGAAAAAGATACCGGAAAATCTGTCCTGGCTCCTTTCTCTCGGGCTAAGTGCAGAAACGGAGTCTCTTCAGGATCAGGAAAGGATTCACAGCCTGTTTTCTTTGAGAGAAAAAGAATCAGGAACAGTCAGGATGAGAATTCTGGTACTTGATTTTGCTATGGAATATGCAATGGTAATTCAAAGGGAAGGGCAGCCTGGAGAAATACAGAACTATTGTCCGGAAGAAATCTTTCACTGTCTTTTTCACGAAAAGGAAGAATAAAAATCGAAAAAAGACAGAGGGTTTTGACAGGAAGTTCCAATATAACAAGGAGGATGGTCAGAGATGATTTTAGTAGATATCTATACCCCGGCGATGAATCGAACTTATGATTTTAACCTGGATGAGCATGTGACAATTTCTAATCTTCTGGAAGAAATCAGCGGTATGATCTGCCAAAAGGAGCAGTGTACGCTGAAAGGCAGCCAGAAAGAACTGTTTTTAGTGAGCCGGAACAGAAACAGGATTTTAAATTCTGATTTGACCCTGGCGGATTATCAGATTTCACCAGGGGATCAGTTGATGCTTGTATAAGCGGGATTTCATTAAAATGAGGCTGCAGACAGGTTATCTGACCATGAAACTGTGCTGTTGGTCAGCTTTGGAACGAAAATGAAGGAAGATGTGATAGACTTTCGTCATCAGAAGGGGGGATATGAGAGAATGAGATTTACCGTGAACATCCGTGCATTAGCGGATGCCTCCCAGAATATGCAGCTGATGATAAGACAGCTTAATAATCAGATTCAGGAAACAGAGGATATCACAGCTTCCGTCAGAAGAGTGACCTCTTATGATGAGGTGGTTCGAAGCCTGAGACTGCAGATTGACCGTATGAATGCGGAAAAGCAGCAGCTGGCAGAGATGATGTCTGCTTTGAACCAGATTCAGAAAATATACCGGACGGGTGAAGAACACATTCTGGATTATGGGGATGAGGTAAAGCTGAGAAATCATTCTTACAGCAGACAGGTAGTTTCGCTGAAGGAACTGAAAAGCCGCATACAGGTATTTCATATTAGGTAGGGGAGGGAAATATGGCAGATGTAATTGAGATTAATATGAGAACGCTGGAGCAGGATATCTCAGAAATGCAGCAGCAGCTGGCAGAGCTTCGGCAGGAAATGGATCAGGCATACAGCTCGGTAAGAGAACTGGATTCGATGTGGAACGGGCCGGCGAATGAAGCTTTTAATCAGGCGTTCACGGCAGATAAAGAAGCAATGGAATCCATGTGCAGTATCATAGAAAGTCTGATTTCTTATATGGAAAATGCCAAAAAAGAATACCAGAAATGCGAAGCTGCCGTATCGGCAGAGATTGATTCTATTCGAATTTAAAGGGGGGAGATAATGTGGCTATATCCGGAAATGTAGAGCTGCTGGTTACACCGGAGGTGCTGAATCATCAGGCAGTTCAGGTGGAAAAAAATGTTCTCAATATGAGAAAAAAATTTGAAGCAATGAAAACTCTGGTGGAAAAAAGCAAGGGCTACTGGATTGGTGATGCAGGGGATATGCATCGAAAAAATTACGCAGATCAGGCAGATAATATTGAGGTTATGCTGCGGCGGCTGGGAGAGCATCCCGGAGATTTACGGGCGATTGCACAGACCTACACAACTTCCGAACTGAATATTCAGCAATCCATTATCAGTGCACTTCCTGGTGATGTTTTGTAAAAGGAAGGAGGAGAAGGATGGCACGGAGTTTACATGCAATTGAGTTTGATTTCCAGAAAGCCCTGCGGCAGGCAAGAGAGCTGGATCGGGTTGCCCAGCGTCTGAACAGTCTGTCTGACAGCAGTCTGGAGGACACCCTGAATCAGATATCAGCCAACTGGACCGGCGATAATGCCGTAAAATATGTAAAAAAAGGAAAGCTGCTTCAGGGAAATATGGATAAGACGGCAAATGCTCTGCGGGAGGTGGCAGATGCAATCAGGGAAATTGCCAGAAATCTTTATGAGGCAGAAATGGCAGCCTGGGAACGGGCTCACAACAGAGATTAGCAGCCGGAATCTGCTGTTGATTTTATAAAAAACAGGATTTTAAATTTATTTAAGGAGGATTTTTATTATGGCATTAATCAGAGTAACAGCATCACAGGTGAGAAGTACAGCGGAACAGTTGAGGACCTTTAATCAGAATTTCAATAATCAGGTTAATAACCTGGTTTCTGCAGAAGGAAATCTGAACTCCATGTGGGATGGACAGGCAAACGATGCATTTCATGCAGCATTTGAGAGTGATAAAAACTATATGACAGAGTTTTATAACCTGATTAACAGATACTGTGAGGCTCTGGACAATATTGCAGTTGAATATGAGAGAGCAGAGGCAAAGGCAGCAGAGATTGCTTCAAAAAGAACGATTTAAGGGATTCAGTTCCAGACAAAGGAAAGAAACAGGAATAAAAAATTTGTAAAAAAAAGGAGATAACGATTATGGCAGGAACAGCAGCATTATTAGTAACCCCGGAGAAACTGATTCAGACATCAGGAGAATTCAGTACATGCATGAACCAGGTACAGAGCCTGACTAACAATATGATGGAATTAATCCGTAATACCAGCTCTTTCTGGGAAGGTGAGGCAGCAAGTGCATACAAAAATAAATTCAATGAGCTTTCAGATGATATTCAGAAAATCCATAACATGATTAATGAACATGTGAAGGATTTAAATGAAATTGCTGCTGAGTATCAGAGAGCAGAATCTAAAAACCAGGAAATCAGCAGTGCATTGTCTGGAAATGTTTTATAAATAAGACAGCAGCAGATGGCAGAGAAGCTCTGTCATCTGTATTCGCGCTGTAAATAGGAGGGTACGACAATGAGTGAAAATAAGGGAATGATGTATTGGGTAAAACGATCCACGTTTCTTGGCTTTAATTTTGATGGAAGAGCCAGGAGAAGAGAGTATTGGTGGAATTATTTATACTGGACACTGATTTCTGTCGCTGTGGGTCTGGCTGTGAATGTTGGAATTATGGTGTTAGGAATAGTATCAGCAGTGATTGGCTCGGATGTACTGGCCGCGTTGACAGCTCTGATGCTTACTCATGCAACATTTGTCAGCATTGCAATCACAATTATTATCAGCATTGGAAAACTTCTTCCGGTTACAATCCGCAGACTTCATGACAGAGGATTAAGCGGATGGATTTATCTGATTTGCCTGCTTGGAAACTGTATCTGCGGAATTGGTTCCATTGTTCTTCTGGTATTGTTGTGTCTGGATTCTCAGCCGGGAGCCAATAACTATGGACCTAATCCAAAAGAAGAGGATATGAATCGGGGAAATTATTCCTGACGAAATGGCTTTAAGAATTTATGGGAAAGTTCAAAAAAGGTGGAAATCATGTTTTTCAGAAAAGGAAGAAGAATAGCAGAAGTTTTACTGATTTTGACAGTTGTGATGATATCGTCCGTGCCGGTCTGGGCGGACGATTTTCATTATTCAGATAAAGAACTGATGACAGCAACGCAGATTGCTTATTATACGTTTACAGAGGAGCAGCTGGCAGCTCACGGAGGAAGTGCCACTGTGCGGGACCTTTTGCTGGAGACAGATACGAGAGCGAGGCTGGAAGAAAAATATGCGCAGGAAGTGAAGAAAAATCAGGAAGAGGGAAACAGCGGGCTTGAGAAAAAAATGGCAGAATGGAATCTCCGGTTGTATGAAGAGATCGTGGAGGAACATTCGCCTTATGGAAACTGGAAGGTTGCAGCTGTAAAGAATCACAATATGGAAACGGGATTTTATGGTGTGCTTCTGGATACAGACGGAGTTCATGGACTGATCAGTTTCCGGGGATCAGAATCTACGGATATGAACCAGGTCGTAAAGGACTGGATGAGTGCAGATGCGGGGCTTCTCATGGCGAAAGATACTTTGCAGCAGGAGGAAGCAGCTGCCTTTATGGAGGAAATTAACGAAAGATTTTCATATGAGTGGTACGGAGTTACAGGCCATTCTTTGGGCGGGAATCTGGCCTGTCATGCAGTGATTGCAGCTCCTGACGGAATGCGGGGTAAGCTGCAGCAGGCAGTCAGCTTTGACGGACCCGGTTATTCTATGGAGTATATGGAACGAAATGGAGAATTCATACAAAAGGTAACGATTCCGGTTGTGCATTATCAGTGGTCATTGGTGGGAGCTCTTTTAAATCAGCCTTCCTGCGTATCCTCCAGAACGGTACAGGTGACAGAGGATATTCGCCCGTTTCAGGATTTGGATTCCAATTATATGCGCCATGCAGTGTCTTTTTTATATCTGAACGGGGAGCAGGTTATGGACAGCCGCAGGGATCTGGTTTCTGCAGGAATGGCTTCGTGGTCGAAGACTGTGGATCAGAAGGTGATGGAGAAACGGAGAGAAAATGCAGAGCAGGCAGGTCATTAAGGGGAAGAACTGTGCTGTCTGTCAGAAAATGCAGCGGGAATACTGGAATATGATAAAATCAAGATACAGCGGGGAGAAAAGACCGGATGAAGAAATAAAAAACAGGTGAGACAGCTGCCGGAAAGAGAGGGGTATATTGGACGGATTTTGCATTAAATTTACGGGTATAAAAAATGGAAACCATGAGCTGGGGGAATATAGCTCACAGCTGAGAAATCTATCAGAGGATATCAGCGGGATAAAAAATGGGCTGCGGATGAAAATATCCTGTTCAGAACAGATTGATGCCAGATTAAGAGCAATTATTTCAGCTGTAGATCAGAGTAACACAGCGATGAAAGATATGCAAAGGGGACAGGAAAGCATCGTTCGCCAATACCAGAAAACGGATAGTGGAATTGCATCGGCAGAGGTTCGCCATGAATCCATTCATGGAAACTTAAATTCAGACCATGCAGGAGAAGCCTCTTCTGGTGAGAATGGAAATCGCTATAATACTGAAAAAAACTGGTGGAATTGGCTGAAAAGCAAGTTCGGCTTTGAAGGTGGATTTACAGAGGATGAGCTGAATTCTATTATTACAGATGATGAAGGAGAGTATGGCGGCAACCAGGGTTCACCTATGATGGAATGGGGATTCTGGTCACAGAAAAAGGAGCTTTATCAGCATATACGGAAGCATCTGGGCGAGAATATGACTGATAAGGAGTGCGCGGCATATTTGCAAAAATTAAATAGCGAGGGCTGCGGTTATGTATCAATTATTAATACAATATTTGCCGCTTATGAGGGAAGGGAGGAGGAATTCGAAAAGACTTTTGGATTCCCCATGTATCATAACGGAGATTTAAACTACGATCGTCTTCTGGTAGATTTTTATGCTGCTACAGATAATCATATTGCAGGAAGTGACGGAAATGATTGGGAGGATGTAAGTGAAGATTATGATCCAACAGAGGATGGCGAGAACTATGTTTATCGCAGCGATAAGACGGGATGGGGAACGACTCAATACACCAGAAAATACAGAACAGAGATGTATTTAAAGGATAAGGGAGTACCTGTTGAGATTCAGACAGACTATGACGTTCGGGTTGACAACTTTAAAGAGGCTTCCAAGGATGGATATATTATTATGTCATTTCGTGATGGTTATCTGCAGAATGAGGATGGGACAACAGCAGCGGTGATTGATGGCGGTCATGCAATGACGGTCATAGGAACAACCTCAGACGGAAGATACAAGGTGTCATCATGGGGAAAAGAATATTACATAGATCCGAATCAAAATGCCATGCTGGATGACGGCAATGGAGGAACCAAGGATACGTCGATGACATTTTCTTACGTCAGCTATGGAAAAGACGCACATAAAGTCAATTATTATTGATTGGGGAGAGGTGACTCATGGAAATAAAAGAAGAACTTCAAAATCAGCTTAGAGGGATGACCTATCCTTTACCGTCAGAGCTATCAGCGGAGAGACAGGTAAAAATTACAGATTCCCAGTTGTTATTTTTAAATGGAAAGATAACAGAAGAATATTGCAGGCTGTATATGATTTATCAGTTTTGGCTTGGTCAGATATTAGCGGCGAAAAGCGGTTTACATGAAATAAATGAGCTTCTGGAAAAGGAAGGATATCGAAAGAATCATGGACAGGAGAATTTTTACCGAAAATATGATCAGATGGGAATGGATTTTTTTTATCTGTGTTCCTTTGCGCATATAGAGCGGTTGTCTGAAGAAGAATTGCGGGAATTGTCCCCTGGTCTGGAGGAAGAAAATATAGAAAAGGCAGCAGCTCTTGTAGAACGGACATACAGAAGAGTGATTGCATATGATCCGGATTTTCCAGAGAGACAATATCAATATTTTCCAGGCATTCACGGACAAGGGAATATCAAAGGGGGCGCTTGCGGATTGGTTTTGTCCCTTGCGCCGGAATATGATGAAGCAGGAATGCTGAAATCGGAAGAAAAGGAAAGAAAACGAATCAGAACAGTAGTGCGTATTAAAGAACTTTTGGAAAACAGGCTGACTGATTTGTGGGGAATGGAAGTATCTGTATTTTTGGAGGAGTAGAATGGCAAAAATGAAAACCTGGCTGATACTTGGAGGAATATTGCTTCTTTTGATTGCCATATACCATCAAAAAAACATGGGGCAAAATCAAATCCAGGAGGAAATAGAAAGGCTTTCGGTATCTTCTGAAAGGATTACAGATGTGAATTTCCTGGAATTAACAGAAAATAATTTGATATTGGGGATTGATTACCGGTTGTCTCGGGAAGAAATTCAAATTATTCAAAATAACCTGAAAAATAAGGATTTTCAATTAAGTAAAGAAAAACCGAATGTACAGGATAGCAGATATTTGATGTATTTATACAACAAAGAGGGGGAAGAACTGGCGTGTTTTATGGTTGATTCCCAGGACAGGATCTATCTTGATAGCGGGTATCGATATAAGGCTGAGGAGATAGCAGAATTGATAAAGAAAATTGTGTCTCAGGAACAGAAGAATTAAGTGGAAAATAGGAGGAGGCAATGGGGCATATGTCAGAATTTAGTGTAAAATTGTCAGGAATGCGTCGTGGTTCTGATGATGAAAATCAGATATCGAGGGAGCTTCAGAATCTGGAAGAGGAGCTTGGGAATATTTTGTCCCGCATAGATATGAGAGTTGGTGGAAGGGCGGCTATTAGAGAACGTCTTCGCAGAGATTTGGATGCTGTTTCAACAGCCAGACAGAAGCTTCAGATTATGTCCTGTACATTGGAACAGATTGTACGGATTTATGACACAACGGAAAATCGGATTCTGGGAAATGGGACAGATAAGGGAATTCTGGATAAAATAAAGGAGCTCGGTGAAAAAATACGGGAGACAGCGAAAAATTATGGAATAGACAGCCCCAGTGCCTACAGCAGGGATCCGGTAAACCTCTGCAATGGAAATTATGTTTATGAAAAAATATGTCTTGAGCTGGATAGTCTGATGGAATTGCGGTTTCGTATTTTTTATAATATTCAGCGCAGCCAGGAGGGAACTCTGGGACGAGGATGGACTCATAATTATGAGCTTGGTCTGGTTTTGGAAAAACAGCAGATTCATATTGAACAGAATGATGGCTCCAGACTCACTTTTTATCAGGAGGAAGAAAAAGGGCATTATTATCCAGTAAAAGGAAGCTTTGGTTCTCTGGAAAAAACGGATCAGGGATATCTTTTAGAAGACAGGGAAAGAAATAGATTTTTCTTTGATTCCAAGGGACGTTTCATTAAAAAAGAAGATTTTTTCGGACATTGGATTTTGCTTTCCTATGATGAATCGGGAAAGCTGATAAAGGTAGAGGATCAGCAGGGAAATAGTTTGAACTTTAGCTATGAATTTACTGGTCGTCTGTCCGTAGTTTCAGATTATACGGGAAGAACCGTGAAGCTTACATATTCAGACGGTCAGCTTGCTTCTGTAACAGATCCAGAAGAGAGAATGGTTCAGTATCATTATGATGAGCATGGTTGGCTGACTGAACTGATTAATCCGGCAGGGGCAGTGGGACTGGTAAATCAGTATGATAATCAGGGGAGAACGATAAAACAGAGTTTTCCAGACGGCGGATGTATTCAGTATGAGTATCTGGATGAGAAGAATCAGGTACGAATGACAGAGCAAAACGGCAATGAAATACTTTATGAGCACGACAGACTGTTTCGGAACACAAGAAATATTTATGAGTGCGGAGAAGAACGGTTTGAATATAATGATAATAACCTTCGGACTTCTTACACGGATCGCAGAGGAAATACCAGTCGCTATGAGTATGATGAGAAGGGAAATGTCGTTCGTTTTGTGAATGCTTTGAAGGATGAGGTATGTATAGAATACACGGCTCAAAGTCAGATTAAGTCAGTCGCTGTAAATGGAGTCACGCTTCATAAAGCAGAATACAATGACAGACATTTACAGTCATCCATAGAAAACGGAGAGGGAGCCCGAGAATACTTTGAGTATGATGAAAAGGGACAGGTTATCAGGTGGTTTCGGGCAGATGGAAGCCAGATAGATATGACGTATGGTGATTCTGGAAATTTATCTTCCATTACCAATTCCATGGGTGGAAAAACAATATATTATTATGATGAAATCGGTCGTGTAATTCAGACAGAAGATGCTTTGGGAAATCGGACGTCTTATGAGTATAATGCCAATGATCAATTAACTGGTGTAACGGATGCCTGTGGAAACAAAAGTGTTTATGAGTATGATAAATGCGGAAATCTTATTTTTATAAAGGATAATAACGGAGGAATTACCAGGCTGGAATATAATGCATTGAATAAGCCAATAGCTGTGACAGATCCGGAAGGAAACTGCTCTCGAACAGAGTATGATGAAATGTGGAACGTGAAAAGGCAGATTGCTCCAGATGGAGGAGTAACTTCCTACGACTATGATAGAATGCATCGTCTGGTTCGGGTGACTGATGCTAATGGAGCACAAAATCATATGGAATATGATGCGAATGGCAATATGATTCAGAGGATCGATCCAGAAGGTGGAGTTTATCGTTTGGCATATGATGCACTGAACCGGCCGATAGAGACAGTAGATCCCTGCGGTCACAGAGTAAAGGCTGTATATGACTGTCTTGGAAATGTGACTGAGGTTCAATTTGAAGACGGGTGTTCAGAATTTTATGAATATGATTTAACAGGAAAGATTACAGCTTTTACGGATAGAAGCGGATACCGAAGAGAGTATACCTTCAACCATATGGGACGGCTGACAGAAGTATCAGATGCTCTGGGGTGTTTGGAAACATATGAATATTATCCGGGCGGGCTTCTGAAAAAGGAAAGTCTGATAGATGGTTCAGAGAGGGAGTTTTGCTACGACAGAAATGAAAACCTGATTGAGGTGAGAGAGAAGGATTCTGCCTGCTGGAGCTTTACATATGATGCCTTGGGGCGGGTAATCCGTGCAGAAGAAGCAGGTGGAAGCTTAGAAGCCTATGAGTACGATGCAATGGGCAATATCACCTCTGTTATAGATGGAGAAGGTAATAGAATTTCCTATGGTTATACGGCAAGAGGACAGATTAGAGAAGTAAAGGATGGCTGCGGTAACGAAACAAGATATGTCTACGATTCCTGCGGCAGACTGATTCAGATTCTGCAGCCGGAGAACGGACGGTTTGACGGAGCTTATGTAAATCAGTTTAATCAAAATCAGAAAGAAATAAGAACAACTAGTTATCATCGGGATCTGGCGGGAAATATTACGGAGGTATGTGATCCAGAAGGAAATGTTATTTCTTATAAATATGATGGAAACGGAAGAATTTTAAGCCAGACAGACAAAGATGGTTATGAGATTAGATGTTTCTATAACCCAGACGGAACGGAACAGAAGTATGAGTTTTCAGATGGAAAATCTATTTTGTTAAGATATAACGCATTGAAACAGCTGACAGAGATGGAGGACTGGCTGGGAGTTACCAAAGTCCGTTTGGATAAGATGGGGCGCCCAGAGAAGGTTTCTGTTTCATCTGGAGAGCAGATTGCTTATGAATGGGGGATTCGAGGAGAAAAAAGAAGGATCGTTTATCCGGACGGACAGGTATGTGATTATCATTACGATGCTTCTATGCGTCTGTCAGAGTGTAGGATAGGAGAGGAAAAGGTAAGCTATCATTACTACAATAATGGAAAATTAAAGGAAAAATGTCTCCCTCATAATGTGAACATTCAAATGACTTATCATCCATCTGGGAAAATCCGGCAGCTCACTCATACACAGTCAGAAAAGTTAATCGAAAAATTTATTTATGGATATGATAAGGCAGAACGGAAAAACAGAGTAGAGATAGAAACACCGGAAGGAAAAAAAGTTACAGAATATCAATACAATAAAGCGGGCAGTCTGGTTTCCGTCTGGACAGACGGAGAAGAAACAGAAGCATATAGATATGACCCATTTGGAAACAGAAGTTGGTCGAGAAACCGGAAAGAAGAACAAAGCTATCAGTACAATCGTTTGAATCAACTGATAAAGCGGAAGGATCTCGAAGGAGAACATTATTATATCTATGACAGAAGAGGAAATTTAAGGCAGGAGTTTTTGAAGGATCAGATTATCCGGAAGCTGGATTTTGATGAGCGTAATCAGATTTCTTCTGCGGAAGTAAACGGAATGATGGCTGTCTACGGGTATAATGGATTTGGAGAACGTATCAGCCGGAGCGTTATTCAGAATGGTACAGTGACGGAACAAACGGATTATGTACACGATATAACAAGATTGAATCCTGGTTTTCTTACTGTGTCTCAGAATGGAATTCAGAGAAATATGCTTTGGGATGACAACCTTCTTGGATATTCCAATCAAGGGGAAAATACATATTATCTGACAGACGAAAGAATGACTCCGGTAATGACTGCCAGCAGATGTGGTATTGCAGAGTTGACTCCTTGCTCTGTATTTGGAGAATACAATCGTCAGAAACGAGAAAGTGGGGAAATGATTCCCGGATTTACAGGATTTATGTCTGATTCAGTAACCGGGTATTATTATGGTGGACAGCGGGAATATGATCCTGCTATAGGCAGGTTTATCAGTTGTGATCCAATCCCGGGAATTCTTCTGGTACCGCTTACTTTGAACGCATATTCTTATTGTAAGGGCGATCCAATCAATTACTATGATCCGACAGGTGCAATAGCGGCTTGGCTGGCAGGTGGAGTTGTAGGAGCGGTAGTTAATGTAGTAACAAAGGTAGCGGGCGATGTAGTAGATTCTATGGCATCAGGAGAAGTCAAAATTAGTTCCTGGCAAAGTTATGTAGGAGCAGCGACAGGCGGTTTTGTATCAGGAAGCACGTTTGTTGTATCTGGCGGAAATGCTGCATTAGCCGGTGCAGCAGGAAGTGCCGCAGAAAATTTTGTAACTGGCGGATTAAATATGATTACGGGAGAAACCGGGTATCGTAAGGAGGATGGATATACCTGGAAGAATCTTCTGTATTCTACTGCTTCAGGAGCCGTTGAAGGGGCAGCATCGGGATGGGTTTTGGGCAATGCAGCAAAATATATAAAAATTCCAGGAATTAATAAAGGACGTGGAAGTTTTCAGGCTATTTGGAAGCAAGTCATGACAAAAGCGGCGAAAGGACAGATTGCCAATGTGACCTGGCGTACTTTGGGGAAAGGCATGATTGCATATGGAGGAGTGAAGCTGTTTGATGAGATACTTAAAAAGGGAAAGAAAAAGCTTCTGGACGAGGGAAAAACAGCGGTTATAAATTGGTGCAGAGAGATATGGGAAAAGTATCAAAATACAACAGTTGCTACAGGAGACAATCCGGTCCGCTATTTGGGAAGTGGAGGATTGACAGCAGAATGCCCTGCGGAAGGAACGTAAACGGAAACAGATAAGATTTAGGTTTCTTGGCAATAGGATGCCAGCAGGGGAGTGCTTTCGGGATAGCAGCCGTCACATTCAGTGATGATTACAGGTTCAGGAAGGCTGAAAAGAGGAAACTGCTCAAGAACAGCCTTACTTTTCAGTTCTTCCAGAGAGGAGAATGTGTTTTTATCCAGATAAAAACATAAATTTTTGTAAGTGTTTCCGTCATCACCCCAGACACCTACCATATGCTTTTTTCCTCTCCATGTAAAGTATATGTCGCAGCAAATTCCTAATTGAAGATCCTCTTCAATAACGGAAAGAAGTATGGAAGAAGGGCAGACAGCAGGTGAATTTCTTTTTCTCATAATCAGGCGTCCTTTCTAAATGCGGTATTATGCAGGAAAATGAGTGATATTGTATTATTTGCAGTTAACAGTGGGAGAAGCCTTACTTCTCCCACCGCCCGGATGCGCCGCAGGGCAGCGCAAGTCCGGATTCCTTAACGGGAAGTCCGATTTCCTGAGCGTCCACATGACCTCCAAACTTCGGAACGATTTCCGTAGACATCATATAGGTAAGAACAGCCGGAGCCAGTCCTGTTGTATAGGAGTTAATCAGGAAAAAGAGAGGATCGTCTGAGAGGAGCTGAACGCACAGCTTAACCAGAGGATGAATGGCATCTTCGATTTTCCAGATTTCTCCCTTGGGTCCCCGTCCGTAGGAAGGAGGATCCATGATAATGCCGTCGTAGTGGTTTCCGCGGCGGATTTCTCTTTCAACAAATTTTACGCAGTCATCAACCAGCCAGCGGATAGGTGCATCGGCCAGACCGGAGGATACTGCGTTTTCCTTGGCCCATCCGACCATGCCCTTGGAGGCGTCTACATGGGTGACAGAGGCGCCTGCAGCAGCTGCGGCCAGAGTAGCGCCGCCGGTATAGGCAAACAGGTTCAGAACCTTTACAGGGCGTCCTGCCTGTCTGATTTTATTGCCGAACCAGTCCCAGTTGACAGCCTGCTCCGGAAACAGTCCGGTGTGCTTAAAACTGAAGGGCTTCAGGTTGAAGGTAAGGTTTTTATAAGAAATGGACCACTGCTGAGGCAGATCAAAAAACTCCCATTCGCCGCCCCCTTTTGCGCTTCTGTGATAATGTCCGTTTTTGTGACGCCATCCCACATGAGTTTTTGGGGTATCCCAGATAACCTGGGGATCCGGGCGGACCAGGAGATATTCTCCCCATCGTTCCAGCTTTTCGCCTTTGGAACAGTCAATGACCTGATAATCTTTCCAGCCGTCTGCTAACCACATAATTTATTCCAGCCTTTCCGGGAGACAAAATACATCTCCCTCTGTTTTTCATAGGTTTTGTATGCTTGATATTGTCATAGGAAAGTGCGTCCTATAACAGAAAACGCTCCGCGAGGATCGCCATGCTGCGGAAGAGAATT
>ENA-OWPD01001091-OWPD01001091.1-human-gut-metagenome-genome-assembly--contig:-NODE-1091-length-24286-cov-10.905823_pt1 | contig 24286 bp, 16 predicted proteins | sample MGYA00248262_ERZ651842 | MGnify/ENA primary metagenome ERZ651842 (study PRJEB26924, sample SAMEA4378253) | human gut metagenome | biome: human gut; feature: human-associated habitat; material: faeces... | reverse complement strand
CAGACAGAATTATGAGAGATACATTCTGGGTAGGAGTATATCCAGGAATGACAGATGAGATGATTGATTATATGGCTAAGACTATTAAGGAAGCTGTTAATCAGTAATTAACCGGTATATGTGGAGGGCAGTTTATGAGAATTCGTTTAGCAGATTATGTTGCCAATTTCCTTGTGGAACATGGCGTTACAGATGTATTTTCTGTAGTTGGAGGTGGTGCAATGCATCTTAACGATGCATTGGGACATAATGAAAAGCTTAAGGTAACATACAATCATCATGAGCAGGCGTGTGCCATAGCTGCCGAAGCGTATGCAAGAATTGATAACAGAATTGCCGCTGTATGTGTTACAACTGGACCAGGAGGGACCAATGCACTTACGGGTGTAGTAGGAGGGTGGCTTGATTCTATCCCTATGTTTATTATAAGTGGACAGGTTCGTTACGACACAACCTCAAGATATGCACTTCAGTTTACAGAGACACCGCTTCGTGCAATGGGAGATCAGGAATACGATATAGTTAAGTCTGTGTCTAATATGACAAAGTATGCAACTATGATAGAAGACCCTAAGGATATCCGTTATGCACTTGAAAAGGCATGGCATCTGGCAACAACAGGCAGACCGGGTCCAGTATGGATTGATATTCCTGTTAATTTTCAGGGCGGATATATTGAGACTGATGAGCTTGAAGGATATAATCCGGCAGAGGATGATGCAAAGCTTCCGCCACAGGTAAGTGAAGATGTTGTAAGAACTGTACTTGAAAAGATTAAGAATGCCAAAAGACCAGTATTCCATGCAGGTTATGGAATAAGACTTTCAGGTGCTTATGATGTGTTCAGATCAGTTTCAGAAAAGCTTAATATGCCTATCGTTACATACTGGAATGCAGTGGATCTAATAGAAGATGATAATCCTCTGTATTGTGGAAGAGCAGGTAATATGGGCGACAGACCAGGTAACTGGGCTATTCAGAATGCCGATTTAATACTTGCTGTAGGTACAAGAATATCTATCAGACAGACTGGATATAACTGGAAAACATGGGCGAGAGCAGCAGAGGTCATAATGGTTGATGTTGATAAGGCTGAGTTAAAGAAGCCTACTATCCATGTTGAGATGCCTGTATGGGCAGACGCTAAAGATTTTCTTACAAAGCTTGATAAGCAGGCAACAGCTATCGCTCCTGTATCAGCAGGTGGAGAGTGGCTTGCAACAACACAGAGATGGAAAAAGGAATATCCGGCAGTACAGCCAAGACAGTGGGAGGAGAATGGAAGCACTGCAAATGTATACGCATTTGTAAGATACTTAAGCAGCAGACTTCCAGAGAACAGTCTTACGGCAGTGTCTAACGGTGCATGCTGTGTTGTAGGTAATCAGGCATATGTAATCCAGAAGGGAAGCCGTATGGCTAATAACAGTGCCATAGCAAGCATGGGATATGGACTTCCTGCAGCGATTGGAACTTGTATCGGCGGCGGAAGAAGAAATACAATATGTCTTGAGGGTGACGGAAGTATAATGATGAACCTTCAGGAATTACAGACAATACTTACTAATAAGCTTCCAATCAAGATATTCCTTATCAACAATAACGGATATCATTCAATAAGACTTACACAGAATAATCTGTTTAAGGAGCATTGCAAGATTGGAATTGGACCAGAATCAGGAGACCTCTCATTCCCTGAATTCAAGAAGATTGCAGAGGCTTTCGGATATAAATACTACAGTGCTTCATCTAATGAAGAGATGAAGAAGACTGTAGATGAGGTATTAAAGGAAGACGGACCTGTATTCTGTGAGATATTTACAGATACTAAGCAGGTATGGGAGCCTAAGAGCAGTACCAAGAGATTAGAGGATGGTACACTTGTAAGCCCTCCACTGGAGGATCTTGCACCGTTTCTTCCAAGAGAAGAATTAAAGAAACAGATGTTTATTCCATTAATGGACGAAGAGTAGTAAAACAGCAGGAGGCACAATGCAGGCGGCAGTTGTTACAGGATGTACAGGAGCGGTAGGCTTAGGTCTTATAGATGCTCTTATGAAAAATAATGTTAAGGTTATAGCAGTTGTAAGAAAGGATTCAAAGCGTTCTTGCAGAATTAAGGAATCGGATTCACTTAAGAAGGTTGAATGTGACCTTAGTGAGCTTGATAAACTGCCAAAGCTTGTGCAGGAGACAGGAGTTAAGCCGGATGTATTCTATCACTTTGGGTGGGATGGAACATTTGGCGACTGCCGCAATGATATGTATATACAGAATATGAATGTGAAGTATGCACTGGACGCTGTAAATGCAGCTGCTGTTATGGGCTGCAGTGCATTCATAGGTGCCGGGTCACAGGCGGAATATGGAAGAGTGGAAGGAAAGCTTAATTCGCAGGTTCCTGCATTTCCAGAGAATGGCTATGGAATGGCAAAGCTGTGTGCTGGTCAGATGACAAGAATCCAGTGTGAAAAGTTGGGAATCAGACATATATGGACAAGAATACTTAGTGTATATGGTCCATATGACGGAAGTGCTACGATGGTTATGTCTACAATAGGAAAGTTGTTAATAGGAGAGAAGCCATCATGTACAAAGGGAGAGCAGATGTGGGATTATCTGTACTCCAAGGACGCGGGGAAGGCATTTTATTTACTAGGAGAAAAAGGTATTAATGGCAAGGTTTACTGTATTGGTGGGGGAGAGGCAAGACCGCTTAAGGATTATATCGAGGATATAAGAAATGCGGTTAATCCGGAAGCAGAGATTGGTTTTGGAGAAGTTGCCTATGGTCCACGCCAGGTTATGTACTTGTGTGCAGATATACAGGATTTAGTTAAAGATACAGGATTTGCACCGGATTATAAGTTTTCAGAGGGAATTGCAGAGACAGTAGAATGGTGCAAGAAGGAGATTTGAATGAATGTAGTTTATTATAGTAGTGATTTTTTTTCTGAGATGTGAGGAGTATAAATAGAATCATTATGTGAAAACAATGTTCAAGTATAAGAGATTAATATATATTGTAGAAAATAATATATCAGAACATAATAAATATAGATTGTTAGATATATTAAATAGATTTCATAGAAATTCATGTGTTACATAATGAATATGAGGCTGTTTTCCGATTAAGCGACGGAAAGTTATATAAAGATGGTAATAAAAAATGGTCAACATCAATGATTTAAGAAATTGAAGAATGGTATAAAGATAACAGAGATGAATTGATAGAGGCTTGGAAAAATTTACATGGCTTGTGACTGTAATTATTGTAGAAATATTTGACAAGGAGAATATAGATGGAGCATCATAGAATAGATCCGTATCCAATACCTAATGATACAAAGTTGATTTATATAATGAACCATAACTAGCAGATAAATCATTGCTTGATTATCCTGAATATAAAGACTGTGAGAATGAACAGGATAATATACGCATATTTGTGCCGATTGATTTGAATGATAAAGCCATATTAAGAAGAAACCATTGCAAGACTGGAACTGATACCTGACATAGGTACAGAGTTTTTTACATTTGAGTTGATTGATAGATTAAGAGAAGAGTATGAAGTAGATTAGTATTTTATACTATAATATTTCTTCCCAAGCTGCTGCTTCAGATTCTGCGGATAAACTTTATCCGGATTAATCCCAGCATCAACAGCCAGTTTCTTAATCAATCTCCATATATTAGATCTTTCAAGAGGGGTGCCTTTTCTAGTACAGAAAATCACCCCATTTATTATTGCTTCATGGTCTATATATTCGTATAAGCCATCCAATAAATCATCTGGAATTCTGATGTTATATTCTTTGCTGTAACGTATAACAGTAATTTTTCCCATTTCTAAAGAGTGTGTAGTAAGGTATTGCAATTCGTTTAATCTTATATCTGTATTTCCAAGGACTTGAATTAACATAGCTATTCTATAATCGTTATTGTTTATAGCGGTTTTAAGGAGTTGGTTATATTCATCAACTGTAAGTAAGTTAGAATCTGTTGATTCGGTCTTAGATTTCTTAAGATTAACGCAGTGAATATCATTTCTTCCTATAAAATTACAAAATGTGTTTATACATGATATAATTGTATTTATGCTGCTTATACTGGAATCAGCATTTTTAAGAATCTCAATATATTTATCTGCAGTATCCTGAGATATTGGGTAACAGTTATCAGAAAGAAAGATTTGAAATCTTCGTATATCCCGCATATATTTATCAAGAGTTGTTCTGCTCTTATTCTCATTTATAAGGAATTCTTCAAAACTATTAATATCGGTATTAGTGATTTTATTATTCATGGGAAATCTCCAGTTTTTGTAATTTGATTTTTGCATATTCCTGTGCAGTGATTTTATCTATTATTTCTAGTCCGACACGAACACGCTTAGGTTGATGCCACAGATATACTTCTATATCAGCAATTCTCTTATGTCTGTCAATTCTCTTAACCATATCAGACCATCCGCTAAGAGGCCCTTTATATATCATTAATTGGTTATCTACAATATATCCATATAACATAGCAATATAGTTATACTCGTCCATAAGCTGACGAAGATATTGTTCTTCTTCCTTGTTAAGGGCATTGAAATCCCCACCTATGCGGACAGGAGAAACTACATTAGGTATACGCCAGAGAAGTTTTTCAAGAGTCTTGGAATCTGAATCACTCTCTATAAATATGTATCCTGCAAATAGAATGTCATCGTCAAGATGCCAGGTGCCTTCATATTTCTTGGCATGTTGCCAGATAGGAGAGAATACTTTTGCGGCTATATCTTCTGGAATGGCTTTGCGGCATTTATCAACGGCATCTAGTTCTCTGCCGGCTGTTGTGTGTGCTATGTACCACATAGGGTATATCTCGATTCTTCAATCTATATTGTATTTCATAAATGACATTATGTTGTAAAAACGCTTTGGATATGGTAGCTTATTTATATAGTTAATGCAAGAGTGTAGAGATTGATTCATAGATGAAGAAAGCTTCAAGGATTGTATAGGTACATGTTGTTTTTGAGAAAAGGAGTAGTAGCCTTATTGGTGATGCTGATAAAACATTATATTTTCATGTAAGTAAGACCATATTTGATGCTGGAATCAAGATAAAACAATTACTATGCGCACTAAACCCCATTGCATAATCGCAAAACATGTTATATAATATAATGACATATGAGATTATATTGCTACGAAGAGCCAATAGGAGGATATGATGACAAGAACATACGCTGTTAAGTATAAGAGTAAATCAAAGATGTTAACAACACCTGAGCAGGTTGCCCAGACTGAGGAAGATATCAAGGCATTAGCACTTGTTAAGGACGCAGTTATTAAGGAAGATGGACAGGTTGTTACTGTTGAAGTTGAGAATGAGGAAGATTTCGAACCGGTTATGGACAGAGTAGTCAACATTTTCAGAAGAATTGATGACAAGTCTGAGGTTTCATACAAGTTCGGTCTTAACCGTGAATAATTCGAAGACTATTGATTAGAGTAAGCCTGTGAAGCCGTAGACTGCGTCACAGGCTTATATTATGTGTATGCCGGAACGGGTATGAACTATTTATGTATTATGTTTATAAAGGAGTAAAACAGTGAGTTTAGAAAGTGAAATTAAGAAAAGAAGGACATTTGCCATTATCTCTCACCCGGATGCTGGTAAGACAACATTAACAGAGAAGTTCCTGCTTTATGGAGGAGCTATTAACCTTGCAGGTTCTGTAAAGGGTAAGAAGACTGCCAAGCATGCGGTTTCTGACTGGATGGAGATTGAGAAGGAAAGAGGTATTTCGGTAACTTCTTCAGTTCTTCAGTTTAACTACGAAGGCTACTGTATTAATATCCTTGATACTCCGGGACATGAGGATTTCTCCGAGGATACTTATAGAACTCTTATGGCAGCAGATTCTGCGGTCATGGTTATTGACGCTTCTAAGGGTGTTGAGAAACAGACAATCAAGCTTTTCAAGGTATGTGTTATGAGACACATTCCTATATTTACATTTATCAATAAGATGGATAGAGAGGCTAATGACCCATTTGAGCTTCTTGATGAGATTGAGAGCGTACTTGGAATTGCTACATGCCCAATTAACTGGCCTATCGGCTGCGGTAAGGAATTCAAGGGCGTATATGACCGTAAAGAGAAAAATGTTTCTTTATTCAAGGCAGCCATGAATGGTCAGAAGGAAGTTGATACTGAGATTGTTGACGCATCAGATGAGGCTGTTCTTAAGGACAGAATTGGTGATGCTTTCTACGACAAGCTTCAGGAAGATATCGAACTGTTAGACGGAGCAAGTGCAGAGTTTGACCAGGAAATGGTAAGTGCTGGTGACCTTACACCGGTATTCTTCGGCTCAGCGCTTACTAACTTTGGTGTACAGACTTTCCTTGAGCATTTCTTATCAATGACAACTTCTCCGCTTCCAAGAAAGTCTGACCAGGGAGTTATTGATCCATTTACCGAGGATTTCTCAGCATTTGTATTCAAGATTCAGGCTAACATGAATAAAGCACACAGAGACAGAATTGCTTTTATGAGAATATGTTCCGGTAAGTTTGAAGCCGGAATGGAAGCTAACCATGTACAGGGTGGCAAGAAGATAAGACTCAGCCAGCCTCAGCAGATGATGGCGGAGGAGAGACATATTGTTGATGAGGCATATGCAGGAGATATTATCGGTGTATTTGATCCGGGAATATTCTCTATCGGTGATACTATCTGCAAATCTAACAAGAAATTTGCATTTGAGGGTATCCCTACATTTGCACCAGAACATTTTGCAAGAGTAAGACAGATTGATACCATGAAGAGAAAACAGTTTATTAAGGGTATCAACCAGATTGCACAGGAAGGTGCGATTCAGATATTCCAGGAGTTCAATACAGGAATGGAAGAGATTATCGTGGGCGTTGTTGGTGTCCTTCAGTTTGAAGTTCTCGAATACCGTCTTAAGAATGAATACGGTGTTGATATCAGACTTGAGCCGCTTCCATACGAGCATATCCGCTGGATTGAGAATCCTGAGGAAATTGATGTGAACAGAATTGTTGGTACATCAGATATGAAGAAGATAAAAGACCTTAAGGGCAATCCGCTTCTGGTATTTGCCAATAGCTGGTCTGTTAATATGGTACTTGAGAGAAATGAGGGCTTAAAGCTTTCAGAATTTGGAAGAAACTAGTTAATACTATACATTCAGGAGTCAGGTGATTACATGAAATCAGGATACAAATGTAGTGCAAAAAGAATAGCCGCAATTGGTGTCATGTTATGTATGCTTGTGCTGACATGCCTTACGGTTACTTCTGTGCTTAATACTAAGGCGGAAGAGTCCATTGGTCAGGGCCATGTTAATTATGATGTTACAGGCTTAAGAATCAGAAAAGGTCCTACAACAAACAGCAGTATTATTACAACTGTAAGCGGTGGATTTAAGTTTGATATATATGAAGAGACAACTGATGAAGATGGCGATACATGGTATGGCATAGGCTTTTATCTTAATGGCAGTTATGAAAGGGGCTATATATATGGCGGTTACATAACTGTTGATAAGAGAAATGATTATAAGCCGGATGCGGATTTCGAGGAGTACCTGGATTCACAGGGATTCCCGGATAGTTATAAGGATGGGTTAAGACAGCTTCATGCGCAATATCCTAACTGGGTGTTTGTGGCAGATCATAATGGGAAAGACTGGTCGGATGTACTGGATAACCAGAATGTGATTGGTCGAAGCCTTACATATGGCTCAGCTGTATCATCATGGAAATCAGTAGCTGACGGGTGCTATGACTGGGAGACAGGAGAGTACACACAGCTTGATTCAGGAGGCTGGGTGCAGGCATCTTCTGCACTTGTTGAATATGCACTTGATCCTAGAAATTTCCTTAATGCAGATAATATATTTATGTTCGAGAATCTTTCATTTGATGGTTCATTGCAGGATGAGAGTGGTCTTGAGAGCATGGTTGATGGCACCTTTATGGAGAATTCAAGCCATAATCTATCATATGAAGGTAATGATTATACATATATAACCGGTTTGCTTCTTGCTGGGCAGAAATCAGGTGTAAGCCCATATCATCTTGCTTCAAGAATATTACAGGAGCAGGGAAACAGCGGATATGGAAGCAGTATATCAGGAACACAGTCTGGCTACTGGGGTTATTACAATTACTATAATATAGGAGCTTATGCAAGCGGTGGACTGACAGCGGTACAGAATGGTCTCAGGTATGCTTCAAGAACTGATTCAGAGACATTGAGACCATGGAATACGAGAATGAAGTCCATTGTTGGTGGGGCAATATATCTTGGAAAAAGTTACATAAACAGAGGTCAGAATACTCTTTATTATGAAAAATTTGATATGACAGGAAGAGGTCACCAGTATATGACTAATGTTCTTGCACCTAGAAGTGAATCAGTTAAGAGCGCACAGGGCTATAGTGACAGTAACAAGAATAATATAGCATTTATATTCAGAATACCTGTATATGAGAATATGCCTGAAAATGTGTGCGAGATACCTACAGGCAATGGTAGCCCTAATAACAGACTTGAGAGCCTGTATGTTGAAGATTATTCTATAACTCCAACATTCAGTTACTATACGACAGAATATAGTCTGATTGTGGATTATGAGACTTCATCAGTATATGTTGGGGGTTCAACACTCGATTCTTCAGCAGATGTAAGCGGACTGGGGTATCATGATCTTTCAGTTGGAAGTAATGATATTACAATTACTGTTACGGCAGCTAATGGCGATGATCAGGACTATACTATAACTGTTGTAAGACAGGATAAAGAACCTGATCCAACACCGGAACCAGATCCAGAACCGGATGTTGCTTATCCGGGATTTTCAACAACATTATCTGTTGATGAGGATGAAAAATACATAAGTGGTTTAACTGTATCAGGTTATGTCCAGGATGTGCTTGATAAGATTGATAATTATAATGGTGCTTATTCTAAGATACTTAATAAGAATGGCAATGAGAAGGATGGATTAGTTGGTACTGGCGATATCCTTATAACATATAATTCTTCTGGCGAAGAGGTCAGCAGATATGAGATTGTTATATATGGTGACGCTAATGGTGACGGAGAAGTTGATTTATTTGACTTTGTAGTTGTCAAAAGGTCTATACTGGGAATGTCAGAGCCGTCAGGAATATATTGGAAAGCAGCAGATTGTAATAAAGATGGAGAAATAGATTTATTCGATTTTGTTGTTATAAAGAGATATATTCTTGGCTTAGGAGATGTGAATCAGTAAGTAATATATGAAAGGATTACTATGAAAAATATAAAAAGATTACTTGCCTTTATCGGAATATTTATAATGGGTATATCATTAATCCCTGCATATTATGCAAAGGCTGATGAGCAGGTTTCTGTATCTATAAGTTCGGCAAGTGGTACAGTTGGAAGTGAAGTTACAGTAACAGTTACAATATCTGCTGATAAAGACATAGATGGAGCGACAATTAATGTTTCTTATGATAAATCTATAATTCGACCTGTTGATAAAGCAAATAGCGGAGTTGTAATGTTTTCCGCTCTTGAGATGACTAGTGATTCGACAGTTTCAATTTCACAAAAATTTGAAATTATCGCTGCAGGAACAACAACACTTAGCGTTACAGGAGATGCAAAGATATCTGTTAATGGAGAACCTGCAACAGTCAGCAGTTCTTCATCAGGAAAAGTCACTGCAAAAGCTCCAGCCAGCTATTCTTCAGACAACACATTAAAGTCCATGCAGATAAGTCCGGGAACGCTTTCACCAGCATTTTCACCAGACAGGACAACATACAATGCAACTGTTGATGCTGATGTTACAGAGCTTGTTGTAAGTGCTGCCGCTAATGACAGTGCTGCCAAGATAAGCATAAGCGGTAGAAGAATAGACCCGGGAAGTAATACAACAACAATTACTGTTACTGCAGAAGATGGTTCAGTTAAGAAATATATAATATATACAACAAGACTTGAGGATGGTCAGGAAGCAACAACAGAGGCTGAGTCAAAGACAGAAGCTGTTACAGAAGATGCATCACAGGCGGTTAATAATGATGGAACTGTGACGATAGATGGCAGGAAGTATTCTGTTGTAAAGGATTATTCAGGAATCACAATTCCAGATGGATATCAGGAGATTGACTACGATTATAATGGTCAGAAGATAAATGCGGTTAAAGGCATAAAGACAGGTCTTATCCTTATGTATCTTGAAAGTGAAGATGGAAAAGGCGGGTTCTACATCTATGATGAGACTGCGAAAACATTTTCACCATACAATACTGTTGCAGAACCAGAGATAACATATGTTGTTCTGCCTATAACGAACTCGTTAGATAAGCCGGCAGGTTATGCACTTACAAGGTTTACCATGAATGGTAAAGAAGTGCAGGTACTTATGGATGCTGACAGACAGTACTGCCTGTTCTATGGAGTAAGTTCTCTTGGAGAGAAGGGATGGTTCAGATACAGGGTAAGTGATGGCTCGATTCAGGCGTATTCTGTTGTGAAATCTGACACTGCTAATGCTGATGTTAAGGCTGATAATGGAAAAACATCAGGAAACAGCAGATTCTGGCTGATGATAGTATTAATACTTGGACTGATAATAGCGGTATTTATAGTGATTACTATTGTTCTTTGTGCTAAGCTTGCGAAAGTGAAGAAGGTGTTTAACATGGCATCAAAGGATGGTGTTGACCTTGATGAATACACAGAGAAGGTAATTGATGGATATGCCGAGGATGAAGATGACAGTTATGAAGAACTTGATACATCATCTGATAAGATATCCTATGGAGACGATAAGTCAGGTAAGAGTGATGTTGAAGAGTTGAAGCTCTTTGATGTTGAGGATGATAAATAATAAAAAAGCCTTAGTGAAATCATTGACGGTTTCACTAAGGTTTTTTTACTCTTCTGGAAGCGACCAGTTATCAGCCTGATTGTAATAATCGTCAGACATTTCCTTGTACTGTGCACACAGGTATGCGTCATCTGAAGTCTTTGCAAGTTCTTCATAGCATCTGCCAAGCAAAGATAAAGGCTTGTTTCCGCTGCTTGCCACATCAAGTATGCTTTCTGTCTCAAATGCAGCATTATACAGCCACAGCACAGCTTCCTCATAGTCTGTCTGGTTCATGTAAAATGTTCCTAGAATCAGACACATTTCAGCAGGAGGATTGTCGGCAACTGCTTTTAAAGTGGTCTTAAAGAATGCGTCAGTGTCACCGTCTGCCATATATATCTTAGCAAGAATACAGTTGATTTCTTTCATTAAATCATTGCTTCTGCCTTCTTTGGAAAGAACATTTTCAAATATATTCCTGAAAGCAATAAAGTCGGAATCTTCACCGGATATAAGAAGTTCTTTACACAGCATGGTAACTACATAATCTTCAATGTGGATACCTTTTTCAAATGCTTTGAAATATGTTGAAAAGTCTCTTTTACTATGGTCGCCCGCCTGCATGTGAAGAATTTCAATGTCACTGTCATATACGATTGGCGTGAGCCGTACTGTTTCATGTATTGGTGAAATCCATGTGAATGGACGGAGCCTTTTGAAAAGCTTCGGGCGGAGTTCTTTGTGTGCATTGTATACAGAATTATATTCTGATGCATTGACATAATACATCTGAACAATGTCTATCTCTGGAAGAAGCATATGTTTCAATTCTCTTAATGCGTAGTTGTTGGTATCATCAAGCACTTCGTCTGCGTCAGCACTGAATATGTAGTCACATCCAGCTTTGGAAAATGCAAAATTTCTTGCGGCTGAAAAATCATTTATCCATTCAAAGTCATATATTTTATCGGTGTAGTGAGCGGCAATTTCTTTAGTATTGTCAGTTGAGCCTGTGTCTACAATAATCAATTCATCATAAGTTCCTGCGTATGAATCAAGACACCTTGCAAGAATGTCCTGCTCATTTTTTACAATCATGCACATGCTTATTGATATCATGTTTTTCTCCTGTTCTTAATTGGATTTATATAGGTTATATCGGTAAATGCCTTGATTTTTTTAGGTATTCGTAAGATACTTGTTATCAATGATAACATATATCTGATACGAGGTACACCATGACAAAAAAGAAATCTGCAGCTGAACCAGTTCAATATATAGACAGTCAGGCTTTTGACGCGGCGAAAGAGAAGATAATCGGTAAGAGCCATAATGACAAGGGGATAGGTACTTTGTCGGAAAAGACGCTGCATGCAGTATTAAAAATGTATTATGAACCCGATGAGGATAATCATGAGGTTGCAATAGACGGTTATTTTGCAGATATATATAACGAGCATGGGATAATTGAGATTCAGACGAGGCAGCTTAACAAGTTAAGGGATAAGCTGTCAGTATTCCTGAATGAATATCAGGTAAGGGTTGTGTATCCGATGCCGTATGAGAAGTATTTAAGCTGGATTGAGCCGGAAACAGGGGACATTACTTCTAGAAGAAAGTCTCCGAAGCGATGTTCTATGTATGATGCGATGTTTGAACTATATAAGATTAAAGCATTTTTAAAGAATCAGAATCTTAAGGTTACATTGCTGTTGATTGATATGGAAGAATATAAGCTTCTTAATGGCTGGAGTTACGATAAGAAGCGCGGAAGTGTGCGTTATGACCGCATTCCTGTTGGAATAAGAAAGATAGTTGAACTGGACTGTCCACAGGATTATATGCAGTTTGTACCAGAGGGACTTGAGAAGAACTTTACTTCAGCGGATTTTGCAAATGCAGCGCATATTGACAGGCAGACTGCTGCCAGTGTACTTGCAATGCTTAATTACATGGAACAGGTTAAAAGAGTCGGAAAGACAGGCAATGCCTATATATACGATATTGAAGAACATTATTGAATGGAGATAGTATGTACTCTGTAAATGGAAACTGCTTTCGAATATCTGTAAGAAATCTTGTGGAATTCATGTGTGCAGAAGGTGATATTGACAACAGGAATACAGGCAGCAATGATGTGAAAATCATGCAGGAGGGGGCAAGGATTCACAGGAAAATCCAGCACAGCATGGGAACTATGTATCATGCGGAAGTGCCTTTAAAGATTGAGATACCGCTTGTATCTGACTTAGGGATTGAGTATGTATTACAGGTTGAAGGCAGGGCTGACGGTATTATTGCAGATATTAATTATGACGAGGATGGTAATAAAGAGCCGGAGAGCGATGCAATAATTGATGAGATAAAGACTATGCAGACAGATGTTTCTCTGCTGAAAGAACCGGTTTATGTGCATAAAGCCCAGGCACTGGTATATGGTTATATATATGCAAGCCAGAAGAAGCTGTCAAAGATTGGAATCCAGATGACTTACGTTACTCCTGAGCCTGAGACAATCAACAAGTTTCTGGAAGAATATACATTTGAAAGAATTGAAGAGTGGTTTAATAAGCTGATTACAGGCTTTAAGAGATGGACTGATTATACATTTGATGAGAGGCATAAAAGGACGGAATCAATCAGAGAACTTAAGTTTCCTTATGAATACAGGGAGGGGCAGAAGAATCTGTGCGTGAGTGTATACAGGGCTATTGAAGATAATACCAATCTATATATTCAGGCACCTACAGGTGTCGGAAAGACGTTGTCTACTGTGTTCCCGGCTGTGCAGGCGTTAGGACAGCAGATGTCAGATAAGATATTTTACCTGACGTCAAAGACAATAACGAGAACTGTTGCGGAGGATACTTATGCTATATTAAGAGATAACGGGCTTCATATGAGAACTGTTACTCTTACAGCGAAGGACAAAATATGTCCACTTGATGAGCGCAACTGCAACCCCGTGTCATGTCCTTATGCCAAGGGGCATTTTGACAGGATTAATGATGCTGTGTACGACATAATAACGAGCCAGATGGTTATCGGAAGAGATAATGTCATGGAATATGCCAACAGACATAATGTCTGCCCGTTTGAGATGTCGCTTGATGTTTCGTACTGGTGTGATGGAATTATATGTGATTATAATTATGTATTTGACCCGGATGCGTCGCTTAAGAGGTATTTTGGCAATGGTGCGAAGGGTGATTATGTGTTTCTTGTGGATGAAGCACATAACCTTGTGGACAGAGCAAGAGAAATGTACAGCGCAGTGTTGAAAAAAGAAGATTTTCTTGCGGCTAAGAAGCTTGTCAAAGAGATGGACAAACGGCTTGCAGGCGCACTTGACAGATGTAACAAGCAGTTGCTCGAATATAAAAGACAGTGCGATACATTCATGGTTGTGAGTGGTCTTGGAACATTTCCAGCCAGCCTTGAGCGTGTCATGGGACTTATGCAGAAGTTTATGGAAAGGCATAAGGGTGAGCCTGTGACTAACGAGCTGCTCGAGTTTTTCTTTGCAGTGAGACATTTTCTTAATATGTATGACTGTGCTGATGAAAAATATGTCTATTATAATGAGCATGATAATGATGGAAACTTTCTTGTACATCTGTACTGTGTTGACCCGTCTGGCAACATAAGTGAGAGACTTTCACAGGGCAGAAGCACGGTGTTCTTCTCGGCAACGCTGCTTCCGGTTAATTATTTTAAGGAAATGCTTTCAGGTGATGTATCAGAAAGAGCGGTGTATGCACACTCTTCTTTTGAACCTGATAATAAGAGAATTGTCGTGGCTACTGATGTGACAAGCCGTTATACAAGAAGAAATGCAAGGGAATATGCCAAGGTACATGATTATATTATGCATATGATTTCTGGCAGAAGCGGCAGATATATGGTGTTCTTTCCGTCATATTCTTACATGGAGAGTGTTCTTGAGTGCTTCAGGTGGGAAAATGGTGTTAATGTGACCGAATGTGGTGGAGAAGATACATTTTTACCAGAAAGCTGTGTAAATGTGCTTGTGCAGGGAAGGTTTATGAAGGAGGCTGACAAGGAAAATTTCTTATCAGCATTTTACGAGGAACTTCCAGAAGGGGCTTCGCTTGCAGGCTTCTGTGTGCTTGGAGGAATATTTTCCGAAGGAATTGACTTAAAGGATGAGAGCCTTATCGGAGCTGTCATTGTCGGAACTGGGATTCCGATGGTGTGCAGGGAGCGTAACATTCTAAGGGATTATTTTGATGAATTTGGCAAAAATGGATATTCGTATGCTTATGTTATTCCGGGAATGAATAAGGTGCTTCAGGCAGCAGGAAGGGTTATAAGGACGGATACGGATAAGGGAGTTATTGCACTTCTGGATGACAGATTTATGACTGGTGAATATGAGCGTATGTATCCTAGGGAGTGGAACAGGATATTTCCAGTCAGTCTGGGTAATGCCTATAAATGTATTAAGGATTTCTGGACGGAACAGGATATGTAGAGCATTGATAAAAAATGTACAATGTTAGAACTTGTAGTCGGACTGTATGTGTGATAAAATTTAGGCAGATATTATTAAGGTCCGGATATATGATGATTTGGTTTGATTATGGGAGATGGGCTTATGCAGAACGTGGAAGAGATTAATAAGAATATAGAAAACAAAACTGTAGACAAGCAGGCCTGGCAGTCTCTGGGATTTGATGAATTACAGACTATTGAGATTATCAGAGGAATTGAGAATGGCGTTGATGTGAGTGTGTATTGCAAAGAGGAATTTAACGCTGCCCAGATGAAAGCATTAAGACTTGGTCTGGAAGAAAAACTTGATGTAAGCAGATTTGCAGATGCACAGTATGATTATATGCAGATGGAAGAACTGAAGCAGGCTGTGCGTAGCGGAATGAATATGGATGATATATGTAATCCTAAGTTCAGTCATTCTGTTATGAGAGAGATAAGGCTTGCATCAGAGCTTAATTATGATCTGACCAGGTATGCAAAGCTTGGTTATTCAGGAGAGGTATTAAGACAGATAAGACTTGCAAAAAAAGAAGATATTGACCTTACATTTTTTGTTGAGGATAATTATGATGAATATCAGCTCAATGAGATAAGGTTGGGAATACACAGCTGTGTCGACATAACTAAGTATCTGCTTCATGAATATAATGGGAAACAGATGGAACAGATAAGACTTGGACTTGAAGAAGGAATAGATGTTTCTCCTTATAATATGGTTGGATTTTCATCGGGACAGATGAAGCAGATAAGACTTGGACTTGAAGAAGGAATAGATGTTTCTGAATATGCAGATCCGTTTATTGATGCGGTAAGCATGAAAGAGGCAAGACACAGAATTTCTGATAAATGGAATGACGAGAAGCCTGCACTTAATGAATTGCAGTCACAGGAAATTCTTATGGGACTTACAAGCGGTGTAGATGTTTCTTTATATGCTGATCCAAGATATACCTTTAAAGAGATGGAGAAGATAAGACTTGCACTTGAGAGGGGAAGTAATCTGGATGGGCTGCTTAAGTATGGATGTTAAGATGCAGCTATTACAGTACAGTGTTTTGATAATGAATGGATAAGACCTTCGGAAAGGGGGAACAGCATGAGCAATACAGAAATAGTTAATGAAACAGCTGATATAGATGATATCGAGTTACATGAGGTTTATGTATATATTGCAGATGATAATATGAGCGCATCAGTCAGGCTTGGCAAATGTGATGAAGGATATACATATGATGAAGTCATGAATAAGCTATCGCTTAATGGAATTAAGACGGGAATAGATGAAGAAAAAATTCGATGGATGATTTCACAAAAAATATATGACCAGCCGGTTGAAGTTGCTTTTGGTAAACCGGTAGAGGCAGGAAAAGATGGATATTATGAGTTCTTCTTTGATACAGATGCAATTAATAATAACAGACCTACAGTAAGAGAAGATGGTTCTATTGATTACTTTAATCAGAAGAGATTTGAAAAGGTTAATGAGGGTGATCTGCTGGCAAGATATCATGAGCCGACTAAAGGGGAATTTGGCTTTGATGTATGTGGGAAGCTGCTTGTGCCTAAACCAGGAAAACCAAAGCCAAGACTGCATGGTAAGGGCTTTAAGACATCTGATGATGGTAAAGAAACTTATGCTGCAATATCTGGAAAGATTGAATACTGCAACTATGATTTAAGTGTTGTTAATGTGTATGAGGTTAATGGTAATCTTGACATGAGTATGGGTAATATTGACTTTAACGGGGATGTTAATATTACAGGCAGTGTGAGAAGTGGTGTAACAGTTCATGCCATGGGAAGTATATATGTTGGAGGCTTCGTTGAGGGAGCAACACTTATTGCTGGGAAGGATATTGTATTAAAGGATGGTGTTAATACTAAGAATTCAGGAAAAATCGAGGCAGGGGGAAATATATCAGGCAGATTTTTTGAGAATACAGAGGTTATTGCCAAAGGAGACTTACAGTGTAATTATATTCTTAACTGCAGGGTGCTTACATATGGCAGGGTATATGTTGAGGGACCCATAGGTTCTATTATAGGTGGTGATGTAACTGGTGTTATGGGAATCAGTACTACATCATGTGGACATGAAAGCAATGTAAAGACTTTGTTGAGGGTTGGTTCGACCAAAGAAATCAGAAAAGAATATGCAGAACTTATTATGGAACTTAAGGAAGTAGACGGACAGATTGAAACTTTTGAAATGGCTAATAAGAAGTTTGAGATGATTAAACAGAACATGCCTGAAAAGTATGATAGTAAAATGGCATTGAGAGTTACCCAGTCAAAGATTGTAAAGATGGCTCAGAAAGCCAAGCTTGAAGAAAAGAGCAAGGCATTATACAATCTTATAAGAGATTCAGAGAGAGCAGTTGTTAAAGTAAAGAATCATATATATCCGGGAAGCAGGGTATATATGGATGATAAGACTTACATGCCAAGTTCTGTATTTTCACATATTATTGTTAAGAAGACGCCAAGCACGATTATTCTTAGGGATTATGATGAATAAGTATATTACAGGGAGAGTATTATGATAGAAGAAGTTGTTTCGGTGGAATTGCCGGTGCATGAAAGGCTGGTAGTAAGAAAGAACAGACTTACGAATGAAGAAAACGGCATTGATATGCCAAGGATTTCTATAGTTACAGGCACTCATGGGGATGAACTTGACGGACAGTATATCTGCTATGAGGTTATCAGAAGGATTGAAAGAGAGAAGAATAAGCTTAAAGGAATTGTAGATATTTATCCAGATATTAATCCTCTTGGACTTGATACAGGTTCAAGAGGAATTCCTATGTTTGACCTTGATATGAACAGGGTTTTCCCTGGCGATAACAATGGAGCGATGGCTGAATATGTGGCAGCAGGTATTATTGAAGATATTATTGGAAGTGATCTGTGTATTGACATCCATTCAAGCAATATATTTGTAAATGAGATGCCACAGGTAAGGATTAATGATGATACGCAGGAAAAGCTTCTTCCTTATGCGAAGATGATGAATGCACAATTTGTGTGGATATATTCGTCTATTACTGTGCTTGATGCAACTCTTGCTTATAGTCTTAACCATCTTGGTGTGCCTACTCTTGTTACGGAGATGGGTGTTGGAAACAGAATTACGCCAAAGTATTGCAGGGATATTGTTGATGGTATATTTAACCTTATGTCTCATATGGGGATATGGGATGATGAGCCGAAAGAAGTGAATGAACCTATTATCTCTACAGAGGGTGAGGTTACATTTCTTACTGCTAAGGAAAGCGGAATATTCGTATCAGCAGTTGATTCTATGGGAAGGATTGGAATTGGAACGCATATAGGAGATATTATCGAACCTATTGAGGGAAGAATAATCCAGAGAATTGAATCGCCTACAGATGGAATTATATTTACATTAAGAGAGAATCCGGTAGTACATAAGGGGGCTCTTATAGCAAGAGTTTATGGTGGCAGATAATGAAGAAAGAGATTATTTATTCGTTAAAGGGTATATATAGAGAAGATTATCAGATAGAAGGCTACAGATTCGGCGGTGGTGAGAAGTCGGCATGTATTGTTGGTGCATTAAGAGGTAATGAGATACAGCAGCTGTATATATGTTCGCAGCTTGTTAAGGCACTTAAAGAGCTTGAGGCTCATGGTGCAATATCGCACAATCATGAGATTCTTGTTATCCCATCTGTTAACAGATTTTCCATGAATGTTGGAAAGAGATTCTGGCCTACAGATAATTCTGATATTAACAGAGCTTTTCCTGGGGATGTTAATGGAGATACAACCAAGCAGATAGCAGGAACACTTTTTGACAGAATTAAGGGTTACAGTTATGGCATACATTTTGCAAGCTTTTATATGCCGGGTGATTTTATTCCTCATGTAAAGATGATGGATACAGGATTTCAGAGTGCAAGTCTTGCCAATCTGTTCGGACTTCAGTACGTTGTTATTAGAAAGCCGAAGCCAATGGATACAGTGACACTTAATTATAACTGGCAGATGAATGGTACTAATGCGTTTTCAATATATACTAACAGCACAGATATGATTGATGAGAAATCTGCAAGACAGGCTGTGTCATCTGTTCTCAGGTTTTTAACCAGAATGGGTATTCTTAAGTACAACAATCACAGTGGATATATTGCAAGTGTTATCAACGAATTTGACCTTATGGCAGTCAAGACTTATGATGCAGGATTTTACAAGAGACTTAAAGAGCCGGGTGATCCTGTATATCATGGTGAGCTTATAGCACAGATTCTTGACCCATGCGAGGGTACTGTTAAGAGTGAGATAATATCACAGACAGACGGTATTGTTTTCTTCGCACATACAGGTCCTACCGTAATGGGTAATCAGGTTGTTTACAAGATAATAAGAAGAATGCATGAATAGTTGTTTGAAAATATGTTTTATTGTGATACAATGGTTAAATATTAATAATTAATATAACTAATCTCAGGAGGAAGATATGAGCGGCGTAAAGAGAGTTTTTGTCGAGAAAAAGAAACCATTTGCAGTTAATGCGAAAGAATTACTTGAGGAGATAGGAGGATATCTTGGAATAAAGACTATTACAGATGTGAGAGTTCTTATCCGTTATGATATTGAGAATCTTTCAGAAGAAACATATAAGAAAGCACTTACTACTGTTTTTTCTGAGCCACCGGTAGATGATGTTTATGAGGGAACATTTCCAACGGGAAAGGACGATTTCGTGTTCTCTGTAGAGTATCTTCCAGGACAGTTCGACCAGAGAGCTGATTCTGCAGAACAGTGTGTTAAGTTCTTTAATGAGAATGAGACACCAGTTATCAAGACTGCTGTAACTTATGTATTGACAGGAACTGTTACTGATGAGGAGAAGAACAGGATTAAGGAACACTGCATTAACCCTGTTGATTCAAGACAGGCAGCAGAGGATATTCCAGAAACTTTAGTTACTGAGTTCAAGACTCCTGCTGATGTTATTTATTTTGACGGATTCAAGGATATGCCAGAGGATAAGTTAAAGGAATTATATGATTCTTTAGGACTTGCCATGACATTTAAGGATTTTAAGTTCATTCAGGAGCATTTTGCTAGTGTTGAGAAGCGTGATCCTTCTATGACTGAAATCAGAGTACTTGATACATACTGGTCAGATCATTGCCGTCACACAACATTTGCAACAGAGCTTACAGATGTTAAGTTTAAGGACGGATTCTATAAAGCCCCTATGGAAGCTACATATAACAAGTATCTTTCAGACAGAGCAGAAATATATAAGGACCGTAAGGACAAGTTCGTATGCCTTATGGACCTTGCACTTATGGGTGCTAAGAAGTTAAAGGCTGAGGGTAAGTTAGCTGATCAGGAAGAATCTGATGAGATTAATGCCTGCTCAATTGTTGTTCCGGTTGAGATTGATGGAAAGACAGAGGAATGGCTTGTTAACTTTAAGAACGAGACACATAACCATCCAACAGAGATTGAGCCATTTGGTGGCGCAGCAACTTGTCTTGGTGGTGCTATAAGAGATCCATTGTCAGGACGTACATATGTATATCAGGCAATGAGAATTACAGGTGCAGCAGATCCTACTGTTCCGGTATCAGAGACAATTCATGGAAAGCTTCCACAGAGAAAGCTTGTTACAGGTGCTGCTCACGGATACAGTTCATATGGTAACCAGATCGGACTTGCTACAGGATATGTTAAGGAAATCTACCATCCTGATTATGTTGCTAAGAGAATGGAGATTGGTGCAGTTATAGCTGCTGCTCCAAGAAGTGCAGTTAAGAGAGAGAATTCTGACCCGGGAGATATCATTATTCTTCTTGGTGGAAGAACAGGACGAGATGGATGTGGCGGAGCTACAGGTTCATCTAAGGTTCATACAGAGAAGTCTATTGAGGATTGTGGTGCTGAGGTTCAGAAGGGTAATGCGCCTACAGAGCGTAAGATGCAGAGACTCTTTAGAAGACCAGAGGTTACTAAGCTTATTAAGAAATGTAATGACTTTGGTGCAGGTGGTGTATCCGTTGCAATTGGTGAGCTTGCAGCAGGTCTTAAGGTAGATCTTGATAAAGTTCCTAAGAAGTACGAAGGTCTTGATGGAACAGAGCTTGCTATATCAGAGTCTCAGGAGAGAATGGCTGTTGTTGTTGATCCTAAGGATGTCAAGGAATTCCTTCAGTATGCTGCTGAGGAGAACTTAGAGGCAGTTGAGGTAGCTGTTGTAACAGAAGAACCAAGACTTGTTCTTAACTGGAGAGGCAAGGATATCGTTAATATTTCAAGAGCATTCCTTGATACTAATGGTGCTCATCAGGAGACTAAGGTTGTAGTTGATATTCCTTCACAGGAAGACGATTACCTTAAGCCAGTTAAGGTTACAGATGTACGCGGTAAGTGGTTAAAGACTTTAGCAGACCTTAACGAATGCTCACAGAAGGGACTTGTTGAGAGATTTGATGGTTCTATCGGAGCCGGTTCAGTATATATGCCATATGGTGGTAAGTATCAGCTTACAGAGACACAGAGCATGGTTGCAAAGCTTCCAGTGCTTAAGGGTTCATGCGATACAGTAACTATGATGTCTTATGGATTTGATCCATATCTTTCATCATGGAGCCCATATCATGGAGCAATCTATGCTGTTACAGATTCTGTAGCTAAGATTGTTGCTGCCGGTGGTGATTTCAGTAAGATCAGATTCACATATCAGGAATACTTCAGAAGAATGACAGAAGATCCAGAAAGATGGAGCCAGCCATTTGCTGCACTTCTTGGTGCATATGAAGCACAGATGGGATTCGGACTTCCATCAATCGGTGGTAAGGACAGTATGTCAGGAACATTTGAACATATTGATGTTCCACCAACACTCTGCTCATTTGCTATTGATGTAGCTAAGGAAGGAGATATTATTACTCCTGAACTTAAGAATGATGGTGATGTATTAGTCAGATTTGATATTAAGAAGAATCAGTATGATCTTCCAGATTTTGAACAGGTTAAGGCACTCTACAGTGCAATACATGAGCTTATCCAGAAGAAGGCAATAGTATCTGCATATGTTCTTGATGCTAACGGACTTGTGCCAGCACTCAGCAAGATGGCATTTGGTAATAAGTTAGGTTTTGAGATCAGCGCAGACGTTAAGGAAGATGACCTCTTTGCGCCAGCTTATGGCTGTATCGTTGCAGAAGTTCCAGCGGACAAGCTTAGTGAGATTACTACAGCTTATACTAAGGTTGGTACTGTTAAGGATAATGGTAAGTTCACATACAAGGAAGTTTCAATTAATGTAGAAGAAGCATTAAGCGTATGGGCTGATACCCTTGAGGGTGTATTCCCAACTAAGGCTTCTAAGGAAACTACACCGGTTGAAAGCAAGTTATATGAAGCACCAAGCGTACATGTATGCAAGAATAAGGTTGCCAAGCCAACAGTATTTATCCCGGTATTCCCAGGAACTAACTGTGAGTACGATAGTGCCAAGGCATTTGAAAGAGCCGGTGCTGATACAATCGTTAAGGTATTCAAGAACCTTGACGCTGAGAGTATCAGAGAGTCTGTAGATGAATTTGAGAAGGCTATTAACCAGGCACAGATTATTATGTTCCCTGGTGGATTCTCAGCAGGTGATGAACCAGATGGTTCTGCCAAGTTCTTCGCTACAGCATTCCGTAATGCCAAGATGAAGGAAGCAGTTGAGAAGCTACTTAATGAGAGAGATGGTCTTGCACTTGGTATCTGTAACGGATTCCAGGCATTGATCAAACTTGGTCTGGTTCCATACGGAACAATCTGTGGACAGACAGAGAATTCTCCGACATTGACATACAATACGATCGGACGCCATATTTCCAAGATGGTATACACAAAAGTCGTAACAAATAAATCACCATGGCTGCAGCAGGCAGAACTTGGCGGAGTTTACACAAATCCGGCATCTCATGGAGAAGGTCGCTTTGTAGCTTCCGAAGAGGTGTTAAAACAGCTTTTCGCAAACGGTCAGGTGGCAACACAGTACTGTGATCTTGACGGCACAGTGACAATGGATGAGGAATGGAATCCAAATGGTTCTTACTGTGCGATCGAAGGAATCACAAGTCCGGATGGACGTGTGCTTGGTAAGATGGCTCACTCAGAACGAAGAGGAAAATCGGTTGCAGTCAATATTTACGGAGAGCAAGATCTGAAGATCTTCGAGTCTGGTGTTGCATACTTCAAATAAATACGAAGAGGAAAGTCAAAGTGAAAAATTGCTTGACTTTCACAGAGCATAACATTATAATATCAAAGTAAACAAGGCAATGAGGCCGCGCAGGAGTTTTTCTGTGCGGCTGATTTTATATCTGAGGAGGTAATGAAGATGTCATATGTAGATGAAGTCATTGAGTTAGTAGTGAGAAAGAACCCGGCGGAGCCGGAATTTCATCAGGCGGTAAAGGAAGTCTTAGATTCTTTAAGGCTGGTTGTGGAGGCCAACGAGGAAGAATACAGAAAAAATGGACTGCTGGAACGTTTGGTAGAGCCTGAGAGGGTAATATCCTTCCGGGTTCCCTGGGTGGACGATCAGGGAAAGGTACAGGTAAACAGAGGATTCCGCGTACAGTTTAAAAGTGCGATCGGACCGTATAAGGGATTCCATCCTTCTGTAAATCAGGGTATCATCAAATTCCTTGGATTCGAACAGTGCTTCAAGAATTCCCTGACGGGACTTCCGATCGGCGGAGGAAAAGGCGGAGCGGATTTTGACCCGAAAGGAAAATCAGACCGGGAAGTAATGGCATTCTGTCAGAGTTTCATGACGGAACTGTGTAAATATATCGGTGCGGATACGGATGTCCCGGCTGGAGATATTGG
>ENA-OWPD01001075-OWPD01001075.1-human-gut-metagenome-genome-assembly--contig:-NODE-1075-length-24505-cov-4.333865_pt1 | contig 24505 bp, 29 predicted proteins | sample MGYA00248262_ERZ651842 | MGnify/ENA primary metagenome ERZ651842 (study PRJEB26924, sample SAMEA4378253) | human gut metagenome | biome: human gut; feature: human-associated habitat; material: faeces... | reverse complement strand
ACTACTAAAACAATCATTTTATGGATATACAGACAGCCAAGCAAATCAGGATAGCGGATTATCTGCACAGTTTGGGTTATTCACCAGTAAAACAACAAGGTATCAACCTTTGGTACAAATCCCCATTTAGAGAAGAGACTGAAGCATCGTTCAAAGTGAATACCGAACGAGAACAATGGTATGACTTCGGTTTGGGTAAAGGTGGTGGCATCATTGAACTGGCTGCACACCTGTATGCTACCGACCATGTACCTTACATCTTGAAACGGATAGCGGAACAGACACCATATGTGCGCCCGGTATCTTTCTCTTTTGGCAAGCAAAACTCTTCCGAACCGAGCTTCCAACAGTTGGAGATTGTTCCGCTGTCATCTCCTGCCCTGCTTGCCTACTTGCAAGGTAGAGGAATAAATACAGAACTGGCGAAAAGAGAATGTAGTGAAGCCCGTTTCACCCACAACGGCAAGCGGTACTTTGCCATCGCCTTTCCCAATGTATCGGATGGATATGAAATCCGCAACCGCTATTTCAAGGGCTGTATCGCCCCAAAGGAAATCTCCCACATCAGACAATCAGGGAAAGCGAGGAATACCTGTTATGTATTCGAGGGGTTCATGGATTACCTCTCCTTTTTGACATTGAGACAGGAGAGCTGCCCGAATTATCCGGAGTTGGACGGGCAGGACTACATTGTATTGAATTCCGTATCGAATATAAACAAGGTTCTCTATCCGTTGGGCAATTACGAACGCATTCACTGCTTTTTCGACAACGACCATGCAGGCATGGAAGCACTCCGGCAAATCCGCAAGGAATACGGCAGAGACAGATACATCCGTGACGCTTCGCAGACTTACAACGGATGCAAGGACTTGAACGAATACTTACAGAAACAGGCTGAGAGAAAAGGGCAAGTCCAATCCGTCAAAGGGGTGCGCAGCCAGTCACCGAAAAAGAAAAACGGCTTTCGGTTATAGCCCATTAGCCAATGTATGCAAAAGAAGGGAAAATAAAAGCGGAGAAAATCTATATAAATGCTGATTATTAGATGCTTCCGTAAATCAGATGATTTCTGATACATTCCTTAAAAATCACTATTATTCTTCATTTTTGTTACCTAAAACGATACTCATTTGCGGATTATTTCGTACCTTTGCAGGTGAATATAAGACACTGAAGGACAATGGGAAGAAAAAGGAAATCACTGGTGGAGAAATCCCCGTTCAAGTTACGCCGCCGCAAACTGGCAGACGGACGCATGTCCCTGTTCCTCGACCGCAGCGTGGACGGCGGGCACGAGTACGAGTTCCTGCAACTCTACCTCCTGCCCGAAACCTCTTCTACAGCGAAGCGTCAGAACGCGCGCACACTCCGGGATGCGGAAGAAATCTTGCAAGCGAGAACCGAGGCCCTGTTGAATGCGAAAGCCGAGACGGGACTTGCCGGTTCCGGTACGGGAATGCTACTTTCGGACTGGCTTCAGACCTGTTATGACAACCACGAGAAACGCGGTTTAAGAGACATGGGTAGCATCAGCAACGTGAAAAAGGCTTTGCATATGTTCCGTCCTGACACCCGCCTTTCGGATATTGACAGGCAGTTCTGCCTTGACATGATTGACTGGTTCCGCAACACATACAAGCACCGCCTGACAGGGAAGCCCGTCAGCGCGAGAACCGCAGACACCTATTGCCAGACTTTCCGCACCATGCTCAACGAAGCGGTACGCGAAGGACTCATAGACAAGAACCCGTGGAACAGACTTGAGACCATCGAGAAGATAAAGAAGCCGGAAAGCAAGCGTGAATATCTGACTATTGACGAGATACGGAGCATGATTACCACGGACTGCCCCAACGAACTTGTGAAGAGGGCTTATCTGTTCTCCTGTTTTACAGGTCTTCGCATCAGCGATGTCAGAAATCTCAAATGGGGTGATGTTTATACCGAGAACGGGCAGACATTCGTTTCGGTCGTGATGAAGAAGACCACCAAGCCGTTATACATTCCCCTGTCAGGACAGGCATTGAAATGGATGCCCGAAAAAGGAGATAGCACCTTTGATGATTATGTGTTCGGCAACCTCGTCAATTACGGTAACGTGAACGAGAACCTGAAAAAGTGGGCGGAGGCGGCAGGAATCAGGAAGCATATCTCCTATCATACAAGCAGGCACTCCTTCGCAACGATGATGCTCACCCTCGGAGCGGACTTGTACACCGTGTCGAAACTGCTGGGACACAGCTCGGTCAAGCACACTCAGATATACGCGAGGATAATCGACCGGAAGAAGGACGAGGCGGTGAACCTTGCGGATTCCGTATTCTGAAATCATAAATCGTAATACCTTATTATATTATTATATATGGCGGCAAACGGCAAAAAGACAAAACTGAAGGAACCGGTGAAGGTGCGCACCAAGAAACTTGCGGACGGTTCCGAGTCATACTATCTTGACATCTATGTGGACGGCAAGAGGCAGTACGAGTTCCTTAAGCTCTACCGCCTTCCCGAAATCAATGCCCGTGTCAAGGAACAGAACAAGGCCACACTGGCGGCTGTGGAGACCATCAAGTCAAAACGGATAATCGAACTGACCAACAACAAGGCCGGACTGAAGAACACATCAGGCAGGTCAAAGATGCTGCTGTCGGACTGGATGCGGACATTCTATGAGGAACAAAAACGCAGAGGTGTGAGAGGCGTGAAACTGTTGGGTACGGTGTCTAACCTTGTTTCTACTTATATAGGAAAGAACAAGGTGCGCATGGGTGACATCGACAAGAACTTCTGTGTTGCCTTCATCCGCTGGCTCCAGTCCGAATACAAGACCACGTGGGGCAATCCGCTGAGTCCGAAAAGCATGTCGGATTATGTCGGCTACTTCAGCACGGCATTGAACGCGGCGGTCAGGGCTGACATCATTCCCGAAAACCCGTTCATGTCGCTTACCCCGACCGAGCGCATCAAGGTGCCGGAGAGCAAGCGTGAGTTCCTTACCGTGGACGAGATAAAGACCCTTATAGCGACGGAATGTCCGAGGGAGGATGTGAAACGTGCTTATCTTTTCGCCTGCTATTGTGGTCTGAGGCTCAGTGACATTTACGCACTCCGCTGGCGTGACTTGTCCAAAGATGGGGAACAGTGGCGCGCGTCTGTCGTGATGCAGAAAACCACGACCCCGATATTCCTTCCCCTTTCCTCGCAGGCGATGAAATGGATTCCTGAACGTGGCGATGCCCCGGATGACGGCAAGGTGTTTGACGGGCTGATTGCCGAACCCAACATAAACAAGGTGCTGGCAAAGTGGGTGAAAGCGGCCGGTATCACCAAGAAAATCACCTACCACACGTCGAGGCACAGCTTCGCAACGATGATGCTGACATTGGGCGCAGACCTTTATACCACGAGCAAGCTGCTCGGCCACTCCAACGTGAAAACGACCCAGATATACGCTAAAATCGTTGACAGCAAGAAGGTTGAAGCTGTCAATCTGGTCGATGGCGTATTTGACTGATATACTGAGTTTCTACCTTATAATACAATTTGTTTGGTGATAAAGTAGCAACTCAGTATACAAATATATGCTGAGATATTACCTTATCTTATGAAATTTCACCGATAAGGTAAAAAGTCAGCATAAAACATTCTTTTTTACGATTAAAAATCAGTACCTTTGCAAAATCAATGGAAAAGTTATGCAAGATAGACTGATATCCCGAAACAGAGAGTGTGAAGAACTGCAGCGGTGCTTGGATTCCGACAGATCTGAGTTTGTAATCGTCAGCGGTCGCCGACGTATCGGCAAGACATATCTTATAGACAAGTTTTTTAACTACAAATATGACTTTACTTTTGTTGGTGAACATAAGACACCGGCAAAGATACAGTTACAGGATTTTATGAGAGCCATAGAACGGCATTCCAAAAAGAAACAGCCGAAAGTAGCCAATTGGTACGAGGCTTTCAATGCGCTCGCCGACTATCTCGAAAAACTTCCGAGCAAACGGAAAAAGGTTGTTTTCATAGATGAAATGCCGTGGATGGACACCCAACGTTCCAATTTTGTCAGTGCATTGGAGAATTTCTGGAACGGATGGGGGAACCGACGTACCGACATAGTGTTCATCGCGACCGGATCGGCAACATCTTGGATGGCTGACAAGATAGGAGGCAATCAGGGCGGATTGCACGCCCGTATCACATGCAACCTGCATCTTTCTCCATTCACCTTGCATGAAACAGAAGAGTATCTGAGGCAAAGAAACTGCCAATGGGACAGATACCAAATACTCCAATGTTATATGATATTTGGCGGAACACCTTTTTATCTGAGCCTACTGAATGTTTCGGACAGCCTTGCACAGAATATAGACCGCCTGATATTCGCGGAAGGCGCACAGCTCCGGGGTGAGTTCGATGAACTCTATACAGCGTTGTTTGCCAAGGCCGACACTTATATTTCAGTCGTTAGACTGTTGTCGGAAAACAAATTAGGTCTGACACGTGAGGACATTCTCCGTATGACCGGCATTGAAGGTGCTTTTCTGAGCAAAATATTGAGAAATCTTGAACGCTGCGATTTTATCACACGGCTGTCCCATTACGGGAACAAAACACGAGACAGTCTGTTCAGACTTACCGACTTTTTTACATTGTTCTATTATAAGTTCATTGAACCCAATAATACAAAAGACGGATTGTGGTGGAGCAATAACCTTGATTCACGAAGTGTGTCAGCATGGATGGGACTAAGTTTTGAGCTTGTTTGCCTGAATCATCATAGGCAAATTAAAACTGCATTGGGCATCGCCGGAGTTGGAACTGCCATTTCTACATGGCGAAGCAAGGCTGACAAAGGCGATGGTATACCCGGCTTTCAGATAGACATGATTATTGAACGTGCAGACCGCATAATTCATTTGTGTGAAATGAAGTTTAGTACAGATCTATACGGTATTACAACAAGTTATGAGATGAAACTCCGTGAACGTATGGGTTTGTTCCGTATGGCGACAAAAAACAAGAAAACACTAGTAAACACATTTGTCACAACCTACGGCGTGGCCAATGCTAAAAACAAAAGTATAGTTCACAGCGAGGTGACAATGGATGACCTTTTCAATTCCTGATGATTATGATGATACAACAGATAACACAACGGCTGCAAGAGGTAAATAACTTGCTTGCCACTTGTAAGCAGGACAGCATCACCTTTGAACAGGCTTTGCTGCTATCCCTGTTCTACAAGGATTTCAATGAGACAAACCAAATTGTGACAGAGACGGCTGCGATGTTCCATGACGATGCGGAACAGTTGAATGAAATTTCCTTTTCCCTTTTTTCGGAGGCTGAAAGATTTCTGTCTTTGGATATTACTGGATTGCAGTCCGTGGATTTTGAGAGCCTTTTTGAAGCGAACCTCAGACCGTTTGAATCACGCTACGGGGAAGCGAAAGATGTTGCCACCGGACTGTGGCGCGAGTATTCGGCAATGAGCAACCGGCTGGATTTCTTATCGCTCAACTCAGAGGAATACAAGTCGCTTGACCCTTTGTGCGATGCCAAGAAAGCGGAATACGACACAGCCCACGCGCGTGCGAACCTTTTATATAATAAGTGGCAGCAGGAACGTGACCGCACCTTCTGCGTGTATTGTTTCAAGCCGATGTTCCTTTCCGTGCTGGTCGAGAGACTGAAAGGCATTTCGGGAAGCATCATCAGCGACATAAGACGGATGAAGGAGGATGTGCATGAGTGACGGAACACTGTTCAAAGACACATCCGCATGGATGGACACCGTTGACCTTGCCTTGTGCCTGTTCATCTACGAGGTCTGCAACGACTGCCAGTTCAGGCATCTTTCCGGCTCCGACTTCGTGAACTTTATGAACCTGAAGCCGACGGTGCGGCCTGTCACCGTGCGGCCGAAAGAGAACCTGCGCGTCTGCTACATGGTGTTGTCCGTATCGCAGACCGTCAAGCCGCGTGAGCGTGGAAAACAGTGGGCAGAAGATTTCCTGCAACGTTGTGGCATATCCAAGTCATATTACGACAAGCACCGCAACGACGTGTGTGCGCAAGGCGCTACAAGAGAGAACCGAGAATATCGCAAATCCATCGACAGAGCCATCGAAAAAGCCCGGCAACTGAACCATACCCCATAACAGCCCGCCTGTTCCCCATCTGACATAACGCAAAAAGATTACGGCAATGCGTCATACCGCTGAATACCAGTAGTATGGCGCATTGCTGTCTTATGCACTTTCCCCATTCGGGCCACATTGCGTCACTTCAAGTCCAAAGTAACTTTGCAAGCGAAACATAAGGCATAAAACAGCAGAAACGCAAGGTGTTATGCTGAATGGCAACAGGAATAAAAACAAATTGAAAGCGATATGGAAACAGAAAGAAACCTACTCACCACCACCGAGGCTGCAAAGTACCTCGGACTCAAGCCGAGCTATCTCTACAAACTGATGATGCGCCGTGCAATCCCTTATTACAAGCCCAACGGTAAACTGTGTTTCTTCTCGAAGGCAGACCTTGACACATGGCTGACAAACATCCGTGTCAGGTCGCAAGCGGAAATTGACAGCGATGCCGCGCAGTATCTTGTAAACCGCCGAGCAGACAAGTAACGAACATTCAAATGAGATTCAAACATCAATCAAACAGTATTCAAAAACCATTTAAACCATTTCAGTATGAACAATGAAAACAATGTGCTGCAGGTGAACAGCAATGTTCCCGCGCAAAAGGACAACAGCGGAAAAAACAATGGCAGACAGCCCCGCGCAAGAGGCGAACTCAAGGCGGAGTTCGCCCATGTGCTTGCATTCCTCAACTCTTGCACACTTTATCAGGCGGACGCCGTGCGTGTCATGATAAGCCATGCAACGGGCAACGGCAAGTATGAGGACATCGATTCGGCTGACAGGCTGGCAGTAAACCGGTTCCTGAACCACGGCATGAACAAGACCAACACTTTGACGGCAGACGCTGTGATGCCGTTCCGTGTCGGACGGTCGGAAGTCCTCCTTAATACCGTCACGCAGTTCTGCAACCAGGCACAGGCACTCAAGGCGACCGTCGCGCTGATGCGTATCACCACCGATGCCGAGGCTGTGAAGACAGCCTTCGACAGACTTCCCGACGACAACAAGTAATCCGGGTAAGGTGCGACCTACAGGCGGCTGTCATACCTCTTATAATATAGGCGAAACAGCCTAAAACAGCGATGGGATAATGCCAAAGGCAGGGCAGAAAAGGAAGAAAAAGGAGGGAAGGAAGATGAGTGGTGTTTCAAGATATGCCGCTGCATTACATTTCCTGACGGTCATTCCACGCACGGCTCTCTTGCCGTTGTCCCGCAGTCCAACGGGGAACGCCGCTCGCAGGCTCGCACCGGTACCTTTTTGTAGAATCATCAATTACCGCTTATGAAAACTGAACAGAAATTACCCGGCAACACGGAACCGGTTGAAACCAAAGACAGAATAACCGATGCCGCCGTGAATGCAGAAGACACGGAAAACAAAAAGAAGAAAGTCAAGGAAAAACGTGATTCGACAATCTCGTTCCGTGTCAGCAAGTCGCAACGGGAGAAAATCACAAGCATTGCCAATGAGTGCGGCATGAGCCTCAGTGACTATGTGCTTTCCCGCGCATACGGATACGAGCCGAAAGTACGGCTGACACCGGAACAGGAGGCAGTCCGCGAGCAGCTTGTCATCGCACGCAGCGACTATGCGAAATACACCTCGATGCTTAACGCAATGTCACAGGACGAGCGCAGGGCGATGTTCCGTAACCAGCCGTGGATGATAGGCGCGCTACGGCTTCTCGGCAAGACCGCTGACATGATTACGAGGCTCATCAAGAAACATTTCGCCCCGAACCGCATACCGGCGGTGAAAAACATGACGGTACAACAAGAAACAGTAGCAGAAACAGACAAGGAGGAGGCACCGACATGATAGGCAAGGCAAAATCCATAAACCACGGAATAAATGATATCCGATACATATCCGGTGAGTCGAGAAACAAGAAACACCCGGAACTGATATATCATGTCAAGGACAACCTGCTTCCGTGCGGACTTGACGCGCAAGGCGTATGGGACATGATGAAGACCCACGCGCCGATGAAAAATAATGTAATCCGAATTGAGATCAGTCCGGCTAAGGAACATACAAAGGACTTCACCATGCAGGACTGGCAGCAGTTGTGGGATGACTTTATCCGGGAGTTCGACAAAATAGAGATGGCGGATGACGATGGCAATGTGTATTCGCATAAGACAAACCTCGCAGACAGCATCTACACGGTGTGGCTGCATCTTGAATCCGACAGTCGGATTCCCCATCTCCATGCCGCCGTATGCCGTAAAGACCGTGACGGCAGGACGAACAACGACCACAAGATACACATCCGCGCGCATGATGCGGCGCAGGAGGTAGCCATAAAGCGTGGATGGATAACCGCTATGGAAATCCACAAGGCAAACGCCGTCAAGGTTGCCGAAGACCTTATGGGTATTCTGCGGGCAATGCCGTCATGGTCTTGGGATGATTATGTCGCAAGAGTGCGGTCAACAGGCTACACACTTAAAGAACGGCCGGACGACAAAGGCGGCATAAAGGGTTATGTGGTCGGAAAAGGCAAAGCCAAATTCAAGGCATCCGAACTTGGCAAGGGGCGCAAACTCATGGCATCGAAGATTGAACAGACCTGGCAGAAACTTCACGGTCAGTCCGAAACAAAGTCGGTGCAGCCTGCCGGTAAGACCGGGCCAAAGACAGATGCGCCTGTTGTACCAGTCGCCGCAAAGCCTGTTGCAAAGCCGCTGCAACATTCCGACAAACCTATTGTAGACTACTCGGCATGGCGTGAGAACACCTCCCGATACGAGCTTACGCAAGACGGCAAGACCTCCCTGTTTTACATTCCCGATGATGTCATGCAGATATTTAACGATGAGTTTGACTATCGCGAAACATCAAACTGGAAAGAACTTACCGACATGGCAGTAGCCTTGTTCGTGGGGCTGACGGCATTTGACACCGTTTCAACCGGAGGCGGTGGAGGAGGTTCAAACAATGATGACAACTGGCGTGACAAAAAAGACGAGGACGAGATTGAACGCGCCCGCAGATGTGCCCATGCAGCGACGGTACATATCGGGAGGAAAACGAAATCAGGACGCAAAAGATAAAGAATACACCTATGGCAAACAGAAAATACGATTACAGCGAAGAAGTACAGCAATCCGCAGATACCACATCCGAAATGGCAAAGACTTCTGAAACGGAAGAGGCAACAATAGCATCAGCGGAAGAAGCGCGGCGAGAAAGACTTGAGCAGCGGAATGACGCGCTTGCCAACGAGTTCCGTAAACTCAAGCCGGAGATTGCGGAGGCGCATAAAAAACTGAACAAACTCATTGAAGGAATCGGTGCATACGCAGGTACAATGATAAATCTCCATGACCTGCTTAAGGCTTCATTTCCGATAAGGCTTACGAATGACGACATACAGGCATTGCTGAATGAAATCAATACCATTGCCGACAATGCCATATCGCGGATTCGCAAAGAACGCGAAAAGGCGGACAAGGATATCCGCCGCAACGAGAACCGCATATCCATAACGCAGGCGACATTCTGGTGCATGATCGCTTTGCTGCTGATACTTGCCACATTCTTTGCCCTCGTCATATTCGCCAACATGAAACTGATTCATTCCGAGGTGCTGACACAAATTTCAGTTGTATATTCCGGGCTTACAGTCTTGACAATCGTTATCACAGCATATATCTACAGGAGGAAGTAATCTATGCCGCGCAATGGTAAAGTATTCAAATTGTCAGAATCGATTATCTGTCAGTCGTTAACTTTCTCGTTTTATTGTATTCGCAATTACGAATGCGAGCAATGCGATTGAATGGACGGCGTTTAACAACAGTGCGATGAGCCACCAAGTCAGTCCAGATCCATACTGACTATGAAATGCCAGATTATAACTCAATATTGCATTATAGACAATCATCACAATCAGATTGCCAAAGGCGACTCTCTGTCTTATCCTATGGCACAGGTATGTTGATAGTAACGACAGAGCGTAAGTTCCGCCAAGCAATGCAGTATCTTCTCGCCAACTCTCGGACAAACAACACCCGACCATGAGAACGAGCAACGCTCCCCACGATATCCAAAATCGTTTATCGGTCGGTTTCATAGTTCGTTATCGCGTATGTAAATAAATGAATCACGGTCGCCCGGTTTTGAGATTTCAACATTAGAAGCCTCGCAAATCTCTGTGACCGTTGGAATTTCATTCGGTGGAAAGTCCCAAACTATTTCTCCCGCTATATCGCTCAACATTTCTCTGTCTATGTCTGTCGGAGTAGAATCCAGATAGCATTTCAAAATTAAATGATTATGTGAGTAATTCATCAATATCGCCCTGACATTAGGCGAGACATTTCCTTTGACGGCTCTCCGAGCAGAATCAAGAAGATAATCCGGAGTTATATCAGGTATCATTTTTACAATCCATCGCTTGGTAAGATACGAGGTAATCAACGCGGGGATAATTAGGAGTGTCGCCCATACTGCACAAGTCATAATTATAAATTCGTTGTCTGTAAAGTATTTGCCCTCATCCGCAGGTATGTTTTCCGGTCGCATATTTGCTGTAACAGGATTCCAATTGAAAAAGAATATTAATAGTATAACTATCAGCAGCATGGCAGAAAATAGATACAAATATCCTGAAAGTTTCAGCCACGAGTTTCCTTTATACAGCAACCAGGCAGGGATGCCGGATATAGCAAAATAAAGGCATAATACAGGAAAAAGCAATATCAACACAGCTCCGCTGCATGATTCAATCTCAGCCCCGTTGCACATCAGCAAAACAACAATCTGGCATACCAATAGAAAGCCACAGAGCAGCATCAGAGCCTCAAATTTCCAAAATCTTTTATCGGTCAGTTTCATTGGGATCAAGAAGTTTACGGATTGAGTTAATGATGTCTTTCCATGACGCTCCGTCAAGGTCAAAAGACATTTTCCGGTCATAATCCCAATCTTGCCATTTGCCGGCTGCTTTTTTGGTCGGCAGTATTTTCAGTTTATGGCTATCGTGGGTCACAAGTACACTCGTAGAGTGTATGTAAAGTTGTCGCCATGAGCGTTGTTTCATCGCTTTGATTAGCTCGGAATCCTTTATCTCAGTGTATTTGTAATGCAGACTTGCATGAAAAATATCCGTCAGGATATTTTCAAACGCTCCATTATCGCAGTCAAGAGGCAAGAATTTGATCGGATAACTCGAGTTTGCATAATATACTGTGACAAATATATACTCCTTGTCAGTGCGGTATATCATACACCTTCCGGAACCATCCAACTCCGGGCATCTTTCGTTGAATTTTCGGTTGATCTTCAGCCAACGATATACAGCCAAAACAATCGCAATAATTACAATTATAGTGACAAACCCATAGTCTGGCCCATCATAATATTCAAACACAGTCATATTATTCTCTGGATTGTCCTTCTGATATACCACTCCTATACTGTCGCCTACAGCAAAACCGTTGGCATGTGCTCCACCTTCATAATCTCTGCCATTTACCGTAATAATATAATGTATTATAGGGCCATCGTTGCCTATATAACCGATATTTGAAATTGCAGTTGATGTAAATTCCGGATTTGCCGACAATGCGTTGTATTTGCGATTTTGAAAATACAAGCCGGCAATGAGAAACGGCACGAGAATCAGCAGCATAACACCAACAGGCATACGTGTATCACCTCGCCGCCCAAAGAAGAACCTATATATTTTGCTGTCAGATTTCATTCTTTATCCGTGTTGATGGACTCCGAAAACTTCAAGTTTGTTCTCATCAAGATTTATAAGGATGTCAACTTCATCGCTTCCGCCATCTTCCATCCATATAAGTTCCTTATCATTGTTTAAGTAGCCATTGGTTATATCTCTCTCAATAAGTTCTTTGCTTACAAGAATAATGTAAGCATATTGAATACCCTCAGAATCTCTCCATCCGAAATATTGACAGCGATATCTGTCATATGGGTATGCCGTATATTCCAACCTTCCGGATGGATGTTCTAATAGATAATCCCCGCTTTCAGCCGGTTTTATCGAGTCTGTGAAATACTTTATGAGTATTTCTCTCGCTTTTTCATATTGGGATTGTGTCAGTCTGAAGAACTCCGGTTCGCTAATTCCCCACGAAGCGACTTTTGGGTAGTCACTAAAGATAATGTCATCAGAATCCGAAGGCATGACAATCATTCGATCTACTCCAGTTTCTCCTTCCGGTATATCATCCCACATATCATCACGGCTATCATAGACATATTCTTCGTATTCCGATTTTACAAATAATGTAAATGCGCGGTCATTATAGGAATACTGAATATGTATATCTCCAAAATGAGAGGTGGTATCGGAAGGCACACCTATCTCAGCCAAACTCTCAGGATAGCGGTTGTATTCTTTATTATAATCGTTAATACGTTCAATTACATAGTTTTCAGTATGGGTTAAATCCTGAACCGCATAATAGCATAATCCTGTGCCGACAGCCAAGATGACGATATAGATAAGTCCTTCGATCTTAATTATTTTCAGTTTCTCTTGTTTGGGAAACTGTCGGATAAACATTAATGGGATTTGCGACACAGCAAACAAAACTACCGTAACTGTAGCTGCAAACAAAAATCTCCATATCACATATTCCATCCAAGGGTGCAGGTCAATGTTAAGTGCATTTACACTCAATCCCATAAGTGTAAAGAATAAGGCAAAGAATAATGCCGGCAGAAACAGCACAAAGACAGCCGCTTTATATAAGTACACTCCCGGCTTTGGCCATTTAACCATAAGTCCGACAAGCGCAATAGCTGTGCACAAAATCAAGATGATTGGTATCATATCAGTTGGCTATTAAAATCAGAACCACTGCTAAAACTAAGAAACCGAGAAATCCGTTGGCAAGGTTGTTGTCGGCATGGTCTATGTCATTGAAATCTTCTGAACCATAGCGGATGTGCTTATACGATACTTTCTGTCCGCGACGGAACAACCGCAGACACCCATACCGAATCCCGGCTCCGATATGCAGAATTACAGAAACGAACCATGAACCGATAAATATTTTAGCAATCAATTCCATTAAAGTTTCCATCATTTCAATCCATGTTGTGATTTGAAGGCTTCTTCCTCTATAAAATTTTCAAGCAGGGCACGGCACGCATCGTTTTCAGTAAGATGATTGCTCAATGTTTTTGCCGATCCTCTGTCATCGATATAAACAAGTTTATATGTGTCTCCATCTCGAATTACCACCATACAGTCGGTTTTCCCGGTCGTATCAAATCCAAATCGCCACGATTCGATTCCCATTACTTTAAGATATTGTGCCACCGATGCTTGGTCTAATTTCTGTGACAACATCGGTTGTTCCCAATACCGTTCAAGTTTATCATTCAGTATGTCGCATACTTTACCAACTGATACAAAAGTGTTCACAATTCCGGTGTTTTTCCCAACTCCGGTCAAGTAATCCGCCCTTATGATTTTAGCACTTCCTGTTTTTATTATGACAAACATCTCAACATATAGAAACGGAATAATCTCATATTTCATCCTTGCCGGTATCAGATATTCGAGACGGTCATCAAATATCCTTGCAAGCGGTTTGCGCATCGCGATCAATATCAGCCAACCTATCCCGACAATCACCCCGAAAGAGAAGAATATCATTCCCATATAACCGATAAATTTATCTATACCATAACGAGGATTGTTTGTCATAAAGAACCCACCAACAACAAACAACAAGCTGATTAGCGTAAAACCAATCACTCGCCATATACTTGGGTATATGCCAATTCGTTTATCGGTCAGTTTCATCGCTTATTTTCTGTTAAGTAATCAAGTTCAGTTCCCTTGTTATAATCTTCCAAATACTCCGAGTATCTGTCATCACTTGGGAGTACTATTGTGAAATTTTCATATAGTTCACCGTAACCTTCGGGAAGAATCTCAAAAACAATCAATCTCTCATCCGACAATTTAACAATGTAATTAGCAAGTCCTGTTGTTGCGCGAATATTAATAATAGTGCCTGTATTTATTTCGCTATTGTCGTATTTATCATGCTTTGCATCATCAATGACAACTTGATAGAAAAGACTATTTTTATAACAGATTGCCGTTTTGTCGTTTCTGACAAAATAGGCTTCCATACGTTCAATGCCATTATTTTCAGTAAATACTCCAAGGCGGCAGTAAGTTTTCTCAAAAGTGAAGGGCAATGTAATTTTTTCGACTGAAATAATTTTGATAAGCGAAGGGATAGTCTTGTTCGTTCCTTTCCGCCATAGACAAATGAACAAGAATACTATAATGAGATAATTAGCCAATACGAGATACCCAATATTCAATAAGGCATCATGAGAATCGGACAGGACTCTTTCGACAGAAGGGTGTCCTTTATATATAGTTTGCATATCTGACAACCCATATATTACGAAATTTATTATCGCTAAGATTGCAAGCGACACTGTGCCTACTATTTTCTGCCACTTTTTCATACTTCAATTATCAGTAATCTTAGTATTTACAATCCATCGCTTAGTAAGATACGAGGTAATCAACACGGGGATAATGAGAAGAGCCGCCCATACTGCACAAATCATAATTATAAATTCATTGTGTGTAAAGTATTTGCCCTCATCCGCAGGTATGTTGTCCGGACGCATATTTGCTGTAATAGGATTCCAGTCAAATACGAATGTTAATAGCGGAATTACCAGCAGCAGGGCAGAAAAGATATATAGATATCCCGCAAGTTTCAGCCAAGAGTTCCCTTTATACAGCACCCATGTTGGGATGCCAGATACAACAAAATAAAGGCACGACGCAGGAAACAGTAATATCAGCACAGTCCCGTTGCACGATTCAAACTCGACTCCGTTGCATAAAAGCACGACTAACATTTGGCTTAACAATATGACGCCACAAAGTAGCATCATTGCCTCAAATATCCAAAATCGTTTATCGGTCAGTTTCATATTTTCTCAACTATTAAATCTAATGAGCCATCTTCCAATGAATTGTATTCGTCCAAATGTATATGTGTGCCACAAGGCACATCCTTTTGTGCCAAATTTAGCAAATGATTTGCCAATGAAACCAACCCCTCTCGATTAGCTGAGATAATGACTTCATTGTCATTCGTAGAAATTTTGACGGAATAACCATCGCACCAGCAAAGCCGAAGTCCCGTGTTTACGTTATATTCAGGTACATCTATTTCCATATCGTTATATTATGATAACAAATCCAGAAGATTCTCCTTATACTTATTTCCTCCAGCAATATTAGCCAAATGTTCGATACTCCATTTCGACTTATCTGAAAAAATAGCAGACTGACTGTTTTGTTCCAATGCAAATAGAAGGTCAAGATATGATTGCTGATCTGTGGCAATATAACTCATTATGCGCTCATCGTCAGCCCAGTCTATTTCTACTATTTCTCCGGTTTCTTTAAGAATGGCAAGCGGAAAAGCCTCCCGCCATCCAAAGTATATAAATCGGTCAGTTTCCCTCAAATCATCAGATTTGACAAAACTAAAAATCATAATTGTGAGCTTGGAAACATCATAATTATTAATCAGGTCTATGACGACATCATTCGGCTCTGTAATACGATGTCCTTTTTTATCGACAATGTGCATCTCACCTAAATATATTTGAGCAAAGCCTTCAGGCATCATCGAAAACTCACTTTCGTTTGGAGTTATCGCTCTTATTGCGGTTACAAATTCTGCTGCTGTCATAGGATATTGTCAAAAATTACCACCATGGATTTTTATAGGAAGCACGGCTATCACCACTTTCGGGTTCGACAATATCAAGGTCTTTCCATTGCAGGAATCTATCCCATTCGGGCGAGGCATATTTTGGATTAACGCGGATTTCTCCGGCTCCTATATCGAAATCAAAGCGGAATGGCAGACGATTATCTCCCCACATACAGCGTTTTACTGTCGTAGGATTCTTGTAGCTTTGCCATGTGCCGACATAAGAACGGTTCATATATCCGTCGCCGTCCTGATCTGTGTTATCCACCTTAATGATTTCTGGAGCATCATCTGTGACATATCCGTACGCCCCCAATATACCGTGAAACAATCCGCTTCCATTTTGTGTAGAATCTTCCTTAAGCGAATAATCGGCGATAATCTTATAGTAGTCAGGAGAATCGGCGTCACGCTCAAAAACATGGTAGATTTTCTTGATTTTGACTTCTCCCGAAAAATCGCAGACATTCTTCTTCACCTTTGTTCGCCCCCTTACGGAGTATGTTACGGAATCAGTTTTTACCGCATCAGGATAGAAATAGACCTCTATCCGTCTGAAATCATTGCCAAGTACCCCATCGACAGGAGCATCATAAGTGTGACCACCCCAATAACTGTATGTTTTTAGAAAGGTCGGTTCTAAACGAAGTTTCCCCTCAATGAATATCTGAGTACAGTCCTCAAACAATTGCCCTTCAATCGGGGTCATATATGTTTCATATAAATCGCTATAATCTATTCTGGCAAGGTCAAGCGCATTATTGTCTATCCAATAATACACTGCGCCGAGTGCGTCGCGCTCAATTTTAAGCGGATTATTTTCCGGAATAATAGAATCTTGTATGGTATCATTAGAAATGAACGTAGCATTTTTGCCCTTGCACGACATAGGCGAGAGACTACAAATGCCTAATAATATAAGATGTATAAATTTCATTGCTTGCCTCCTTTCTGATTTTCTACTAAAGTTCTAACTGTTTTAGGCGAGAGATTGCCAATAGCATCTTTCGGAAATGACAGTTGAGTAAATAATTTGTTATTATAAAATCTAACATGCAAACTGTCATTTTCAAGTATATCAAGATAATAGTTTATAGAATCCTCATACATTATTCCTCCTCCTTCGTAATTAATTTCCGCAAAATTGTCGGGAAAAACGAATATTCCATAAGATTCACTCGATAAAAGAGGCCGCACTTGATAAAGGCTGTCGATAAGAGCTGCTATATCATCGGCATAACGATGATACCGTGCTGAATCAATCGGAATTACCCATGCGGTAGGCGATGCCCCGCGCTCCAGGCCATACATACATCCTTTAAGCGTATCGACTTTGAAGCAGTTAATGTTTCCATTGCCATAATCATACGCCCTGATATGTTGTGGCAATTCTCGAATGAATAATCCTTCCTTTTTACCTAATGCGTAGTGTGGGGATGCCGCCATCAATCCCGTTGTGTGATAAAGCACATATTCACCGTCTTCGGCATCAATATAATGTCGGCCACAGTAAAATAGCAGTGGCAATATAAGAATGGCAGGAATGAGCGAAAACCAGAAATCTATTCTCAACCACCATTTAAGTAATTTGGGCTTTTCAAGGCCTCGGCTGACAGGAAGGGCGAGCAATCCAAGAATATAGCCTCCAACCATCATCCAGTTGAGCAAATTCAATCGCCACATAACGCCACTATTTGTCACATTTATCATCACTACGATAATAGGCAGGAGCGCAATCTGTACCCACATCATCCACAGGACTATCTTATATCGGAGAGAATCGGACATAGCGGCTATTTCTTTTTATTTTTGAACTTGATAGTTTTCTTAGCGTTGCGTTGGGGATATTTGACCTTGATTGTCACCGGGTCGTCGTAACCCTCGGCTTCTATGCGGAATGTCGCTTCTTTAAGAGGCTTGCCGTCTTTGTCTTGAAGTGCCCAATCATAAATCCACTCTATTCTAATCGCAGTGTCATTATCATATTGATGATCGGATGATAGCGATTCATAATCTTCGCTACCATTTTCATCAGTAAAAACTTTATAAACATCTATTTCAGATGGATTAATCGCATTGCCCTTTTCATCGACAAAATATAAATCAAGCATCCCCCCCCCAGGCTTAGCCGGTTCTTTGGCTACAACACCTTCTATTTCACCTATAAAATAATCTGCTTGCTCCAGCTTAACATTCATTGGAGTTTCAAGGTCATTCACATATATAGTACGTGGTTTGTATCCGATATATGAGAATTTTATCGAATCGCCCAAGCATGCCTCGATTTGAAAATTACCATCAATGTCAGTGCTAATTGATTTCTTAGTATTAATATTTTGGATGACAGTGCCTATCAAAACCTCGTGTTCTCCTTTAGACTCGCCCGGCTTTGTCCAGATTCCAGTAACACGACCCTTTATTAATGCTGCTCCAATCCGCGATTGAACTGAGACACTATCCGTTGAGAATTGTGTATCACATTGTATCTGAGCCTGCATAGATGACGGCATGAGCATGGTGAGGGATGTCGCCGAGATTCCGGCAAGGGCTATGGCTTTTCCGGCAAGGGAGCGGATGCGGAGCTGTTGCTCCAAATAGCGCACCTCTGCTTCACATTTGGGGCAAGTGCCGAGGCAGTCGCCCTTATAGCGGCATTCCGATGTCACGAACTCAATCCCGTTGGCATCTGCTATCTGTCGGCGTATCTCTTTCAGAATCTTGCAGGTCTGCTTTCCTCGTGCCATAGTCAATCTGTAGGTAATTTGAATGTTATAGGAAGAACCATGTATGTGTTGACTTTCTTGCCATTGAGTGTGCCTGGAGTGAAATCCGGAAATAGCCGGACTGCACGCAACGCCTCACGGTCGAGAGCTGAATCCTTGCCTCTTAAAATCTCCGGCTCGCAAACCCGTCCCAATGTATCTACATAGAATTTTACAACCACACGACCTTGAATCCCCTCTTTTAATTGTTCTTCGGGATATTTCAGATGTTGGTTTATAAAATGCAACATTTCAACATTTCCTCCGGGAAATTCCGGCATTCGCTCAACACAGCTATAAACACCCTTCTCATCCGGATCTGCAGGGGGATAGTCAGGTACTGCCCCTGGGATTGGAACACTGGCAATCTCGCCCTCTTTGATGACAGACAAATCCCGTGACACAGACATCGTATCTTCCGGCTGTTCACCTTCTTCATCGATGCTATCCATTGCCTCTGTTTGCTCAATGGGAGCCACCGGTTCACCTTGCAAAGTTTCGTTTGACAGATTCGATGATTTGCCGTTACATCCCGACATAAGCATTATGCCAGCCGAGATTCCTGCAAGGGCAACTGCTTTTCCGGCGAGTGAGCGGACACGAAGCTGTTGCTCCAAATATCGTACTTCGGCTTCGCATTTGGGACACGTACCGAGACAGTCGCCTTTGTAGCGACATTCCGATGTAACTAACTCAATCTCGTTTGCCTCGGCAATCTGCCGGCGAATCTCTTTCAAGATTTTGCAAGTCTGTTTTCCTCGTACCATAGTCAATGTCTGCGTATTTGGTAGGTGAATAAATCGAAGTTGTCGAAACCGAGGGTTTCAAGCCTGGAACGGCTTGCCATGCGGTCGGTTTCCGTGTTGAAATCAGGTATCAACGGTAAGCGGATTATGCAGTCTTTTTGTCTCCCCGAATCAGCTATCAGCCGGAGATTGTCAATGACAAGGTTATTTGACTGCCCCGTATAGCTGCGGTAAATATCAGGATTCATATCCTTGATGTCGATAATCATAGTATTTACCACCGGAAGCAATGCCTCGATGTTGACTGAAGGAACATTAAGCGATGTCTCCAAGTTGAGTTGCCAGGACGCACCGCACAACTCACTGAACTCACGGATGAAATCAGCATGTAGGCACGGCTCGCCACCTCCGAATGTAACGCCGCCATTTGTGGCGATGAAATATATTTCGTCAATGCGCACTTCATCATATAGCGATTGTGGTGTATATTCTTTGAAATTTCCACTATCGGCAAGCGATTGCGGATTCAGGCAATATTGGCAGCGGAGCGGACAGCCATGGAAAGCGACGAGCGTAGTAACACCATCGCCGTCAGTTGAGAGGCGATGCCGTGATATTCCGATTATTTTTACCCGTTGTTTCATGTAACCAATTACCTTAAGTTACACAAAATTACGCATTTTACTTGAAAGAATTGCGATTTTGGTACGGAAATAATTTAAGAACTAACGATTTAATGATTTAGATTATGGGTAAGACTATAAAACAGTCCATTGTGAACGCAAGCACCCCATTTATAAATGCATCATGGAATTATTACAAATTCCATTTTTATCCATACTTTTGCAAGTGAAAAGCACACCATTCTTCTATACGTCACGCATACGCAGATAAAAATTATTTCTGTTACCTATATGTTATTCATAAACACATAAATCTATCTATATCACAATAAATCAATAACATAATATTGCACATTGGTTAGTAGCCCACTATAACTACACGCTTCGCTTTCGTAGTTGTGGGCTCTCCCGAGGGGATTAGGGCTTTGCCCTAATGACCCACTCAGGGCGTTTCTCCCCTGAGAACCCAGAGCAAAGAGTGCCCCTCTCTTTGCAATCTCCGCTTATGGGTTGTACCCCTAAGAACCCCACTGCGGAAGCGAAGAAACAATCTATTGCGAACAATAAAACAGAACAGCTATGGCAACAAAATCAAGCATACATATCAAGCCTTGCAACATTGCATCAAGCGAGGCTCATAACCGTAGGACTGCCGAGTATATGCGTAACATCGGCAAGTCCAAAATCTATATCGTTTCTGAACTCTCTGTCGACAACGAACAGTGGATAAATCCCAGCTTCGGCACTCCCGACTTGCGGACGCACTATGATAACATCAAATGCATGGTCAAGGAAAAGACAGGTCGTGCCATGCAAGAGAAAGAGCGTGAACGCAAAGGCAAGAACGGCAAAATAATCAAAGTGGCAGGATGTTCGCCAATCCGTGAAGGTGTACTGCTCGTCAGGCCAGACACCACATTAGCAGATGTGCGTAAATTTGGCGAGGAGTGCAAACAACGCTGGGGTATTACTCCGCTGCAAATCTTCCTGCACAAAGATGAAGGACATTGGCTGAGCGGACAACCCGAAGCCGAAGACAGGGAGAGTTTCCAAATTGCTGGAAAGTGGTTCAAGCCGAATTATCACGCTCATATCGTTTTCGATTGGATGAACCACGAAACCGGAAAGAGCCAAAAACTCAATGACGAGGATATGGCAACCATGCAAACCCTGGCTTCCAATATACTTCTGATGGAACGTGGGCAGGCAAAAGCTGTTACAGGTAAAGAGCATCTGGAACGGAACGACTTCATTATTAAGAAGCAGAAAGCCGAACTGCAACGTATAGAGGAAACCCAAAGGCACAAGGAGCAGCAAGTAACTCTTGCTGAACAAGAACTCAAACAGGTAAAATCCGAGATACGCACGAACAAGCTCAAAAGCGTAGCCACCGATGCGGCCACCGCCATAGCAAGCGGAGTCGGTTCTCTTTTCGGAAGTGGAAAACTGAAAGAGTTGGAGCATAGCAATTCGGAACTGCATAAGGAAATAGCAAAACGTGATAAAAGCATTAATGGTTTGAAAATCCAAATGAAGCATATGCAGGAACAGTATGGCAAACAGATTCAAGATCTTCAAGGAATACATAACCAAGAACTTGAAGCAAAAGACAAGGAAATATCACGATTGAACACCATTCTTGAAAAAGCGTTCAACTGGTTTCCTTTACTCAAAGAGATGTTGAGAATGGAAAAACTCTGCTATGCCATCGGATTTACCAAAGATATGGTAAACAGTCTTTTGACAAAAAAAGAAGCAATCAGATGCAATGGGAAAATCTATTCCGAAGAGCACAGACGAAAGTTTGACATCAAGAACGATATTTTCAAGGTAGAGAAAAGTCCAACCGATAGCAGTAAACTTGTGCTAACCATAAACAAGAAGCCAATTGGAGATTGGTTCAAGGAACAAATGGAAAAATTGTGGCAAAGTTTACGTCACACGACAGAAGAACCAAGAAAAAATAGAGGATTAAAGCTATAATTTGATAATATCAAGCAAGTATCAGGATGTTTTTTCTTATTTTTGTCTGACAAAAATAATATATATAATATGAACTGGATATACAAAAACCACGAACTTAAAACATCGGGTTGTTATAATATGAACTTTCTGTTCAACAATGGTAAATTTTACATAATGGATAATCATTTAGCTGCTGCTTGGTGTTGGTTACAAAAAATAGACACATCCAAAAGATATGGACTATTTCATATTGACAGACACTATGATTTATTAAATAACCTGACCGATGATTTTATAGCAGAGAATAGGAGTGAATTAATTAATAAAGATTTCTTTTTTTACTTATCTTTAAAAGATAACATGAACAACCAAGCTATTAGATATGATAATTATATTGATGCTTTTAACAAACTACACCCCAATCTTCTACAGCAAATTTATTATGCAACACATAAAGATGGAACGGATCAAAATGGCACAAGTCTTGAGCATATAAATACATACGAGCCTAACTTGTGGGAATTAGATACTAATATTAATTATTGGCTCACTGAATGTCATAAAGATATAGACCAATGGATTGTTAATATTGACTTAGATTTCTTTTTTACAGGAGAAGATGGTGAGTGTTCTCAATTCATCACAAGAAAATACATAAAGAATATTTGTAAAGAGATAAAAAACTCACTGCCCCAAATAGATGTTGTAACAATTGCAATTAGTCCAGAGTTTTGTAATGGATGGGGGAATGCTTTCAATATATTGAGAGTAATCACTACTGAGCTAGATATTTATATGCCATATAAGTATAAAAGATATAAGAAACATTCTTTTTTATTTTAATGACAGCTATTTTAGTATACATCTTGAATACCCCTATTAAAGACATGATACTTATTAATGATTGCGATATAATTAGAGCAGATAAGCTAAATGAAATAGAAACAGTAGAATTTCCTAATTCCACTTGCATTTCAACGTGCCAATGGTGCAAACTAAGAAAAATAGTACATAAAGATTATAACTCATGCTATTGTGAAAATCCTATATGTAGATTAAAAAATACTCGTTCAACCATTTTCCCATTTATAAATATCCCTTTCCTCCAAGAACGAATATGGACAGAATGCGAAATTGGTTATTTTGATATTATAAAAAAGACAAAAGACTATAGACCGATTAAAATTGACCACATAATAATCAATTCCATCAAAGTACTAAGAATTTCTCAGCAACATCACTCATACGGTTATCGTTATGGTCGAGACGATCTTGAATTATCATATAGTTATGAAATTTCAGTAGAGATTTATAATCATGAGAATGAACAACATATCAATCACATATTCACATCAAATGATCTCATTCGGAAAGAGCCATGGGGCGAATATGATAAATCTAAAGCTCTAACAATGAAGTATCTATTTCAGAAGACTATTCCTTTGTTGAATGAATATGTAAAGTATCAAAAACCCATAAATCTGGTTAATTTCAACTACATTGAAAAAACATTGCCACAAAGAAACAATTATACCTCTAATGTTCATCGTTTTAACAAATCCGATGCACTGAATATTATATACAGCATGGAAATAAAAAATATAAATGGCAATAAAATTATCAGATTTGGAGCTAGAATGGGAGAATATATAAATTTCTATATAGCAAATCTAATAAATTCCATCCTAAATATTAATCTAAAATATGACATACAGACCAAAACAATATATTCAGAACTCCCATATATTTCCCAACAAAGAACATATGGTTCTTTAAAAGAATACATTTCTTGCCTGCTCTATTTAGGCATTATAAAAAACTATAATGATAATCTTGCAAAACAAGAGTATCTGATAGCAGTACCAATAGAAGGCCTTTCATTAACTTCCAAAATCAATTTTGTTGAAAAATTAATTCCAAGTAAAGAGTTAATTCAAATTTTCAGTTTCTTTTCAAATATGGATGCAACGCATTTTCAGGATGGCATAACTAGAGTTGGACGAGATGACAAAGAGTGGAAAGAATTATCTTTTACATTTCCTTTACTTTCGGATTTTAGACCAAATATGGCATTAATACAGAAAATAAATGAACTGCTACAAATAAAATTAACCTTTTACCAATCAAAAAATGATTCTAATTCGATAGGGTATTCTTATTTTGAAATATATGATGATGATTATATTGGAGGTTTGGCATGTAACAGAACAGATTTAGGATCTACTGAACTTAGAAAAACATCTTTTCACAAATTAGTTTGCACTATTATGGATTACTATCTTCATAAACCCGAAGAATTCACTAAATTCACCAGTAACAATTAGATATTCAAAACTTTAACAGTTTAATATATAAACATTAATTTTTATCAAAAACACCCAACTTCACATTATCGGGTGTAAAGCTGGGTGCAATTCTTGTAAACTATTGATTTTCAATGTTTATTGCGGAGAGACAGGGATTCGAACCCCGGGTGCCTCGCAGCACAACGGTTTTCAA
>ENA-OWPD01001063-OWPD01001063.1-human-gut-metagenome-genome-assembly--contig:-NODE-1063-length-24763-cov-8.841752_pt1 | contig 24763 bp, 34 predicted proteins | sample MGYA00248262_ERZ651842 | MGnify/ENA primary metagenome ERZ651842 (study PRJEB26924, sample SAMEA4378253) | human gut metagenome | biome: human gut; feature: human-associated habitat; material: faeces... | reverse complement strand
GGGCCTGCAAATTTATTTTGATTTGTGACAGAGCATTTGATATTATATAATAAAGGCCCACAGCCACCCAGCAAAAGGGGCCTAATTTTTTACTATCCTTTTTAATGCCAAAATGGCACACTGCCTAACAGCCAAACTGCCATATTGACATACTCAACTTTTGCCATATTGGCATAATGGCATTAAGCCTAACTGCCATATTGACATGCATTTGAAGTGTCAAAATGGCAGTTATGCTTAATGCCAAATTGGCATAATTTGTGTGTGCATAGATTGGCTTTATGGCAAATTGGCAACGAAGTCACATTTGAAAATAATGCCGCATTGCCGCGAATGTCAAACTGAGCTCTTTGCCAGTTTGCCATAGTGACAATATTGCCTTGATTGCACAATTGAACTAATTACAGTTTAACATTTGCAACGAGCCGTCACTGCCTTACTTGCTTAGTGCACTACTTGCATAATGCAATAATGCAATAATGATTATAAGCTATCGATTTTTCGTTTCATTAATAAACCTTTCTTAACACATGCTAACAAACCTATTTTCATAATGATTTATATGACTCGGGAAAGCAATATGCGCGGCATTTATTGGCTATTAGCATATATTATGGTTTGTAAATAGCATCATAAACAAATCATAATGTCATAAAATAAATGCCTAATTGTTGTTGCATGTCGGATATTATATGTATATTTGTAATGTGATAATAAAAGAGTTACTAACTAAAACAAAAGGAGATATTAAAATGGAAGCAGCAGTTAAAGTTTACAGATTGACAGCATTTTATCAAAGTGACATGTTCGAGTTCTTAGCGCAAGTTGAAGAATTAGACTACATAATAGCCGATACACATCAGTTTGTATCAAGTACAGTAGTTGTCGATGCTGATAAAGTAGATGAGTTTAAGAGTCTCGTGAGTGAAGTATTTGCTTGTAGCTATTATCTCACTGAGATTTATTAACAATATTTCCCCCGTGTTTTTGAGTTGAAAGTATAACAATATTTCCTTGTGTGAAATTAAATAATAGGAGATTAAAATTATGGAAGCTGAAATCAAATCATTATCAATGATGCCAATTGAGCATAAGAAAAGAGTATTCAGTGCTTGGGAGCAAATGACATACGAAATCGTAAAAGGAGACGCGAGAATCAGCGTATATAAAGTCGGTACACAAGAAGTTAGAATAAGCGTTAAAATATACACTAACTGTAGTGGTTATAAACGCGCAGTCAATGAGCTTACAAAAGCTTTTATAAATTGTGCAGTTCAGTTTACGGTTAGTTATGTTAATGATATGCGCGGTACAGGATACATATACATAATCGCTGAGGCATAATGATATTTCCCCCGTGTTTTTGAGTTGAAAGTATAACGATATTTCCCCGTGTGAAATTAAATAATAGGAGGTTAAAATCATGAAAGAAGTAAGAGTATATAAACTGTCAACGCATAGGATGACGTGCAATCTTGATGTAGTTGTAGATAAGCTAAATGACTATGCTGTGATAGTAAGAATTGATGACAGACTTTGCGTCATAATATGCAACAATGATATACTTAGCAAGTCAATAATTGAGAATACATGTATAGCCTTTATGGGCAGAGATTATTCACTTGAAACTGTAGGAGTTATAGCAAAATGATACGAGCAGATTTAATTCAAACAATATGTATATTGACATTTATGATTGTCAATATATTTATAGCAAGTCTAATAGTTATTAATCATATCAAAAAACAGTAGAAAAAATGATGAGCAACATAAGTGATTTCTGTGTTAAAAAGAGAGTTAATGATAGCTTAGTTATCTTACTCCAGTTTGATTATGATAAAATGCTTGTACGTTACAAGAAAGTTATAACAAAGAAAATAGGCTATAATATGTATGTAGTCACTAAGCAAAAGACAAGCGAGAGATGGCAAAAGCTTCAGTATAATAGGCAATTTGCAACATTCATAAAGGTTGACAGACAGACGCATTATTTGCATGAGTTCAAAAGAATATAAACGTAAAAATAAATTATTATGAAGAGACTTAAAATAGTTTTACAAGCAAAAAGCGATTTATTTGAAGCCATGTTTGATTCATTTATGAATCGCTGTGTAAGAGAAAGACAAAAATATAGCACTGCTTTTGCATATACATTTCATTTACGCGATGGCAACGATGAAATAGAAATAGTAAAATTGCTACATGTGTATTTTGTGAATAAGCAATACGATGTTGCAGCAATAATTAGAATCGTAGTATATGAAGACGATAAGGTTTTATATGATTCTAAAGCATCTATCGAATTGGACGAGAATGTATTTAAAAAAGCTACTGAGAACGGTGTAAAGAAATTCTTATCATATAAAGAATACGCACGTGCATGTAATATAATAGGAGCTACTCTCGCCATTATTTTAATAATAGTAATGTTATTATATTATGTAATAAAACTTCGTATCCTGGTAGCCTAAAATCATCTTTGCATTGATTAACAAACAATCTTAATTTATTAACATTCAATTAACATATACATATTCAAATACCCTTTATATTTGCAATGTGATTAAAAAACAAATATATAACAATTTAAAAAATTACAACTATGGCAACAAAGAATTTTAAAGCAATGACTACAAAGAAACTTAACGCACTGTTAGAAACTGCAAACGAAGAAGACAAAAGCGCAATCATGGAAGTTCTTGCATCACGTGAACAAAAAGCTCCGGCAGTTGAAGATGAATTAACTGAAGAAGAAAAGAAAGTAATTGAAGCAGCCGAGAAGAACGGTGGTATCAATCCTACTTTTGAAAAGAGTGAGCCTGCAAAGAAAATGAGTGACCAAGAGCGCACCGAACTTGCAAACGAACTTCGTGACAAATATTGCTACAACAAGTGCCGCGTAGTTCCTTTCAACACAGTAGAGTGGAAAGAAGGTTACATCACTGGCGTAATCGAAGACAAGCGCGCTAACAAGGTAATGTATTCAATCAAACTGGACGACGGGCGCAGAATCGTTAAGAACTATTCTTCAAGCCTTATTGAAGTACTTGACGAAAAGATTGAAGTTGAAAAAGTAAAACCAGCTCGTAAGTCAAGAGCAGCCAGCGCGAAAGTTAACACTCCGTGGGAGCCGGAAGACATTGAAAAAGCATTCACTGAACTTATGCCTAACGTAGGCCGCAATATTTCTTGGAATGAAACTGATAAAAATGACGAGAGCGCCATGGAGAAAAAAGGCGGACGTATTGTTGCACTCGTTATCGACAAAAGAGGCCATCGTATTCTCTACAGAATTGAGCTTCCTCAGACTGAAGAAGAAATCGAAGCAAAAGTTGCTAAGAAATATGCACACAAAGTTTCTACATTGACTGGTCTGATGATTGACGAAGAGTTTGATGAAGAAGGTGCAAAATTGAACGCTGCATACGTTGAAAGACGTAACAATGCTGGTGTAATCGCAAAACCTATCACAAACGAAGAGAAGCTTGAAAAACTCAACGCACAAAAAGAAGCTATTGAGGCAAAAATCGAAGCTTTGAAAGCGTCTCTTGAAAAGAAAAATGCACAAATTAACGAGCTTAAAGCCGCAATGACAAGCGAAGCAAGCGAGCAAGCTCAAGCTGAAGCTACAGATGAATTGGCATAAAACCCTGTAACATTTTTCATAAAAATCAATTTTAGTTTAGTTAGTACATCGAATAAGCCTGGTCGTGAGATTAGGCTTATTTTTTTATGCAAATTTCTGACAAATATAGTAATTATCTGGAGCGCTAAATTTAAGCGCTTTTATTTTTATCTATATAATCTATCGTTTAACCAAAAATAATAGCCTGGATAAAGAAGAAATAAGCAAATATGCATATAAAAACTATATTTTAGTCATGCCATTATATGAACCAGAATTAAAGAAAATAATTTGTATTTTTAACTAAATTTTCTTTTTCATTTTAGCAAAAATTATTATATTTGCATGTTATAAATATATTAATAATTTACAGTAGAAACGCTATGTTTAAACTTGACAAGAGCAAAAGCGTCACTGTCAACATGACAAATGATGCTTATAATTACATACTGTACGACGATTCCATGATTGATGAGAGCAACATGGAGGAAGTTGAAAAGTATGAATCGATGTTCCCTAATGGTTTTGAAATAAAGTTCATTAGAGAGTCAGAAAACAGTGATTTAGTTGAAGTTGAAATCACGCCATATATAGACGATGATTTTCAATATGACAGAATTATTGAGCTGTTTGGTGGCAATGTAATACAAGTGCAAACACATGATTCTCATGTAAATATACGCTTTTATAATGAAACTGAGTGTAAAGAGTTATGGCAAGAAACGTGTGAAATACAAATCAATGATTTTAACAAGGAGTATATAATCACAAATGCAGGCAGCATGTATCCGCTTTGGAAAGCGACTCTTGTAAAATAGCCAACAATACTTCCCAGAGTAAAAATAGCAAATACGTTTTGAGAACTATGCTACAATACTTCTGGGAATTTTTATGTATATGCAAAAATGAAAATGCCAATTGGATAATTCCAATCGGCATTTTGCTTGCATTGATTAAAAACTGAAGTACTCCTAATTTCACAATCTGCAGTACCTATAATATGACTTGAAAGCTGGCAAATTATTTGTCTTGTTCTGCTTTTCTTTTAAGCAGCTCTTCTTTAAGCTTATCATACCACATTGGATTGTGCTTTACCAATTGGTAATAAGTCTTTAAATCTTTTATCCTCAGAGCATACCTAAACTCTTTATCAGCGAGTTCGTTCTTACATCTATGGAACGTCGCTACTGCTTTATCTATTTTGTACAGAGCATCTTCATTATTTTCTCTAAGTATATCCATTTCTGTACCTTGAGAAAAATAATACGGCATTTTTGGAGTCACCCATAGGTGTTTACCTTCACCGTATTCAACGCTCGCTTTGTATAAAAAACCTGGACTGAACTTAATCGACTCAGGATAATATGCTGCACATCTACGAATAGATGTTGGTATTAATGGTAAAAGCAATTCTTCGAGGCGTCTGTTTACAAACTTTTCACTTCTAACCATTATTCTATAAGCTTCGGCGGTTAGCAACTCAATTAATAATGCTTTGTTCTCACGCGTAAATTCGCTATAAACTGGCAAAAACTCTGAGTTGATGGCGTCTCTTTGTATTTCAAGAATACGAAGCCTACGCAGTCTTGCTTTTTCTTTATTTGCTGCTACTGAAGCAGCTGTACGAATTTTATTCTGTTCGAGCTTTTCTGTCATTGTTACAGGAGTTGTTTTCCTGTATATCCCGCCGTACTTTGTTCTTAAATACCTTCCATTTTCTCCAATCATAGGCTTGAGTGCATACGACCAAGCTTTATCAGTTTTCATCTCGTCTTCAGTAAGATCGTCTTCAAGCATCTCCTGCATTTGCAGGTACCTTATACGTTCTTCTTCAGACTCAAAGCCTTCATTTGAAAGGTCATTTTCTTTTGTTATCTCAGAAAGCAAATCAGATAACTCACTTTCTGATAGTCCTTTTTGTTGTGTCATACTTAGTTCCAAATAAGCTGTTTATAATATCAATTGCCATTCTCTTCTCAAGTAATAAAAAATGGGTAATTGCCAATGCAAATCGGAAAACCATATGTAGTACAAAAGCACACAAATATACTGGAAAATAAAGAAAACCTATGAATGTAAACAGTAATTTTTTATAATTTTTCATGTTTTTGCATTTTAAATGTTAGTTTTATAACGTTTGATTCACTCTCATAAACATAATTTAATACATCAGTATTATATTCAATATATTTAAGTTGATTACTTTTTAAATACACACGAGTCATTCTATTTACGCTTTGCAAGTCTTCAACAAAGTAAATAATTGAACGGTCGTTATATACAAAGATACATCTTTGTTTGTTCAGATAAATGTGGTCTACCATATCATTATCAAATTCGCCAATTAACTCGCCATTCTTGTACATACACATGGTTTGACTTATATTTAATTCAGCAGACCATGTATCGTCTGTACTACTGTTTTCTTTTTGGCACGCTACTAATAGCAACATGCACAAAGTTAAATAAATTGTTTTCATATTTTATTATTTCTAAATCTACGAATTCGTACTACATTTCTTTTAAAAATAGCGACAGTTATCAAAGCAAATGCTGTTTTTAGCAATGCTTTTCTACCGTTGATTAGTATATTATTAGTATTTATACCATCACTTGTTCTAATACTGAACCAGTCTTTGCCACTGAGCAATGTTCTGTACACAGTTATTACTTGCACTAATTTTTTCATATTTATCAATTTTCAACATCCAACAATCCTATAAAAACTCTTAGTATGGTAAATGTGCCAATTGCAACAATTAGCATACATCCGATATTGCTAACGTCTTCTTGTGGCTCTTTACCAAATATGTACCACGAATTTGTCTCTGATACTGCACATAAATAAGCTATTATACAAGCTATAAATATGCATACTGTATTTTTCCATATGTTTCTCATTTCTGTATATTTTTTGCATTAAAATGCTCAATTAGCTCTTCTACCGTAGCCTTGTGATATTCGATTGGATTTCCTGCTCCAAAACGCTCAATTTCTCTGTCAGCAATTTTGTTTTGATACCAATGATTCCCATCAGTAAACCATTGCATATAATTACTATCATCCCTCAATGCAGCTATAGCCAGGAAAAGTTCCTCATTGGTTCCGCAATCACTTCTTCCTTTCTTGGTGACAGCATCTACATTATATATCACCCCATAGAGATTCCCATAAGACGTAATGATAGCTCTCCCTTCTTCGATATTTTTATGACTTCCCTTACCGTCATAATTATGTGCATCTAAAGTCGTATCACCGGAATTAAGTAGGTTATATCCCAGCCCTTCCAATTTTTTACGAAGTTCCTCCGTATTTTTTCTAATAAAACAAGATGTTCTATTCATAATTCAGGTATTGTGTAATCTAATTCGTTAATAGTTTTCATTAGCCAACTTCTATACTGTCCAAGTGTTTGAAAAGTCACTGCTTGCGCATCATTAGCTACAATGCGAATAATTTCCATTTTGAACTTATCTACATGATGGCTTAAAAAATCATCTTTGTTAGATTCCAGCAATTTTTCATTTGCCTGCCATTCAGCACCAGAAATAAAAGCCCTCTCAGTAACATCAAATATTGCATCACGAACACCAGAATCATAATTGTTTTCTTCAAAATTTATCTCAAAATCAGTTGACTCTAATATTCTGTTGAGATAATTATTTGCTGCCTCTTTTACTGTCTGTTTCATATTTCTCTTTCATTGTTAAAAAGCTTTCATATATGTGCAAATCATTTGCAAAATGGTTATAATAGCCAACTTTCAATCCTGTTTTATTTGCAACGTATGTAAGCAACTTAGAAAAGCAATATTGGTCATTGCAAAAACCATATATCAAATCATTGCTGCGCATTGTTACATGAATATTAAGAGCATTTACATCATAAGATGGATTGACATAAAAACCAATGCTCAATGTACACGGTGTGTCAAATGCGTAATCACTTTTTTCTTTTCCATCAAATATTGTCATCCAAGCTCTACGAGTAAATCTGTCTTTCTTCAACTGCTCTATGCATTCATGCAATTGAGCATTTCTATTCCATTGATACCCATAATTTGAATTTACAATGTCGTCGCCTCCATGCATTTTATCCCAAATTGGCGCATATTTTTTAATCTCTTTAACGCTTCTGTTTCCTGACAGATACCACTGCCATTCTCTTTCAGCATATTTCTCACTAAATTTTCTGAATGGTGTAGTTATTATATTGTCTAATGGATTTTCTATGATGAAATTTGCTCCATAAATAGCTTTTGTGCCATTTACTGTAACCCCTTTGCTCACTATTATATCATATAGTGATTCAAATGCTTCTGTTGGTGTTTCGAAAATTAAACTCATATTACTTTCTTTTGTTATTTTTGATATTGCAAATATAATCTTTATATGTCAACTGGAAAAATTTTAGATGCATTTTTAACACAAATTAAAATTTAGTCCCAGCCATTTTGCAAATACATACCTAATTTTTCATCGTCTTTTGTAGTATTTCTAATAGCTTCTAACAGTTTAGACTTAGATTCTCTACATAAACCGTATCCATATTTGCAATATCTATATGTACGCTCGAATGTAGAAATAGGGAAAGGTATTTCATTGTCAATTACGAGTCGTTTTTGGTGCAAGTGTTCAAAGAAAAGCGAGTGATGCATTAATTTATAATGGTAAACAGTAGCAACTACATGTTTTCCATCTTCGAATATTACAGTATTGCCTTTATCATCTATGACTTCTGTTTCTACTTCTTGCTTGAAATAAGCCATTTTAGTTACTGTAAAATCGAAATTATTGAGTATAAATTGAGGAGGCCCAAAAATAGAGCAAATAAGTTCAATCCATACTTTACTGCCTTCTTCTTGAAAAGCACATGCATTCTCATTTCTATATTTAAATTTCCATTTTGTATCTCCGCTTTCAACAAGTCCATTGTAGTAATCAACTGCATCTTGAAAGTCTTCTTCTGATTCAAAGAAAATATCAATATCTTTAACATGCTGCCTTTCTAATATATTTTTAAAACAACCGCCAGCTATAAAGCCTTTATGCCCTTGCATATATTTATCGAGAAACTTGATTTGCCAAAAGTTATCAACATCTTGTACTACAAATCTGTCTAAGTTTTTAATCTCTGTTGCCATAGTTTTCAATCAATTAAAGTGTTATTTAAATATACAAAAAATATCTTATCGCCAATGTCTTCATTCATAGCTTTGCAAATAGAAATTGCTTCATCGAATGACAATCCAATTAACTCTTCTTTGTCATCATCGAGTGCTATCTCTGTATTATTAAGCGTTATACAAAAATCATTATTTTGCAAAATATTAGAAAATGAATCAATAGCATTTACACATATATAATTTATTGCCTGCATGCAAATAAAACCATATTCGTATTTGCCATTGAGTATCTGTTGATATTGTTTTATAATTGAACTTGGTTCAAATAGGCTGGATGCCTCCATTCTCTTATATTCTGCAAGCCATTTTCCAAAGCCATTTTGCTTTTTGAATTGTTCAAATTGTTTTTGCACATAGACTTTGAAAGCGTGTGTTTGCATAATCATTTGTAAATGCTCAGTCAATTTCATATAGGTTTGTTTTAGTTAAACCTGGAAGAGCTTTCTCGTTTTTGTATAGAATAATATAGAATTTATATAAAAGCTCTTCCAGGATAAAAAGAAATAGGTTAGTGAACGCCAGTTGAGCCAAATGCTCCTCCGCCTCGTTCTGTATTTTTCCCATTTAATAATTCATCTTTAGTTTGAACCAATTCAACAGAATCATACAAAACAGGAACCAAGATAAACTGTTGAAGCTTCATTCCTGGATATATTGTTACTGGATAAGCGCCTACATTTATAACATGCATGTGAATCTCGCCTGTGTAGTCTTCATCTACAATCTTAGCACCTACAATTATCGACGTGATTGGTGACCCGTCTTTTGGCGTTATACCAGCTTTCATCTTAGCAGCTGCTGATGATGCAATACCTGATTTGTCAGCAGCCATTAGCATAAAACCATCAGGCACATTTGCTATAATTCCAGATGGGATAAGAATATCGCCTCTTGGTTCAACTACTGTTTCTTCAAAATCATTAGGTACAAAGAAATCAATTCCTGCTGCTACTGACGTACCTCTCTCAGGAGTCTTTACGTCTCTTACTTTTAAAATTTTCATGATTAATCGTTTTCAAAATGTTTATGGTAAATAATATTTGAGATTATGTTTGCAACAATATTAGATAAGAATATGACAGATTCAACCTTTATCAGATTCTCCAAACTAAACTCCTTGTCTATTTCTTGTTTAATATATAGCAATAACAAATTGTTTTCGCGTAAGATAGCATTGTTTTCACGAAGAATCATGTTATTCTGTCTAACATATTCTAATATTTTTTGCAAATCATTATCCATATCTTAATACATTTAATAGTATTTTTTCAACTTCAAGCAAATAGTTGTTATCACTCGGCTCAATGTTTGTTAACATGCTAAATTCATATTTCTCTGATACATTCACATCTATAGATTTTTTTAGAACATCAGAGCTATATAGATGAATAGAAGCAACTTGTACATTGACCATGCCAACTTCCAAATCATGGTAAACTTGCCTTAAGTTAGTGTATACATAAGCAAAGAACATTGAGAATGTAAATGCATCGTATGGCAAGAGTTTCATCATATCAGATGATCTCATTTGAACGAGCATTTGTAGCTTATTGCCTCTTATGAAAAACTGTATAGTATTTGTGCACAGTTTGTCAATTGACAAATACGACATAGCTTGATTTGTATTTAAGCAGAACATCGCTTGTCTTGATGATTGCCTTTCAAGTAACTCACGCACACATTTATCAAGTCCTTGCTCTCTGTAAGCATACACACCGTAATTTGAATTAAATACTGGATGCGTTACGTCAATGCAGCGTTTATACTCTGAAAAGTGCTTGCATATAGATTTGTCAAGAGGATTTGCATGTTTATACCAAAAATATAAAGCTGCAGCTTTTTTCAAATCAAACACGCTTTTATACTGAGACATCATTTGGTCTCTGTATGGATGAAAAGCGTACTGGAAACAAATTGCTTCACTATATGTTCCGTTTACAGTTTTCTCATTCATGAATTTCTCAAATATGCCAAGCCAAGTATCATTGGTTATCATACTATAGAGAAAATTGCCGTATCTTTTATTTATCTTTTTCTGCATATCTCTTCATCGATTATTTCTGTAACAATACGACGCATATTGTCTAAGCTTTCGTAATTGTTAAGGTTAAAGTATTCCATTTTATGCTCATAGCCTCTTGAGGTTGCGAATGCATTTAAAGTATGTATATGACTATGTTCTACGTATTTTATACTATCTATATTAGCAGGACGTAGGCTGTCATCATTCTCAACATTCAACGGTTCAAATTCAAATACATGCGTATAAATACGTTCAAATGCTTGATTTACATGGCTACATATTTTAGCAAGAAATCTGTGTGCGGCTTTTATTTCATCAACGCTTAACTTATCATAACCTAAGTAATGCATAAAATAGAATAATGAATCAGTAATTGCTCTATCAATAACTACAATAACTCTATTATTGCAATAGTATTTATTATATGCATTTATTTCAGCATCTATTTTTGCATTGATTACATTGAGTTCAAATGCTAAATATTTTTTTGCATCTTTTCTCAGTTCATCAATCGATTCTGTAGGTGGTAGTGCTGAGCGAATTATCTCGCTCAGCTTAACTACCTCAAAACCTCTGGCAATCGCCATTTCACTTACAATGTTCATTGCAGTCGTTTTACCTGACAAACAACCACCAGAAAATGCTATACAAATCATTTTATTATAAATAAAATTGGTTCTTTACCTTCTTGTGCATGCTCGCATTGATAATTGAAATTATGGATAATATCCATTGTTTCAAATACGATTGGACGTCCGTGTGCATTAAAGCTTGTATTTACAAGACACTTAAAGCCTGTAAGCTTTTCAACTTCTTTAAGCACTTGCCACATAAACGTGTTTTGCTCAACTATTTGAGGACGTCCTGTGTAAACGTCAAACTCGCGCGTTTTCTTGTGCATAACACCCCCCATTGTTTTTGAATAGCCTATTTTGTAGTCATGCGTACAAATCATAAACTTATCAGACCCAACCACTCTTTCTAATTCTGATTTGTCAAACAGGTATTCTGCATTTTCTGCAGTACAAATAGGAGCGCATGGCATAACTTCATTTCTGTTATTCATCATATTGTTTGCTGCAACATTTTCAGTTGTCGGTAAACAAATTGTTGATGTATTGCAAAGTGCACGAGGCCCAAATTCCATATTGCCATTAATAATGTTTACGATATGCCCATCAGCTATTTTTCTTGCAACTTTTTGCACAATATCAAATGTATTAGGCCTTTGCTCATAGATGTCATATATGAAAACATTTTTTCTGGGTCCAATTATTGAATCAATGTTATACAGCTTTCTTTCTCCTATCGTAAGAGCCGAGAAGTCAAATGCGTCATAGCCAAGTTTTTTAATCATCATGCCAATTGCAGCACCTTGGTCGCCAGCTAATGGCATAGCACAGAATAATCCTTTAACGCTTTTCAATATTTTATTATTGAGTTTTACATTGTAGAAGCAACCGCCTGTTACTATTACGTTTTCAGCACCGAGATAATTGATTAACCTCGTCATGTATATCTCAATTGTTTGCTGAATAACATAAGCAATTATGCATCTACTGTTAAAAGAATCGTATGTTAAATCAACGTGTATGTCTTGTCTCTGGTTAAAACAATCAATTATTTCTTTGTATACCTCATGCCACTGTCTTTTTGTGTCTCTTAAAGCAACAAAGTTTATCACTTCACTTTTTGAAGAAGCTTTCCATTCAACCGGCGCGTCGTTTACCTTATCAGTAATTTCTTCATCATCGAAGTCCAAGTCAATACTTTTGTCTATGCCATTGTACAAATTGCGAACAATACATTCTACGTAATTGTCAAGGACATCAATTTGATTGTCATCGAGTACTTCATCAATGTGAGCTTCATAACCAAGGAACTTGTATTCGTCTTGGTTCTCTTTCATGCCACAGAATGATGTTGCGTATTGATACATAAGGCCAAGAGAATTTCTATAACCTTTTACTTTAATCAGTTGTCTGAAGATTGTTTTTTCGGGTTTCATTTTATAGACTGATAAAACCTCTTCATTTGTACCAAACCCATCAGCACAAATAACATATACTGGTTTGTTGCCAAGTTTGTCTTTTTGCTCTTTAGTTAAATGATGCACAAAGAATCCGCATGCACTTAATGCGTGTGCGTCATGGTGTGTATTGCCTATACATGTAAACTGTATGTCATTAGAAATAGTCTCTTTTAGATACAAGTAATCATGCTCAGTCATATATTTACTTGGTTGGAATTTTTTACCAGTATTATCGACTGTATTGAACCAATGCGAAATTCTAATGCTGCAATCGGCCAAATCAGATTGTGTTACGTGTTTTCTGATTTCATTAATAGCATCAATTGGAAATTGGCTATCAGACTTAATACCTGAAATACGTTCCTGTTCATAACCAATTATTTTGCCATTATTTACGTTAACAAATATGGCAGAAGAGCCATGCCCAAGTGTTAATAGAAGATAATTATTTTCCATACTTTTTGTTTTTATGTTATTATTACAATGCAAATATAAGAATTATTTTTAAAAGTAAAAAGATTAATTCCATATATTACTATAGAATTAATCTTTATTAACTTATTCACTTTTTAATTCAACAATCTTTTGCTTGCAGTCCTCAATTACTGTATGATACCTGTTATCTAAAACTGCACGCATAATAGATTTTTGAAAATCATCAAATCCATTTGTATAAATAAACTCATTCACAAGTGCCCTATGCCTTGACCTATATGTTGACCTCCAGTCTGTATTGATAGCAAACTCAGCATAGCTTATAACTTTTTCGATGTCTTGTATAGGATAGCCTTTACTCGCATATCTTGATGCATATTTAATCATGTTACACTGAGCCCAAGTCAAACAGTTTAAACGTCTAAATAATACACTTGGCTGAATTTTTAATCTCTCGTAATGATTGCCTCCAACTTGTTTAATTGGATTGTTTAAATCTGATGTTATCATACTTAGTTTTTTCGTTTATATAATTTGAATAATTAACAGGTAGTTCTCTTAAATACTCATATGACTCAGATAAGTATCCGAGATTGACTAATACAGTGACCATGCTCTTTACAACATAATTAGATGCTTTTACATCATCAGCATAGAATTTGTGCAACAACTCTTTGAAATTGATTTGCTGACCAATTTCATAGCTATTTACTATAAATAACCTAATAGTGTTATATGCTATCGCGTATTCCCTTCGTTTCATTTCTGTATTTTTTTATAATACCCTCTCTTTGGATATTTGATTAAAATCTTATTGTAAACAAAGTAACTGAATACTCCAGATATAGTCCTATGAACGTCTGTGTTATATGACCTAAGTGATTCACAGTTATTCATAGTGTGAGCAAGCATCTCTTTTCTTGAGATTAGAGAATCTTTCGGTTTCGCATAGATAATCGACATGCAGAGACTTTTTATACGTCTCTTTGTGTGCTCGTCTAATTTTTTAACTTCTGCCATAATTACATAAATTTTTTATATTTTTCAATCTTAGCTTTTATGCTATTCATTAAGCTATTTTGCTTTTTGTCTTTTCTCTTCAATGCGGCAATAACATCTTCATCATGCGTGCCTTCAAGAATCAGATGATGTATAATAACATTCGCCTGCTGTCCTTGTCTGTACAAACGAGCGTTGAATTGTTGATAGAGCTCCAATGACCACGTCTGGCCATACCATACGATTGTACTTCCACCAGCTTGAAGGTTCAGACCATGACCAGCTGATGCTGGATGCGCTAACATTACTTGTATCTTTCCATTGTTCCATTCTTCTATATCTTTATTGTCTTTAAGTTGGCGAGGTTTATATTTTTTAAGCCTCTCAAGTATTCTATCCCTATCAAACTGGTATGTCCAAGCAATTAGTACTGGTTTCCCATTTGAGTCTTCAATGATTTCTTCAAGAGCATCAAGCTTAATTGAATGAATCTCGTGTACATTCCTGTCTTCATCGTAGACTGCGCCATTTGCAAACTGTAATAATTTGTTTGATAGAGTTGCTGCGTTTAATACACTGATTTCAGTATTGCCTTCTTCTTGCGAGAACACTTCAAGTATCTTCTCTTTCTCAAAATCTTGATACTGTTTTTTAAGTTTCTGTGGCATTTTGAGTTCAATGTAATTATCAGTACGATATGGCATTTCGAGATAATCTTCAGCCTTCATACTTATGCATATATCTTCAATTTTCTTATGAATAAGAAACTCTGAGTCTTTCATCAAATCATAATTGTAAACTATATGCCCATTTGTTCTGCCAGGTCTAAAGTAAGTCTCTCTGTACTTTGTAATTGTCTTTTCAAGTCTTTGGCCTCTATCAAGTAAGTACATCTGTGGCCATAAGTCAATTAATCCATTTGGAGCTGGAGTTCCTGTAAGCCCAACAACTCGTTTAAAGAACGGTCTCGCTGCTCTCAGTGCTTTAAACCTTTCAGATTTATATGATTTGAAACTACTTAGCTCATCAATTACGCACATTTCAAATGGTATTTTGCCTCCTCCAAAATAAGCACACAGCCAAGCTACATTGTCTCTCGTTAGTATATAGATATCAGCTTTTCTCTTTAAAGCTTCTACTCTTTCTGTCTGATTGCCAATTATTTTTGAGAATGTTAAATGCTTTAAATGCGCCCACTTTTTAGCCTCTTCTTCCCATACAGATTCAGCTACTCTCTTTGGCGCAATTACAATAACTGAGTCAATTTCACAGTAGTCATACATCAATTTCTCAATTGCTGTAAGGGTTGAAACTGTTTTGCCAAGTCCCATATCTAAGAACGCTCCACAATATGGATGCTCTATGATATGTTGGACAGTAGCAACTTGGTATCTATGTAAATTACTTTCGTTTAGCATCGCATGTTATTTACTAATGTTTTAACTTCTTCTACTGTATCTATTACAAATACATCAAAACCAAGATTCCTTATTTTTTCATGCATATATTCTTGTATGCGCCTTGGCTTTTCTCCTGTAGTCTTTAATTCAACAAAGGCTATTTTGCTCCCTGGCATTAGACAAAGTCTATCAGGGAGCCCAATCATGTGTAAGCACACAAGCTTTATGCATAAGCCTTTTGCTTTTTTTATCTCATTTACGAGTGTCATCTCAACGAGTTTTTCACTATCTTTATGTGTCATTACATCAAATCGTCTTCATAAATTCTTGTATAATACTTCTGTTTTCCGTATATTGGGAACTCAATCATATCAGTTTGAGCCTCCCATCCATCAATAGTCTTCATAATCTCAGCTATTCCACGAGAATTAAAGCGGTCGAGACCACAAATATCATTCCCTAAACACTCACTTGCAATTTCAGCAATACATATAATGTCTCTGAGTTTTGTGCCTTTCTTCTTGATTGGCTCATCAAGCCAGACTCTTCTTTCGCTTAAGTCCATCTTGTCCCAATCAGCAGGAACTTTAAGATTGAGGTATCGTTCGATAATACCTTTTCTTTCATCGACTTCTGCATGCTTGCTTTGTTCTTGCTTAGCAATTGCTTCTTCGTCTTCAGACATGTAAAGTGTTTCACCATTCAAATACAATTGGTATGCTTCAGCCCAAATTTGGTCAATCTCTGCTTCATCTAAATCATCTTTAACAGATTTAGTTATAAACTTTTTATTAACATCTATTGGCAGAAAGCGTCTATTACCAGTTGGGTCACGTAAGAAGTCTTTGCTATTGGTTGTTCCAAAAAATACGCATTGGCGTTTATAAGTTTCTACAACACGGCCATAAGCTGGTCGGAAAGAATCCTCTCTTTTTGAAATGTAGTGTTTAATAGTTTCAACCTCAGCTTTTTTTAATCCAGAGAGCTCAGCGATCTCTACAATCCATGCACCTTGTATCTGCTCAAAGGCTTCTTTCCCTTGCACAGTTGTAAATGTATCAGAAAACCAATCTTTGCCAAGCTTGTTCAGGAATGTACTTTTGTACACACCTTGTTCTCCAGACAGTATCATTGCTAAGTCAAACTTAACACCTGGATTCATAACACGAGTAACTGCAGCACATAACATTTTACGTATAGCAGCTCTTGTGTATATTGAATCAGTAGCACCAAAATAATCAATAAGAAGTGTATCTATTCTTTCTATGCCATCCCATTTCAGTGATTTTAAGTAGTCAACAATTGGATGGAAACTGTGCTTTTCAAATTCAAGCGCAAGAGCATCATCTACTTTTTGGCTCGCTACTATTCCATACACACACTCTATGTAGTTTCTAACACCAGCATAATCAACATCACGAAGTGGCTCTACTGTCTTTATCTTTCTCCATGGCAAAGTCTTTACAACGTATCTTTTATTATCAAAAATATTAAGTTTGAAAGCATTTTTCAACATGCTATCATTCTTAATAATCAGATTAATATTGTTTGCAGTGTTTTCATATTCACCTTTTGTATTAGCCGACAACTGTTTAGTCCATTCAGTATCAAACGCATCTTCATCACAATTTTCAAGTTGTTCAGCAAATTCTACTTTAGCGTTGGCAAATTTCTCTTCTGCGATTTGCATCTTAACTCCAGGGTCTTTAGCAGCAAACTCTTCCATTGCTTTAAAGCTCTTTTTGTCAGATTCAAATTTCTCAGTTCCAGAGTCAAGATGCCCAAACTTATGAATACGAACTAAGTCAAATGCATTGCAAAGACGACCTCCAGCTGGGTCAGTTCCATGATGTGAATAACAGAATTTATCTTCATATATCAAAACACCAGCTGCAGTTGAGCCTTTACTATATGTATATCTACCTTCTGATGCTTCAACATATTCGTCCTTTAAGAACGTATCCATACAATCTTGAATTGTATAGGTTCTGCAGAACAGGCCTATTATACCTTTCTTTTCGCATGGGTCTTCTTGCTTACGAATAGCAGACATTATTTTGTCTGTATAATCAGTAGGACGAGGCCATTCATTTATATCAGTCCAATCATCGTATAAACCTAATATGTAATCAGCACTAAGGAACTCTGCATCTTGGTATTCAAAGAAGTATTCAGCATCACATGATATACTTGGCCAGAACATAAGTCTATTGACATCAAAAGTAGATTGGTCAAACAGTTCAATATTCATGTCTCCTGCTATCTTTCTGGCGATTGCTTGATACTCTTCTTGCGATACCTCTCTATCAAGCGGAATTATAAGTCTATGACGAGGTTTTGCTTTACAATGTTTATGTGTAGAATGAATACAAGCAGCGCATGAAAAAAGCATCGTGAAATCCCACCAAAAGTCATTATGTGAAAAGTCAACATCAAGAGTAACAAGCTGCCTACTTAGCACGCTATTCTTGCTACGCTTACCTCCTTGCAGTGTTGCTCCAACAAAACCACCAACGTCTTTTATTTGACCTTGGTCTGCTTTGCTTGCACTCATAAAATCTTTATATGTTTCGCCAGTTACTACTGGAGTAGCTATTCTTCCGAGAAACTTTTTCCATGATGTCTTAGAGTTTTTCCACTTTTTGCTACCAGCGCTTGCGCCAGTAGCAATAGTGAAATAGCCATCATAGTTTAGTTTAACATTTTCAAAATCTTGTTGCATTATAAATTGCAGTTGTATAAATTAACAGTATCAATCTTTTTTGTAATATGGAGTAATGTAGCCATCTGCGTTAAGTGGCAAATCAGATGCCCAGTCAGGCGGTGTTCCCATTATTTTCTCCATTTTTTTAAGCCATTCTTCAGCGTTCTCTTCAGGTATTTCTGCGATAGCTTCATCATGTACATGCATTGTTATACCAAAACCATTTTTATTGAGTTGCAACATTGCATATCCGATTAAATCTCTTGATATTGCTTGAACAATGTTCTCTGTTAATTTACCACCATATGTATCTATACTACCCCATTGCTTAGTCTCTTGTACAATTCCATCATAGCAAAGAAGCCTTGATACTCTACCTCCTACTTTCTTTTCTACGAACTTAGGATTTCTGTAATATAGTGACCTACCAGATGGCAACGTTACTATAAGACATTCTCCATCACATTCAAAAATAAGATTTCTTGCAGTTCCAACTACTCGTCTCTGGTATCTAACTGCTTCATGCGCTAAGTCTTGAATCTCTTGCCACAGCTCAACAATCTTTGGATTAGCACGACGCCACTTGTGAACAATACTCATCATTTCAGTGTCGCTCATACCCATTTTGTCGCCTCCCATTCTTTTCATAGCACCAAGTGAACCTTGATAGCCAAGCGCAAGCTCCGCATTTTTTGCTTTCGCACGTAGGTCAGAACCTTTTGTAACTGCAGAAATTGGAACGTTAAACATTCTCGCTCCTGCTGCCTCATAAATCTTGCCATCACCTCTAAATACTTCCATTCTCCATTCTTCGTCTGCAAGCCATGAAACTACTCTGGCTTCAATTGCTGAGAAGTCAGCGACAGCAAATGTTTTACCTTTTGGGGCTATAAGCGCCGTTCTTACTAACTGCGACAGAATATCAGCTACATCGTCATACATCATCTCAACTCCGTCAACATCTCTCTTCCTAATCATATCACGAGGCAAGTCGATGTCATCAAGATGATTTTTTGATAGATTCTGCAATTGCAATAATCTACCAGCCCATCTGCCAGTTCTACTTGCGCCATAGAATTGAAAAGTGCCTCTTACTCTACTGTCACTCATAAGACAGTTTAGCATTGCATAATACTTTTTAACTGATGAACGAGAAAGCTTTTGTCTAATTTCAAGTACTTCAACAACTACTGGCTTGTCGCTATGCTTTTCAATAAGAACTGGTATTTCGGCTTTTGCAAGCGAAGGCACAAATTCTTTTTCTTCAAAAGCACCTTTTCCTCTATTGATTATACCTTCAATCCAATTGCGTACTTGCAGTGGTGAATTTGGATTTTCAAGGTTTGTAAGGTACTTAGCTCTCTCTGTTAATTTCTTAGTGTATTCTTCATCAACTGCGATTGCAGATTCTGCCAATTCAACATCAATCAAAATGCCTCTGTCATTTATTTGCTGGTCGAGTACATATAAGTCTCTTTCAAATTGAGGTATTTCATAATGTTCAAGAGTCTTAAAGATTTCAATCTCTGCGAGCACGTCATACAAGTTATACTCTTTGTACATAAGCCATTTGTCTGGTGCGTGCTCAGGCATATTGCGTGTACGCATGCCATTTATTTTTGTTGGTTTGCAAGGGCAAGAAAAATACTTAATCAATGCTTTGCCAGTATCAAGCTTTTTATCTTTAATATTAAGCTTTTTAGATACTTCATCCAAAGAGAAAGGAAGCCCGCAATATGCAGCTTTGACAGCAGTACAATACCAAGAACTTATAGGAGTTACATATCCTATTCTATTGAAACTCAAACGTTCAAATACAGCATTATGCGCTATCTTCAAACAATCGTCATCCAAAAGAGCTTCTTCAAATTCTTCAGGTATCTCTTCGCCTTGTAACAAGTCAACAACAACTGGGTCTTCATCATCAATTGCATAACACAGTATAATAATCTCAAAATCAGGAGACTCAATGTATTTGTAAGCTCCGCATGTTTTAATATCGACAGATGAATACGTTTCAACGTCCATATATAACCTTTTTGCCATAGTTTATTGAATTTATTATTAATATGGTAAGTAACTTTGTGGCATATGTAAGATTCAAACTTAACTCTTGCTAATTAGTAGCTGTGCCTCATAACACCAATATGCCAAGATTAAAAGAGCTCTATATTTCAAGAGCTCTTTGTGTGTTTATGCTTTTTCAGGAAAATTACGCCAAGTCGTCGTAATATTCATTTTCACCTCCAAAGTCTTCTTCAGCTGAAGAGCCGCCGGCGAGAGGCTCACCATCTGCGAGTTTTTGCAAGTTGTTCAATCCACAAGCGATTCCTTTTGACTGTACGTTGTACGCATAGAAGCTCAGTGAAGCACGGCCATAACATCCAGAGTAAAATTCGCTTTTGTCCATGATTTCATCAAGGTTTTTGTCAACGATCGATGGTTTACGTTTTGAATTGGCATTAATAAAGTAGCTGTTTTCAAATGCTGGGTCATCACCACGTTCTTCATCACCATCGCGAAGAGGCAATTTCAATGATGACGGAATTTTGCCATTCTTGTCACAAATCTTTGACTTGCCGATTTCTTTTGCAGCTTCAATTGCTTTTTTGATTTTTTCAATTGTTACTTTGTCATCTTTTGGGATAACAATGCAGATGTTGTACTTTGGCTCGTCTGTATCATTCATAGCCGTAGGCTCGAATACATTTACATAACAAAAACGAACTTTCCCTGTAATTACTTTAGTTGAATTAAAATCTGTTGCCATAATATTTATTGTTTTAAAAATGTTATTAAATTAATCTGCGAAATCTAATTTTGCTTGACTTGCTCCAATAGCAGGACGTTTGTCTTCTTCAGGTACCAATGTTGGAGCTCCACTTGGTTTGATTACAACGTCGGCGAGAACATCAGCAAATTTCTTTTTGCCAATAAGTTTTTCAAGAGCAGTTATTGGTTTTAACTTCATTGTATAAATGTCATCATCACCAAGCTCAGGGAGTCTTTCAACAATAGCTTCAACTGCTTCATCTTCGCTCGTCCATTTTCTTGTACTTCTGCCTTCAACGAGTTTGAATCCAGGCCATTGTTTTTCTTCATTGATTGCTTTTGACTGAGCGTAGCTACAAATCGAATTTGCCCATTCAACGAGTTGCGGAGTTCGTTTCAATATGTCAGCAATTTCATCGTCTTGAAGTAACTCAGCGTCCGCAAATTCATATTTTGCAATTTGCATTTGTTCTTCATACATCGCTCTACATCTGTTTTTAACAGCACAGAACCTACACCAGTCTCCAACAGCGAGTTCTCCTTTTCCTTCAAATGCCAATTTAGCTTTTGGCTTCAATTCAGTTTCAGCCCATTCAATAAGTTCAGTAACTGGCATTCTGAAAGATGAAATGTTATTGATTCTTGGCTGACATACAGTAAGAATAACGGTCTCAATGTCATACATTGTATCGTACTTTCTAAGAGCTCCAAGTGCATAAAGCATTAATTGCTTATTGTATGTTGCATATACTGGAACTCCTTTTCCATACTTCAAATCAATAATTTCAAGAGTCTCATCGTTGACTATTATACAGTCGCCAGTTCCAAATGATTCAGGTATATACTCAGTCAAATCAAGTTTCTGCTCAACTTCCATTATTGCAAGCGGATTTTGTGTTCTTGCTTCATTCAACTGCGCAATACAGTAGTCTGAATATATTGGAACTACATCGAGCATCTCTTCGTTGAAACTGTCATCGGACATAAGCTCTTCAAGTCTTGAGTTGAACTCGTCGTCTGTAATATCACATACACCGTCTTTTCTCAAGTAAAGCTCTCCAAATTCATGTGCAAGAGTACCTTCCTCTGCATACACGGACGTCTTCTTTTCACCGAATTTATCTTCAAGAACTGCAGATGGAGTACAGCTTAGCCATCTACTTGCTCCAGATGCAGAGAGCAACGCATGTGCTCTCTTGCTATGGTCTTGTATTTTTGTTGATGATGTACCCATTTTACAATGATGCTTTTTTGTATTTATTAGCAATTCCAGTACAAGCTACTGATGCTTTCCAGAATGTAACTGGCTCTCTTTTTCGTGATTCTTGAGCGAATCGTCTCAACTTTTTTGTTTTACTTTTAGGCATAATGCGTATTTATTAAAGTGATTCAAGGAAACTGTACATCTCTTCGTAGTTCTGTTCGTCAAGCTTTGTTATACTTGGAGCACCGAGTTGCTCAAGTTTCTCTTTGATTTCTTTTCTGTGAGCATTTACTTTCATAGAAAGCAAGTTGCGAAGTTCTTCTACTGTAACAGCTGATTTCGCTTTTGTTTTTGGTTTGTCAACTATTTCAGCTGGTTTTTCAGCTGGTTTTTCAGCTGGTTTTTCAGCTGGTTTTTCAGCTGGCTTATTCTCAACAAAGGTGTTTTGAGCAAATTTACCAGTTGCAGCAGTCTCATCGTGAGTACATTGCGTAGCACCTAAATTCGATGCTTTAGCGGCTGCTAATGAAAATACATTGCTCAGAAAATCTTTTGTGTCTTTTGACAGACCTACTTCAACGTTGATTTTAATGTTTAAGTTTTCCATAATTTTTTAATACCGTTTAATAATGTTATCAATATAGTTAATAAACTCTTCAAATGATGATTGTTGTAAGTTAACAAGAACGTTATCGACAAATTCTCCGTTCTTGTATACTCTTATGAATGTACATTTTGGGTCAAACTCAACTGAGTAATCTCCTTTTGTGAGAACAATCAGATTGTCTCTGAATGATGAGCGCCAAGATTCATTTGCAAATAAATCAGCTACTGTCACTCCAACATACTTTGCAAGAATTGCAACTTGCTCGATGTCGAGATTGGTTTCTCCTTTTAACACTCTGTCGAATGCAAGTTTTGGGTACTTGACATTCGGAAATAGCCATTTAGCCAAGTCCTGAGCATCAATGTTGTACTGCTCAATAATTTTGTTAACGTCAAATTTTTCCATTATCTTATATATCTGTTTTTAAGTTTTCTTCTTTGTTTTAATCACATTGCAAATATAATTCTTTTTGTTGAATCAGAAAATTATTTTCTAATAAAATAAATTCAATTTCGTTAAAAAGTGTTTCTATTACAAATTGACACTCTTACGCGAGTGCTATACATTTTGCTACATTCTCCACGTAGGTTGTATTTTTGTTATTAAAATGTAGAATTTAGTAGCAAAATGATTATTTTTCTAAATATTTACAAAGCTTAAAATTTCATATATCATACCTAAAGTAATTGAAAATCAATTCTATATAAAGGTCGTGGTCTGTTTTCACTATTTTCCTTAGAAACTTTTGAGTGAATAAAAAATCATGTTTAAAATCCTATATTATAGGTTTTTGATATTACTTTTTTTCTTGCTCCAAAAGTGTTCCATTTATTGCGAGAAGTCTGAGTGAACTCTTATATTGGTTTGTAAATCAGCGTTTTAAGTCACTATTTTTAGTAAATATTCTCCTTTTCTGCCTTCAATTTTAGACATATTTACTAAAATTAATGTACTATTTCTATATACTCGACTTCATTTATTGTAGTATTCGGATTTAAACTGATTACATCTAAGCTCTTTGTCTTATATCCAAACAGCCAAATCGGTAGTTTCATAAACCAGAATTTCTTTTTCTGCATATACATAATAGCTTTTAATTGCTCTCTGTTTTCTATTTTGATTTGTACAGAATCATTGCAAATCAATCCATATACATCAGTAAATTTGCTTTTATAATCAAAATATCTAAGTGTATCTATGACATTGGCCATAGTGTCATGTATCAATGTATCTTTCAGTGCTGCTTTTAAATCAGCTATTGTTTTTACATTAATTGAAATTACATTTTCAAGCTGCGAGGCTTTTACTTTTAAATCATCTATAAGCTTTTTATCCTCTTGTTTATGCTTTTTAAACTCGATTATGCTCAGAGACAGTCTATTTACTTTTGTCGCGTTTATACTATCTCGTATTTTAAAATACTCGACTGAATCGAGCAAAACTTCTTGGTTTGCATTATATCTTTCATTCTCATTTTTGAGTTTATTAATTCTGCTATTCATAAAAAAGAAAACAGAAATAGCTATTATTATAACTAATAAATTATCATTTTTCATTGGGTATATACTTTTAGGCTCTTTCTTGAGCATTTAACATTTTCCTTTATAATAATATAGTTTATATATTAAAAATCAGCCTGGATAAAAACAAGTATACCCAGGCTGATTCTATATACAAATATTATAGAGATAGAACTTGCATTCTATTATTCCCTTTTCTAAAACTAACATGAATCCAAGAAAAGTTACTTTCATCAATTAGAAAAGGGAATAATAGA
>ENA-OWPD01001060-OWPD01001060.1-human-gut-metagenome-genome-assembly--contig:-NODE-1060-length-24807-cov-10.146938_pt1 | contig 24807 bp, 32 predicted proteins | sample MGYA00248262_ERZ651842 | MGnify/ENA primary metagenome ERZ651842 (study PRJEB26924, sample SAMEA4378253) | human gut metagenome | biome: human gut; feature: human-associated habitat; material: faeces... | reverse complement strand
TGATCATCTCCGCTACACACCTTGTAGAAGGAAGAGAAGGACTCAATGTTCTGATCCTTGATGACAAGATTCCGGCAGGAGCGAAATTGTACTAAGAGCAAGAAATTTTAAGCTATATTTTAAACAGAAAAACAGGTTACTACACCACATTTACACCAAATTTTTTAAAAGTCTAAGGGAAGGACTCTGCAAAAGAATGGTGTAAAAGAAAAATAGTAATAAAAGATACAGTTGAGTGTACCAAAAAAGTTGGTACACCCAGCTGTTTTTTTGTTTTATTGAAAATATCTCAATATCAAAAATAGAAGTAATCAGCGTTGTAGTTGGTTATTTTTTATTCTATATCACACATCAACAATTCAAAAATTTTTATATATTTCCCAGAAGACCCTGTAAAAATGTCTCTCAGCCTTTCGTTATATAGAAGGATATTTAATAATATCAATCTTTGCACCTTGATAATTGAATAGCTTTTGAATATGAAGATACTTGAATTGAATATGCATGCGGCGTGTCTGTTCAGAGCATACAATCCTAAAAGAAGAGGGTTAGGGAACGGAAATATTTGAAAGCGTAATAAAACGATTTATTAACTGCGCAAGAGATAGCTTAATAAAAACTATATGTGTAGGTGATGAAGTGCAAAAAACTATATCTACACTTGATTTTTTTTGATACAGAATTGAAAGGAACGATATTTATGACAAGATTAACGAAGTATGAGAAGGAAACTATTATTCTTACAAATGAGGAAGATGATTTTTGGAATGTGTTTACATATAACAAAGGATTGCAACGCAGATTCATGTCCTTTGCTGAACAATATCCAGAAAATTGTCAATTCAAGAGCCAGAATAATGAAGGTGGAATGACTTTTGAGATAGACAAAGGTAGGTTATCAGTTCGTTTGACAGCACCATATACAGAAGAACGAAGAAAGGCATCTAGTGAGTATGCAAAGAAATATAGATTGAATCATACAGGGAAAGAAAAACTTTAATGAATGCAAATAATCTCTCGAAAAGAGTGGAAAAATCCCGAAGATGTGATAAAATGAATGTTATTGTATTATAAAGAGGAGGTTATCATGAGTGTTCAGTATAATAAACTATTTCATTTGATGATAGATCAAAAGATGAGTAATTCTGAATTAGTGGATAAAGCTGGAATAAGCTTAAATATTATGACACGATTGAAACGAGATGAATATGTTTCGTTGGAGACAATTGAAAAAATTTGTTTTGCTTTGAATTGCAAGGTTGATGATATCTTACAATTTAATAGAGAATAGTTCAAAGTACAAATTATTGGACAGTTAACATGATATTATTAGGATGGTGAAAACTTTGGATAGATTGACACCAGAGCAAAGACATAAAAATATGAAAAATATAAAATCTTCTGATACGAAGATTGAGATAACTTTACGAAAGGCTTTGTGGAAAAAGGGATACCGATATCGTAAAAATTATAAAAAACTGCCAGGAAAACCAGATATTGCAATTACAAAGTATAAAATAGCAATATTTTGTGACAGTGAATTTTTTCATGGGAAAGATTGGGAAGTTTTAAAACCGCAGTTAGAGAGAGGGAATAATCCCGATTTTTGGATTCAGAAAATTTCAAAAAATATGGAAAGAGATGCTACTGTTAACCAACAACTATTGTTTTTAGGCTGGACGGTAATTCGATTTTGGGGAAAAGAAATAAAAAAATCTCCAGACGAATGCATTAGGGTTATTGAAGAAACTATATTTGAGAATAAACTAAATGAAACGGAACTAGAGGAGGAAATATAGAATGCATAAATCTATTGATTTATTTGCAGGCATTGGAGGTATTCGTAGAGGATTTGACAATGCGTTTAAAGATAATATAGAAACAGTATTTGTAAGTGAGTGGGATGAGCCAGCACAGAAAACATACAGACTTAATTATCCTGGAGCGGAAATAGCAGGTGATATTACGCAAATAGATGAAAAAGATATTCCAGAATTTGATATATGTCTTGCGGGATTTCCTTGCCAAGCTTTTTCTATGGCAGGTAAGCATGGTGGATTTGAGGATGATTATAAAGGACGTTGTAGAGGAACTTTGTTTCAAGATGTGGTTCGTATTTGTGATTATCATAGACCTAAAGTAATATTTTGTGAAAACGTGAAAGGTCTGACTATTCATGATAGAGGGCGAACCTTTAAAGTAATAAAAGGTGCTTTTGAGGAAATTGGTTATACTGTCTTTTATAAAATTCTGAATAGTAAAGATTTTGGTGTTCCTCAAAACAGAGAAAGAATATATCTGGTATGCTTTAGAAATGACATTGCACCAAAAGAGTTTTATTTTCCAGAAGGTTCAAAAAAGAATGTATGCATTAGAGATATATTAGATGAAGCTCCAATACCTTCAAAATATTATTTGTCAGATGTATATGTAAATACACTCAGAAAGCATAGGGCAAGACATGAAGCGGCAGGAAATGGATTCGGATATGTTATAAGGGAACTGAATGGTATTGCAGGAACAATAGTTTGTGGCGGCATGGGAAGAGAAGGAAATCTTTTAATAGATCATAGAGAACATTCAATGGTTCCGACAACACACATAAAAGGCAAAATAAACACAGAGGATATTCGAAAAATGACACCTAGAGAGTGGGCTCGTTTGCAAGGATTTCCTGATTCGTTCACATGGAATTTAGCGGATACGCATATGTATAAACAGTTTGGAAACAGTGTAACTGTTAATGTAATCGAGGCAATTGCACAAAATATAAAGAAAGTTCTGGATGGAAGTGAGGAAGTGAAACATGAGATTATCAGGTAATAAAGGAGAATGGAGTGAACTATATGTACTTCTGAAATTATTATCAACGGGAGAATTGTATGCCGCTGATGAAAGTTTAGAAAGAATAAAAGATGTTTATTATCCAATCTTAAAAATTATAAGAGAGGAAGATGAAGGTAAACATTTAGAGTATGTAATTATATCAGAAGAAAATGGAATTGAAGTACGTTGGAATGCGGAAAGGGTAAGAACAGTCACTCAGCAAGAAATGGCTGAAAGAGCAGAATTTCTATATGAAAAAATTATAGAAGGCGGAAAACGTGCATTTGAAATTCCAGGATCAGATCAGATTATGGAAGAATTGGCTTGTACCAAAATATCTGCTCCATCAACAGATAAAACAGACATAACAATGCAGATACATGATATAAATACGGGATACGAACCAATATGTGGATTTAGTATAAAGTCAGAGTTGGGAAGTGCCCCTACATTATTGAACGCATCAGGTGCTACTAATTTTGTTTATGAAGTTTCAGGTATATCTGATGAATTAGCAGAACAGATAAATGAAATAGATAGTAAGACAAAGATTCTAGACAGAATACAAATGATATTAAGCAATGGGACAATGAAATATAGTCATATGAAAAATAAAGTTTTTTCTGGAAATTTGATGCTAATTGATACATATATGGAAGATATTATTGCTCATATGTTGCTGCTGTATTATAAAAATCAAGCTACTGATTGTGATAAGCTGATTAAAATTATGGAAGAACAAAATCCGTTAGGATATCCGAGAAATGGAATTTATGCTTTTAAATTTAAAAAATTCTTATGTTCGATTGCTTTGGGTATGATGCCATCCAAGGAATGGGATGGTCATGATGAAGCTAATGGAGGATATGTTATTGTAAAAGATGACGGGGAGGTACTTGCATACCATATTTACAATAGAGATGCCTTTGAAGGATATTTATTGAAGAATACAAAACTTGAAAGAGGTTCAACAGGTAAACATGGCTTTGCAACATTATATAGGGAAAACGATAAAATGTACATAAATTTAAACTTACAAGTACGATTCATATAATGATCAAGCCAAAGGCGATCAACTGTAATTACTCAGTTGGTCGCTTTTGTTTTGCTCATTTGCAAAACTTTCTGATTGGTGTACAAATCAGAAAAACAGCGAAAACCGTTGTGTTTGATTGGGGACAGAATCAAGAACTTCGGATTTTGCTGAGCAGGTGTACAGAGGGATGCAATCCCTTTGTGCCAAAGGTGCAGGAAGTGGCGAACATTCTGCTAGGGTCAAGGGACAAAGTCCCTGGCAGGTTAAGGGCGGCAGCCGTTGCCCAGTTAAGAGACGTTTCGTCACTTAGTACTGGGTATTTCCTGACGATAAAGGCAGGATTTATGGCAGCTTCGCTGCAGTTTTCTGCGAAAACAGAAAGAAAGGAGACGACAAAATGAAACTAACTAGACATAATGGAAGAACTGGAAAGAATGGTGTTTATAATCCCAAGCACAATGATCGACAGTTCGATATTGACAATAGTGATCATATCGATTTGGAACGAGCCAAGAGAAATGTTTATTGGGATTGTTATAATGGTATCAGATCTGCTTCAGTAACAGGAAAAGAGGATGAGATTGTCGATGCCTTTGAAGAAGTGGAACAACTATTTTATAAGATTCATTATCAAGATTATGTGGAAGGACAGAATGCAAGAAATTTGAAAAATCATCATCCTGAAAGAAACAGAACAACAGATGATATTAGGACTCATAAGAAAACTTGTCCGGAAGAAACCATTTATCAGATTGGAACAAAAGATGATTATGTTGATCCGGATGTGTTGTTGATTATTGTAACAGAATTTATTACAGAACTTAGTGATCGCTTTGGAGACCATTTTCATTTATTGAACTGGTCGTTGCATTTGGATGAGTCCACTCCACACATTCATGAACGCCATGTTTTTGATTGTAAGAATGCTTATGGAGAAATATTTCCCCAACAGGAAAAAGCACTTGAAACATTAGGTTTTGAATTGCCAAATCCAGAAAAGAAGGCTGGTAGATTTAACAATAGGAAAATGGTTTTTGACGCTACCTGCAGAATACTTCTTTTTGATATTTGTAAAAAGCATGGATTAGAGTTAGAAGAAGAACCAAGTTATGGTGGAAGGGAATATCTTGAAAAGCAAGATTATATTCGAATGAAGCAGAAAAAGGATATTACATCTTTGGAAGAATCAATTCAGAGCCAAATAGAAGTGGTTAATCAGAAAAAATATGAGATCTTTGAACAAGAGGTTCAGTACAAAGAAAACAACATAAAGATTATTGATCAAGAGAAAAAGCTCAAAGCACAGTCAGAGGAATTTTTTGATAATGCGGAGCGAATTCTTCAGCAAGACGAAACATTGAAACAGCTTGAATTTAAAATTGAAGATGTAGAAAAACTGATAGATGATGTTACAGATGAGGTTTATGAAAAGGCGGTGGAAAGAATTGCAGATGAAATTGAGATTGCTACTAGGAAAGAGGATATTAAATTAGTGGAGGATAGTAAGAAATGGATTTTAAGCCCAGAGAGAAAGGCATCTAAAAGGGAAAAACAGTATGCTCTTGATCGTCTAGATGGAGTAGTTAAAAAGATTGAATATGCAATTACGAAGACGATTTCGAAAATGAAAAACAGATTATTGAAACCAGAAAACAAAAATATCGTGGTTCAAGAAATAAAAAAAGAAGTAAAACCATCTATATTAAAAAAATTATCTGAGAAGAAAGCAAGTATAACAAGAAATGGAGAAACTGGAAAATTGAATAAAGAATCCTCATTAGATAATGAGCGATAAGAGCATTTTGGGAATTCCGTTGGAATAAACAGAGTGCTCTTTTTTGATTGGAGGGATTATGGGATTATTTGATGAAGTGAAAGAAAATGTGACAGTTCGGCAGGCGGCTGAGTTCTATGGATTTAAGATAACAAAATCAGGGCTGATTAGTTGCATTTTTCATAATGACAAAACACCAAGCATGAAAGTGGACAGAAGATATTATTGTTTTGGTTGTGGAGTGACTGGTGATGTGATAGATTTCACAGCGCAGCTTTTTGGACTTTCCTTAAAAGAGGCTGCATTAAAATTAGCAGATGATTTCGGAATTCAAATATCTAGAGTAGACAGAAGAAAAATAAAAAAACCAAGGAAGATTTTGAAGAGCAAACCAGAAAAAAATTTAGTGAAATCAGAAGAACAAGAGTATATAGAATGTGTTCGTGCGATGTTGGATTACCGTATATTGTTGCAAAAATGGAAAAAAGAATTTGCGCCTAAATCGCCGGAAGAAGAGTGGGATGAAAAATTTGTAGAGGCGTTGAAATATCTGACCATTGTTGAATATTACTTAGATCTTTTATTATTCGGAGAAGAGGAAGAAAAAGAGCAAGTTGTTGAAATGATTAAGAAGGAGGTTGAAAAGATTGATAGAAGATGCAGAAAAAATGGATGAAAATAAAAAGAAGGATACTTTGAAACGGATGGGTGAGATGGCAGATCTAAATGTAATCAGACAAATTAAGGAATGTTTACTGAAAAATGAAAAGGGAGATATCAAAGGAACGGTTCAAAATTATATGATGATTTTTCGAGATGATCCATTGATTAAAGGTTGTCTTCGATATAATCGGTTGTCTGAAAGAGTCGATATATCGAGGAAACTTTGGTGGGATGAAGATTGGGAGATTCTGACCGACAATGCGATTGATCAGTTTTATCTATATTTTGAAGTGTACTATGGATTAGGAAATGAAAAAAATTTGTATAAGGCATTGCAAATTGAAGCTGCAAACAGAGCGTATCACCCGATTTGCGAATACCTAGAAAAATTAAAATGGGATGGAGAAGAACGAATCCGATATGTGCTGAAAAAATATATGGGGGCAGATGATTCAGACTATGTATATGAAGTATTAAAGCACTTTATGATGGAGGCTTTATTGCGAGTGTTTTATCCGGGAATAAAAGCGGATGAAATGCTTTGTCTTGTGGGACAACAAGGCGCAGGAAAATCCACGTTCTTTCGTTTTTTATCCTTGAAAGATAATTGGTTTTCGGATGATTTAAGAGATTTGGGTGATAAGAAGGTATTTGAATCAATTAGAGGACATTGGATCATAGAAATGTCTGAAATGATTGCTGCTATCAGTGCAAAAAGTAACGAAGAAATAAAATCATTTTTGAGCCGACAAAAGGATACATATAGAACGGCCTATGCACGTTTTGAAAAAGATCGAAAAAGGCAATGTGTATTCGCTGGATCTACCAATACCTATCAGTTTATTCCGTTTGATAGAACTGGTGCAAGAAGGTTTCTTCCAATCATGATTGATGCTTCAAAAGCAGAGAAACATATTTTAGATGATGAAGAAGAAGCCAAAGCATATTTTAATCAATTGTGGGCAGAAGCAATGATTATTTATCACAGTGAAGAAAATAAAGGTAATCTTCTGAAATTCACAAAAGAAATGCAAAAGGAAATTGATGAGTACCGGAAACAGTTTATGCAAGAGGACACTTTGGCAGGAACAATTCAGGGGTGGCTTGATAATTATAAAGGAAATTATGTATGTTCTATTCAGATTTGGAGTGAGGCTTTTAATCACGGGGATCGTGAGCCTAAGAAGTATGAGACGAATGAAATTTGTCAAATCATGGATACTCAGATTATTGGATGGAAGCGAGGTGGTTATCATAGATTTACTTCAGAAGGGTATGGAAGACAACGCTGTTGGACGCGAAAAAGCGAAGAGATAGAGGGCGGCAACGAAATTGGCGGAGATGGATTTAGAGAACTTTCGGCAACAGAACAAATGGAACTTCCGTTCCATTAGCCCGACAAGAGAGAGAAAATCTTCCTGATAATACAGCTGTTTTATTCAAAAAACGAAATTTGTTGCCAGTTTTGATGACATATGAAAATGTTGATTTTAATGGTTATTTATACTGTTTTTTAAGATGGCAACAAAGAACATTAAAAAATAAAATAAGAAAGAAGATAATGTATTGATTTTCGGTATGAAAGAAATAAAAAGTTTTGAAATAGTTTGTTGCCAGGAGCTTGATGAGATAAAAGCACCTGAAAAACAAGTTCCTCTCTCTGCCGGGGAAATTAGGAAAAATAAGTCTATAAAAAAGGAAGGAGGAAGATGCCTATGGTAAAAGAAGTTCCTATTTGGGAAAAGAGTAATTTAACTCTTGAGGAAGCAGCTGCATATTCTGGTATCGGAATTAACAAGCTCCGTAAAATGACAGATGAGCAGAATTGCCAGTTTGTTTTATGGAATGGAACAAAGCGATTGATTAAACGTAAAAAATTAGATGAATATACGGAAACAGCATATTCTATATAAATTATTGGTGTAAAAAATGAATGATTAGGCGTAGAAAAGGGACTTTGCAAGCGTTATAATAAGTTTGCAGAGTCCTTTTCTTTGTATAGAAAAGGAGAAAAGAATGCAAAAAAGAAAAGATCATAAAGGGAGAGTGTTGAAAGACGGAGAAACCTATCGGAAAAATGATGGGCTTTACATGTATCGTTGGACTGGTGGAGATAAAAAAAGACATACGGTATATTGTTCTACATTAGAAGGCTTGCGTGAAAAAGAAAAAGAAATTCAGAATGATCTGCGGGATGGAATCCAACAAGGAAGTTCGAACATTACATTGAATGATGTCTATAAAATGTGGAAAAATGATAAGGTGGGATTAAAGCAAACTACTCGCAATAATTATATTTATATGTATGAGCATTTTGTTATGAATGATTTTGGAAATAGAAAGATAAAGGAAATCCGAAAATCAGATGTGAGAAGATACTATAATGGCATTGTGGATTCTAAGAAAATGTCAGTTGCAACATTGGAGAGTATTCATACTGTGCTTCATCAAGTATTTATATTAGCGGTTGAAGATGGTTATATTAGGATAAATCCTAGCGACTTGGTTTTAGGAGATGTGAAACGATCACATAACTTTGAAACACCTAAACGTCATGCTCTTACAATTCCACAGCAAGAAGCTTTTGTTTCCTATATAAATAAAAGCGAAAAATATAAACATTGGCTTCCATTGTTTACATTCTTCTTGGGAACAGGATGTCGTGTATCAGAGGTGGTTGGGTTACGTTGGGAAGATGTTCATATGGATGAGAATTATATTGAAATTAATCACAATATGGTGTACTACCAGAGAGATAAAGGCAAGTGCTATTTTTCAGTAACATCACCAAAAACTACTGCAGGATACCGAATTATTCCAATGTTGCCAGAAGTAAAACAGGCAATTTTGAATGAGAAAAAGTATCAAGAGGAAGTAGGATTAACTTGTCAGGCATCAATTGATGGATATACAGATTTTATTTTCTTGAACAGAAATGGTTTTGCACATAATCCTCAGACAATCAATAGAACAATCAAACGTATAACTTTGGCATATAATGAAGAAGAAATAGAAAGAGCAGAAAGAGAACGTAGAGCACCAGTTTTACTGCCTAACTTTTCTTGCCATAATTTGCGACATACATTTGCTACAAGGTATTGTGAGAATGAAACAAATCTTAAAGTAATTCAGGAAATTATGGGACATAAAGATATTGCAACAACGATGGAAATTTATGCGGAAGCAACAAAAGAGGCGAAAGTTAAATCATTTGAAGATTTGAGTGGTAAAATTAAAATTTCATAATATAATAGTTTATAATTGGTGGAGCGATTACTGCAATTGCGGGACTTTCTATTACTTGCAATCACAAAAACTGTACTGGAAACTGGATGTTTGAATTTCAATTCAAAGGAGATAGAGCGATGACAGGATTAGCAATAATAGCGACAGGTTTGATGGCGGGTTATGGTCCTTGGCGGGGTAAGCAAGTAGAATCAAGAAACAATGTTGTAGATGAATTTTCGCAAAGCTATAATTATAATAACCAGACCATGGGGTTCGAATCCCCTATCCCCGCTCTTTTTGATTAAGAAAGGTTGCACACCAACAACTGCACCACTTTTACACCAAATTGGTGGTAACTTGTAATAAAAGTTGTAGAGTTATATTAAAATGTAGATTATTAGAAGCTTGAAGAATATAGAAGCGTAGAGGCAAATAGATATATATAAAATCTCGCTGCAAGTTCCCGACAATGAAATCCCTTGGCTCAGATAAGCAGGAAAATAAGGCATCTAAGAGCAATGTAAAAGAAAATTGCGACCAGATTGCGACCGAATCTGTAGAAAAGATTGATTTTTCAAATGTAAAGATTGAACCGTTATTTGAAGAGACAGTAGATTTTGAGACATTCTCAAAGTCAGACTTCAGAGCTGTTAAGGTAAAGGAATGTGTAGCAGTACCAAAGAGTAAAAAACTTCTTCAGTTTACACTTGATGATGGGACAGGTGTTGATAGAACAATTTTATCTGGTATTCATTCATACTATGAGCCAGAAGAACTTGTGGGAAAAACACTCATTGCTATTACAAACCTTCCACCAAGAGCAATGATGGGAATTGAATCTTGTGGTATGTTGCTTTCAGCAGTTAATAACCTCAAAGATTCAGATGATGAAGAACTGCATCTGATTATGGTTGATAACCATATTCCAGCAGGTGCTAAATTGTATTAAAATAAAGAGAACATGTTCAAAGGGGTTGACACACTGATTATTTAGTGCGTCAGCTCCTTTTTTGTATAAAAGGAGCTTGTATGTTTTATAGAATATTGATTTGCTTATGAAATGGTGTAAAGAGAAGAAGGATGGAGTAAAGCAAAACTACTGGAATAAACACCAGTAGTTTTACATTTATTTATCGTTGGTTTGATTAGAATTGGTTTCCATATTTTCCAAAGCGTATTCGCACGCTTGTAGGACAAAACTAGAAAAAGTAACATTTTGATTTGAAATAGCAATCTCTATTTTTTCGATTAGTGGTATGGGGAAACGAATTGTTTTGTTTTCTGTTTCTTTTCGATTAGGTTTAAGCTGAAATGCCATATCTAGTACCTCCTGTTAGATATATGATATTGCATAATGAAATATAAAAATGCATTGCAAAATGCATTGCATAGGATATTGCAAAAAGAATTGTAATGAGATAATATAATTGTATATTACTTACTAGGGAGGAAAAAGAAATGAGAAAAAAACATTTACTAATTGTGTCTATGGCATTGATAGCACTCTTTTCTTGCACAGGATGTTCAAGTGTACCGAAAGAAAAAATAATTAAAGAGGATTTGGAAAACTATTCAGAAAGTGAGTTGCTAGAAAAGGGAGAAAAAATAGATGAGATTGTAATTGACAAGAGAGAAACGGACAAAGAAAAAAATGAAGATATAGTTTGGTGTACTGTTACGATACAAGATTCGAAAATTTCTTCTGAAAAAGAAATGGTTCTTTCATATCATAAATATGATAAGAAAGGGTGGATTTTAGAAGGAGTAGAAGTGGAAGATTCCGATGCGTGGGAAATTATACCTTTGAAAGGAATTACGGAGAAGGATATTCCTAAAACTTTAGATGGAAAAGTCATTAAAGTTGATGGAAATGAATGGGATATTTCAGAAAAAGAAGTAGATGAAATTTCTATCGATAAACAGGAAACTGAACTAAATAAGAAGGCTGATAAAGTTACAATGTCGATTACGTTAAAGGGAAAGGTTCAGAAAGCAAAAGGCAAATTAGTTGTAAATTATAAGTTTGATAAAAAGTGGGAAGAAGATGAGGTATTAGAAATAGGAGATTTTACTTTAGAGCCTATCCCAGAAAAAGCATTAAATATTATAGAGGATGAACTAATCGAGAAATTAGTGGAAGAAAAAATTGCATATGGTGATGATTCTTCTATGGCTCAAGAAATTACAATAACTAAAGAAGAAATATCAAATTTTAAAATTGAGAAACGAGAATCAAAGGTAAAAGGTACAGAAGAAAGTATTTATTGTAGTTGCACATTAAATAAAAAGAATGTAGTGTTAGGGCTTCAAATGGTATTTCGTTATTCCTATGGCGAACAATGGGAGTTTAAAGATGTGGAAATAACAACAGAAACACAATCTTTTGATATTTTAGGAACATGGAGTGGGGAAAATATTCAACCGGGAAGCGAAGATAAGGTGGTTTTTGATATTACTAAAGTAGATGGAAACAAGATTGAAGCGACATATTCATATACACCAACTGGTTATGGAGAAGCAGGAAGTTATTATGCAGTAGGAGAAATTGATATGAAGACATTAAATATAAATCTGACAGCAGGTGATTGGATTGTAAAACCTAAACAAGACGCTTTTCAAAAACAAGATATTAAAGCCGCAATAAATGTTGATATGGGAATTATTGAAGGATATGGAAATCATGGATATGTGTTTAGAGTAGAAAAATAATCATTTTCATATGGACATTTGCCTTTGCATAAGGAATAGTTATTGTACATGATGAGAATTGGAGTTGAAATATAATGAAGAGAAAAAAGTTTCCGATATGGATTATTATAGTCATAGTATTGTTGATTTCGATAGCGGGAGTAGTAGTTGCTGTAAAAAATGGAAATGAAAAGAAAAAAAATACAGGGGATATTATTGTAAAAGATAATGTTTATACAATAACAGAGGGAAGTGAATTTGAAGATGCTTTATCAGATGTGTCGGAAAATCAATTAGTCTTTGACAAGAATTTAAAATATAAAGAAGGAGATGTTATTGTTGCAGGGATTATAGATGAAGCCAGAGATGGTTTTATCCGTAAAGTTATAAAGACTGAGAAAAAAGACAATAAATATATAGTTGAAACAGAACCGGCATTTTTAACAGATGTTTTTGAAAAAGCACATATTGTTAGAAAAATTCGATTGACAGAGAATGGAGTAAAAGAAGACAATGTAAATGAGCCACAAGCCGAAGCGAGGTATCGTTCTGATACATTTCAAAAGGTATCTACGGCAGAAAAAAACGATAATTATTCTGTAATGAAACTTTCTAATACAGAAAACAAGGAAGAAGAGGATAAGGATTTAGGAGCATCCTTTTATACTTCTTTTGAAGAAAATATCAATGATATCACAACAATTAGCGGTGAAGCAGGATTCAATATTTGGTTGGAATTGAAATTAGATATTGAGAATGGAGAAATTATTTTTGGACTAGTAGCAAAAAATGAGACGGGTGCAAAAATGCAGCTAATGTGTAGTGAAGAAATGGAACAGGCAATTGAAAGAGTTGTTTTTCAAAAAAGATTGCCTAGATATCAATTCGAAGTGAGTGGAGTGCCTATTGTCTTAACAAATGAAATAGAAACTGTGTTGGGAGCAGGAGCTGAAATGGAAGGTTCTGTGGGAATTGGGTTTGATGCGTCTTCTCAAAATGCGTATGGTTTTGTTTATGATAGTAGAAAAGGAAAAGTTTCAGAAATTAAAGAAAATAAGTCTGATACAAGTGGAGTACAGTGGAATACAAATTTGCAGATAACTGGAACAGGGACAGCAGATGTTTCGCTACATTTGATTACAAAGTTATATGGTTGTACAGGTGTAGATATGGGAATTGGGGTTCAAGGAAAGATAACAGGAGAAGCAAAATTAAGTGCAAAACCAGATATTGGAGGATATGCTGGTAGATTAGAATTATCAATCGCACCGAAAGTTGATGGAACATTAGTTGTAGAAGTGCCAGTTATTGATGAAAAATTAACAGAGCAAGAACTTTTTGAAAAAGAACTAAAGCCATTTTGGACAAAGGAATGGAAATCAAGCAATGAATGGAAAGCAGATTTAGAATGGACAGGAACGGGCGAAAAGGGGAAAACTTACATAACAAGATATGGAGAATTGAATGCAATTACTTGTCCGACTTTTCAGTTTGATATACCGAGAGGGTGGAATATAACGACAGAAGAAGTTGATACTGATTTGACAAAAGTTTTCGATGAGCATATTGTAATTTCTAATGAGAGAGGGTTGACAGTGTCTTATTATGATTGTAAGAATAGGCTTGGTGGAGCTTCTAGGACAATGCTGAAAGGGGAAATTACGAAAGTTGCAGATTCGAACTTTATTCCGTCATATGTGCAAGCAGAAGATTATTCAAGTTTAGGGAAATTTATAGTTGCTAAAGTGGAAATTGTAGGAGAATTATGGATGGATACGGATTCAGATTATAAAGAAGTGGATGGTGCAACTTTTTATGCTATAGTTCCAGAAACTTATATAGGAGAACGAGAATTTGTGGGGCAGGCAGGACATATAGATGAATTTTCTTTTGAATATCCATCACCGTATGCATTTATAGCGGAATCACCAAATGGAGAATTTACACAAAAAGAAGAAAAACAGGTGGTAGAAATTTTAGAGAGTTTTACAGAGGCAAAATAAAAGATAATAATAAAAAAGGAAATGGATCTGAAATAAAACAGTCTCCCATTTCCTTTTTTATTACGATTCAAGATATTTAGTGAACAACTCAACAAACTTATGTGACAGCTTATTCTTTTGGATTTCAATCATCATATTATGTGACAGAGGTTCGAATGTATGTTCTGCAAGATATGTAATAAACGAAGAGTAATTAAATTCTTTATCCTTGAAGAAATTCTGGTAAGTAAGTAGAGTTACACATTTCTTTATACAAATTTTTGAATCAGTAGTTTCTATTTTTGATGATATCTTTTCTCGTGGAAGTTTATTTTTTAGAAATGACTTATATGTTTTCTTGTTTACAGATTCAAAAGGCGTGATGGAAATATATTCATCATAGTATTTTATTATTGCATCTCTGAGTTCTCCATTTATTTCATCTAGGGACATATCTGTCCAGAATCTTCGCCATGTGTTAAGTGTAACTGAGTTGAAAATATCAGAGCAATTATCTGGATGCATAAAGAAATTTAGAAAATCCAAATAATCTGGACTATCTATACCAGCTCTTATTATTTCTGGCTTTATTCCAGAATAATGAGAAGCTTTAGATATTGGTTCTATTTCTGGTGAATCAACTGAACCAAGAAGGTAATCCATAGAGCAATCTAATATTTCACATAAATCTACTAGATTTTCGATTGCAGGAAGAGTGTTATTCTTATCTCTTTCCCAATTGATTATTGCTTGTCTTTTAACGCCAATAGAATCGGCTAATGCTTGTTGTGTATAACCTCTGAGTTTACGCATTTCTTTGATTCGCTTATTCATTTGATTTATATCATATTGATTCCCAATGTTATGCATGACGTACATTTTTCTCCTTTAAGTTTGTAAATGTAATATTGGATGTGGCTTGCAGAATACATTGTACCATGTATAATGAGAATCATCAAGGAGCTACTTGAAAGAATGTCACCTACTCATGACATGGTGGCAGGAAAGGAGGAAATAGGCTATGTTAATGCAGTTTGTTGGAATAGCAGATATGTCATTTGATACCAAAGAGGGCAATCATGTAGAAGGCACAAACTTATACTTACTTGCACAAAATCCTAATGTTGAAGGGTTAGAAGCAATCAAGCTGTTTGTTCCTAGAAATATTGCTTTGCCTAAGGGTATGGAATTAAACAAGAAGGTAGATGTCGAGTTTAATCACAAAGGGAAACTCGTAAAAATCAGTTTAGTTTAAATTGCAGATATATTTATGGGGGAGTGGATATTCCATTCCCCTACCTGTTAAGAAAGGAGATATATGGACAATAAACAATTTAATGAACAGAGACATAACAGGAAGAAACAACGCTATAGATTTACACTTGGATTTCAGCAATTGTTGAATTATCCGATTTTGAACCTTGTATGGTTACTTTTTATAGTTGGAGTTGTGTTTCTGATAATAGTTGAGAAAAAATATATTGCTGATATGGATGTATTTCCTATGTTTGAATCAATATTTTCAGTATGTATGACAACCATAATTATTGTATTTCCAATTATATGTGCTATAGGAATAGTTCAGCTTATAGGCTTTTTGTTTGCAATTAGAGATGAAGCAGATATGGAGCTTGTTTTTGGTGATAAGTGTGATGTGAAAAATCAACCGCCTATGCTCATATATAAGAAAAAGGATGGACACTCTGGAGTAATTAAAAGAGAGTTCTATACCACTATTCCAATGGAACGCTGGCAAGAGAAGAAGGAGTCTATTTGTGACAGACTGGATGTTCATCTAATTGGTGATATTACTTATGGTGGCAGGAAAAAGAATAAAGGAAACCATATCTATTTTGAATCCGCTAAGGGAAGGAAATCTCAGGCGCGAGGTGTATTATATGACGATACCTTCTAATGAATTACTCGTTGGGTATGATTACGATGCATGGTATGGATATTCTGAAAAAATACCTGTTACTGTGGATGCATCCACTAAAAATAATTCCCAGACGCTTATTTGTGGGATGAGTGGCTCGGGTAAGTCATACCTAACCAATCAGTATTTTGCTCGTATTTGTTTACATGGTGGAAATGATGGTGTAGTGTATTTTGCGGACTTCAAACAGGATGATTCATTCATGCATTTGCGGAATTGTCCTCGATATTATCCTTATGATAAAACACTTGAAGCATTGGAGATTGTCTATGACATAATGCATAAAAGACAATCTGGAGAGGATTCTTCTAGACATTTTGTTACTCTTATATGGGATGAATATATAGCGAATATTTTGTCATTACTCGGAACGGAAAAGAAAAAAGCAGAAGCAGTTATGCGTAAGGTATCAGAAATACTCATGCTCGGCAGAAGCTTAGCTGTGAGGCTAGTGATAGTCTGTCAGCGTCCAGAAGCTTCAGCTTTCCCACAGGGTTCAAGACTAAATTTTGGCGTGATTATCATAGTAGGAGCTTCGATAGAAAGCATATATTCTATGCTCATGCCAAAAGAATTGATTGAGCAGGTAGGAAATAGAGAATTTCATATAGGGGAAGGTGTTATGTTGTGGCAGGGAACGAAATTGCATTTTATTAAAGTGCCTGTGATTAGAAATGAAGAGAAGATGAAAGCAATATGTATTGAGGCACTTACACGATAATAACAAGAAGCGGTGGCGGTGGCGAAGCCACAAGCCATCCGCAACAGGGTTGGTTTAGTATTACCCAACCCTGCACAAACATGTGCACTCCTTGTATTTACAGGCTTTATAGCTTGTTCATGAGGTTGCACATAATACACAGGAGGTGATTATATAGATACCCAATCTTTTATGTATCAGCTTACTATTAACGCACCAGAGGAAAAAGGATGGACACATGAACATATTCTTGAAGTGTTGCGATGCAATTTCAAAACGCTTGTATATGTTTGTATGGCAGATGAACAGGGAAGTTGTTATCATACACATATATTTGTTGTGTTTGCTTCCAGAGTTCGTTTTAGTATGGTTAAGCGTTACTTCGGAGAGGCTCACATAGAAAAATGCAAAGGTTCGGTATCTGATAATGTAAATTATGTAAAAAAGACTGGTAGATGGGAAACAGATGAATCAAAACAAGAGAAAAAGATAGAAGGAACATTTGAAGAGTATGGAGCACAGCCTCCCGACAGCAAAGGAAAGCGAAGTGATATGTCTGAATTATATCAGATGGTAATGGATAATATGACTAATGCTGAAATATTGGCACAGAATCAAGACTATATTCTTCAAATCGATAAGATAGATAAGGTCAGAACAACAATATTAACAGAGAAATATAAAGAAACAGTCCGACTTGATTTAGAAGTGGTTTACATTAGCGGAGCTACTGGAACAGGCAAGACCAGAGGTGTACTTGAAAAGAATGGTTATGCAAATGTTTATAGAGTAACAGATTATTTGCATCCCTTTGATTCATACAATGGACAGCCTGTGATAGCCTTTGATGAATTTCGTTCTTCTTTAAGAATTAAGGAAATGCTTCTATTTTGTGATATATACCCGATAGAGCTTCCGAGCAGATACACAAATAAATATGCCTGCTATAATAAGGTTTATATAATATCGAACTGGGAATTGGAAAAGCAGTATTATGAGATTCAGCGTGAAGATAAAGAGTCATGGGATGCTTTCTTAAGAAGAATTCATAAAGTTGTTATATACGGTAAAGATGGAAGTATTAAGGAATATGATTCTGTAAAAGCATATTTGGAACGAGATGAATTTGTAAAGATAGATGATGATGTAGATTTACCTTTTGATTGAAGGGAGTGATTCTTATAGAGAAATATGTTCCTTTATGGGAAAAAGCAAATTTGACTCTTGAGGAAGCTTCTATGTATTTTGGAATCGGTCAAAACAAGATAAGGGAATTAACCAATGGTGATAATTGCCCTTATGTTATTTGGTGTGGTAGTAAGCGACTTATTAAGCGAAAGTTATTTGCGGAATACTTAGAAAAGATGTACTCAATTTAATTTTATAAAGATATAACTTTTTGATGGACAATGAGAACATGTTGAGGCTATAATGAGCTTGAACGTGTTCTCTTTGTTGTTATGAAAGGAGATTTTAACATGGCAGTAGAGAGACGCAAAGATAATAAAAATAGAGTTTTGAAAGAAGGCGAATACCAGAGAGCAAGCGGAACATATGAGTTCAAGTGGAGAGACAAGCGAGGCGGTCGACATTCTATAAGTGCGGTTACGCTTGAAGAGTTGCGAGAGAAGGAAATGGATGTGCTTCGGGATGTTTTGGATGGTGTCAGAGCAGATAAAAATAATCTTACTATCAATGATTTGTATTATAGTTGGGTTCAGCTAAAAAGAGGCTTGAAGGACAACACATTTTCAAATTACAAGTATATGTATACACAGTTTGTAGAGCCAGATTTTGGCAAGAATAAATTAGTGGATTTGAAGCGTAGTGATGTTAGAGGCTTTTATAATTATCTGGCTGACGAAAGGCATGTCAAAGTGAATACAATCGACAATGTGCATACAGTACTGCATCAAGTGTTAGAGCTTGGAGTTGAGGACGATTATCTTAGATATAATCCTTCTGATAATGCGTTGAAGGAACTTAAAAAGGCTCATAATTTTGAAATTGATAAACGGAGAGCATTAACAATTCCAGAGCAGGAATTGTTTGAAAGTTTCTTGAGGAAGAATGGACAATATCATAGATGGTATTCTATCTTTGTGATTATGTTGTGGACAGGCATGCGTGTTGGAGAGATTACAGGTCTGAGATGGTGTGATATTGATTTAGAAGAAGAAATTATTAGTGTGAATCATACATTGGTTTACTATTGCACCAGAACAGAGAAAGGACAGGTCTTTGCAATCAATACCCCAAAAACTAAAGCAGGTGAGAGAATTATTCCAATGATTCCCAAGGTAAAAGAAGCATTTCTCATGGAAAAGAAGTATCAACAGGAATGTGGACTCAAAAGTGAAGCTGTTGTAGATGGATACAGAGATTTCATTTTTATCAATCGTTTCGGGAATGTACAGCATCAAGGAACACTCAACAAGGCGATAAGAAGAATTATTCGTGATTGCAATTATGAGGTGCTTGATAAAAACGATAGCAATGATGCAGTTATTCTTCCGAAATTTAGTAATCATTCTTTGAGACATACTTTTACAACAAGAATGTGTGAAGCAGGAGTAAACATTAAAGCTATGCAGGAGATACTTGGACATGCAGATGCTGAAACTACTATGGACATATATGCAGAAGCTACAAAGGACTTGAAAAAGTCAGAGCTTATCAATTTTGAGGATTATTTTATTATGCAGAAAAACAAAATACAGAGGATGAGGTGAGGCGTGATGTGTACTAACGAAGTGATTTCAAATACTGCAAATTTGGAAACATGTAAGCTTGTTATTTCTATAATCAGTATTATAACCACAAGTGTATTTAGTTTGATTACAATAATTATAACTTGCTATAATGCAAGAAAACAGGTTCGTGAATCAGAGAGAGTACGTAAACAACAAGAAGAACAATACGAAAAAACTATTAGCTTACAAAGGGAGCAATATGAGAGAGAAATCGAATATAGTAAAGAAATGACTAGAATTCAAAAAAGACCATATTTGGTAATCGATGGAAAAACAAATTGCTCGTGTTATGGAAATAGTGACCACCACTTAGTAATTTACTTTAGAAATAAGGGCAACGGTTCGGCATTTAAAATAAATCCTATGATTGAAACAAAAGCGTCGAATGGAAATGTGATAAGACGTGAGGATGCTATACAAGACCCTATTATAATGGTGAATGAAATATGTGAAACTAAGTGGAGATTTAATAGTGATAAGCGTAACTTTGAGTTTTCAATAAACATTGAGTTTGAAGATATGTCAGCTCAAATGTATCAGCAGACATTTGTTTTAACTCTGGATGAGAGCTTACATATAATGGTAAAAAATTATGCAGAACCAGAGTTGATTGAAAGATAGTCATTATATTGCGACCAATGTGCGACTGATTTGCGACCACTTATGAAGATAAACGTAGATTTATATATTCAGAGGCAAAAACAGGATATGCAGAAATGCAGATATAAACAGATACAAAGAGTTGTTCGCAAATTCGGTATGATTTCCCGACAATGAAGAGCATGGGGGCTGCAAAGAATGAAGCTAACAATGCGGCACAGTCTGCTCCGGTTGAAAAAACAGTGGAAAAAGCAATTGCTGAAGTGAAAGAAACATACGATTTCTCTAATGTAGAAGTGGAACCATTATTCAAAGATATGGTTGATTTTGACACATTCAGCAAGTCAGATTTCCGTGCTGTAAAGGTAAAAGAATGTGAAGCAGTTCCAAAATCTAAGAAGCTTCTGAAGTTCGTATTAGACGACGGAAGTGGCGTAGATCGTGTGATTTTAAGCGGAATTCACGATTACTATGAGCCAGAATTCTTAGTAGGAAAGACATTACTTGCAATCACAAACCTTCCACCACGTAAGATGATGGGAATTGACTCTTGTGGTATGATTATTTCCGCTACACACCTTGTAGAAGGAAGAGAAGGATTGAATGTTCTGATCCTGGATGATAAAATTCCAGCAGGAGCAAAACTGTACTAAGTGAGTAAAAATACTTCGCAATTTGACAACAAAAATTTTCTTTGACAACAATTTGACAACAAATTCGTATTCCAACATGAATCATCATGAAGAATGGTGATTAGTTGTCAGTAATACTACTCCAACAATATGGATTGTTGAGGGCACTTTTTGAAAGAAAAAACTTTCAGAGAGTGCCCTTTTTTTATTCATTAACAATGTCCGCTGTGGTTGAGTAAAAGCTGAAAGGAGAAACAGATTTGAAAACAGAAAATATGTACTATAACCAACAGAAGCGTTCAGAGGTAAAAGAAGAAGCCCGTCGACTTAGAAGAAAATTTCTTCGTTATCAACAAGCAGAAATCGTATATAGCCTGTCACATAAAAAGTTGATGGAACTTGCAAATGATGCGGGTGCGATTTACAGAATGGATGGAATCGTTTTGATAAACAGAGAAATCTTTGATGAATATCTTGAACAATTTCATGAAAAATAAGATGACAAATTAGAGAAAGGAATTTACTTGAGATGCATGGAAAGGTATGGATGTTTTCTAATCTTATAGATGATGAAGATATAGAATTTATGCAACATGAATTTATAAGTTATAAACAAGCTATGGATTATTACGAATTTGGATATAAGCCAATTGTAAGATTATCGCATAAGGCAGGAGCAGTTTATAAGATTGGAAAAAAAGTTCTAATTAAGCGAAGCACATTTGAAAAATACCTGCGAGAAAATGTCAGAAGGGAGAAAGAAGAATGGGAAAGGTTATTTCAGTAGCAAACCAGAAAGGCGGAGTTGCAAAAAGTACAACGACTTTAAATCTTGGAGTTGGGTTGGCAAGACAAGGGAAAAAAGTGTTATTGATTGATGCGGATCCACAGGGGAGTTTGACAGCTAGTCTTGGATATGTAGAACCGGATGATATTGGAACTACACTTGCAACTATTATGATGAATATTATCAATGACGAGGAAATTGCTGAGGAAGAAGGCATTTTACATCATGAGGAACAGGTGGATCTCCTACCAGCCAATATTGAGTTATCTGCTCTGGAAGTAACCATGAGTAATGTAATGAGCAGAGAACTGATCATGAAGGAATATATTGATACGATGCGATCACGATACGATTATATTTTGATTGATTGTATGCCGAGTTTAGGCATGATGACCATCAATGCTTTAGTAGCTTCTGATACGGTTCTGATACCAGTACAAGCTGCATATCTGCCGGTTAAAGGACTTCAACAGTTGATCAGGACTATTTCTATGGTAAAGAAGAGATTGAACCGGAAGCTAACGATACAGGGAATTCTTTTGACAATGGTGGATTTTCGTACTAATTACGCCAAAGATATTGCTTCCAGAGTGAGAGAAACTTATGGATCTAAGATTTCTATCTTTGAAAATGTCATTCCACTGTCAGTTAAGGTAGCTGAAGCAAGTGCGGAAGGAAAAAGTATTTATTGTCATTGTCCAAATGGAAAAGTATCTATGGCTTATGAAAATCTGACGCAGGAGGTTTTGGAAAATGAAAAGTAGAAGTGGAGAAAAAATCAAATTGACAAGCATTGATGAATTGCTAGGAGTAGTCAATGAAGAGTCTGCAATGGAAATAGAAATCAACAGAATACATGCATTTAAAGATCATCCTTTCAAAGTATTGGATGATGAAAAGATGGCAGATTTAGTAGAGAGTGTAAAGACCTACGGGGTATTGACACCAGTTTTGTTACGGTCCGATGGTGAAAATGGATATGAGATGATCTCAGGTCATCGAAGAATGCACGCGGCTGTTATAGCTGGATTGGCAACAATTCCTGCAATTGTGAGAGAATTATCCGATGATGATGCAGTCATCGCTATGGTAGATGCCAATATCCAACGCGAAGAGTTACTTCCGAGTGAAAAAGCATTTGCTTATAGAATGAAATTGGAGGCAATGAAGAGACAAGGGGTAAGAAACGATTTAACTTTGTGCCAAAATGGCACGAAGTATCGTACTGATGTAGTTATAGCTGAACAGGTAGGAGAGAGTGCTCGTAATGTTCAGCGTTACATTCGCCTTACAGAATTGATTCCGGAGTTATTAGATATGGTAGATGCAAAAAAATTGAATTTTACCATTGCCGTTGATATTTCCTACATTGATAAGGAAATGCAGAAATGGATCTACGAGTATATCCGAGATACAGGATTTATTAAACCAAAGCAGATTACAGCTTTGAGAAAACAGTTGGAAGAAGGACCTGTGAACCAGGGATTTATGATCTCGATTTTCAATAGCTGCATAGCAGTAAAAGCACCGGAACGAAAAGTGGTGTTATCAGGAAAGAAGCTCACAAAATATTTTCCGGAAGATTATTCGGAAACGGATATGGAAAAGGTGATTGAGGCATTGTTGGAACAATGGAAAAGAGAACAGAAATGAGGGTTGTCAAAATAAGATAACCCGAAGAAAGAATAGATGCAGAAGTTTAAAAAAAGGACTTCTATGAGAGAAAGGAAGGGAGGAAGATACATGGACAAAAAAATGAATTTTAAATATTTTTATGGAACAGAAGCAGACCAGTTTAGTTTTTACAGAATACCCAAAGCGTTATTTACCAATGACTGCTTTAAGGATCTTTCCAGTGATGCGAAAATCTTATACGGTTTGATGTTGGACAGAATGTCTTTATCCATTAAGAATCAGTGGTTTGATGAAGAAAATCGGGCATATATCTATTTTTCCATTGAAGATATCATGGAATTATTGAATTGTGGCAGAAATAAAGCGGTGAAATCTCTTCAGGAGCTGGATGATGAAAAAGGGATAGGATTAATTGAAAAGCGCAGGCAGGGCTTTGGAAAGGTTACGATCATCTATGTAAAATCATTTGTTCAGGAGGAATGTGAGGAAGAGAAAAAAGAGAAATCAAAGATGGTGAAGTTTACAAATCAAACTTCTGTAGAGAAAGAAGGGACAGAAGAAGTTTACAATTCAAACTTCAAGAAGTCCCAAAATCAAACTTCAAGAAGTCCTGAAAATAAACTTCAAGAAGTTTACAATTCAAACTCTAATAATACTAATATTAACAATACTAATCAGAATAATAATAAATCGAATCATATCGTATCTGCAGATGTGATGGGATCCGAGGATGATGAGATGGAAACGCTACGGGCGTATCAATCTTTGATCAAAGAAAATCTGGATTATGAGTCTCTGTTAGTGAGTCATCCTCATGACAAAGATCAAATTGATGAAATTGTGGATCTGATTGTAGAGACTGTTATATGTAAGAGTGAGAAAGTATTGATTGCAAGCAACTGGTATTCAGGAGCTTTGGTAAGGGGAAAATTCATGAAGCTGGATTATTCCCATGTGGAGTATGTGCTGCATTGTCTGGAAGGAAATACGAGTAAAATCAAGAATATCAAGAAATATTTACTTGCGGCATTGTTCAATGCTCCTTCAACGATAAGTGGATATTACCGGGCAGAAGTAAATCATGATATGCCGTGGCTGGCAAGATAGGAGGACAGATATGGGTATTTTAAAAGTGGCAGGAAAAGTGTTATTGATTCCATTGTGGTTTATCATTTCGATCATAGGTGCCGGAGTGAAGCTGCTGGTACATATGGTGGCAATCGCAAAAAAGATATTGGGATTGGGAATTATGGCGTTGTTCATTGGAACAGTAATCTGTTATCAAGACTGGCTACAGGCAGCTTTTCTGGCTTGTATGGGAGGTGTTCTGATCTTTATCTTATTTGCCGGAGAATTTATAGATACTGTAATCGACTTACTTAGAGAAAAAATATGTACATTGATTTTAGGTTAAGAAAAGATGACAGTTAAAGTAGCCTTAGTGATTTCAGATAAAAATTATAGAGCCTCTCCTTCAGGGAAAGGCTCTATAAGAAAAGTCCAAACTTGAATTTAGCGATTTCTTTTTCCGGTATTCTCTGTCCCACGGATTTCCTCATGATAGAAA
>ENA-OWPD01001034-OWPD01001034.1-human-gut-metagenome-genome-assembly--contig:-NODE-1034-length-25429-cov-4.975881_pt1 | contig 25429 bp, 20 predicted proteins | sample MGYA00248262_ERZ651842 | MGnify/ENA primary metagenome ERZ651842 (study PRJEB26924, sample SAMEA4378253) | human gut metagenome | biome: human gut; feature: human-associated habitat; material: faeces... | reverse complement strand
CATGGGAAAAGTATACACAAGCTCGGATTTTTTTAAAATGATATTGTCATCAGTGTGCAGCTTTCAAAAAAAGAGTGCATTAAAAGGATATAGTTTTTGTGAGGAATATATAATACCGCAGATTTTAGCATTAATTCTTAAAAATAAAAGTTATGATGGGATATCTTATATTTCAACTAAAAATTATGGTAAAGATACTGAGTTAAGTGGAGATGATTATAAAGAGAATATTGCAATTTTTACAAAGTTAGATAGTGAACATGTATACGATAGACAATTATATGATAAAATTCAATTGACGGTACCAATAGATATAAGTAAAATTGATATAATAACAAAAGAAGATGTTGAAGAATTACTAAAGGAGATTGAAAAGCTAAATTTACAAGAAAAAATAAACTGTTCTCAAAAAATTTATAATACATATAATGTTATAAGTAAAGAAGTTTCGGTTGATGGTGAAGAATATTCGGAAACAGATTATGGTAAAATACATTTATATGAATTATATACAGTGCTTAATAATATTCTTGTGGAATAGTAAGGAGATGAATGATATGTATAATGAGAATGACGTGATTAAATTAAAAGTAAAAGAAATTATTAATACAAAAACTGCATTCGATAATATAAATGGTGATAGGGTATTTGATAAGATAGCTGAAGTTACAAAAGATAATTCCAATACAGTAGTTTTAGATTTTGATGGTATTGAACTTGTTAATACAGCATTTTTAAATAATGCAATAGGTAGATTATTTAATAAAGAAGATTATAATATTGAAAAAAATAGAGTGCTTATTAGCAATATGGATGATACAAAGAAAGAATTATTGAAGGAAACAATATCTAATGCTGTTAAAAAGTATGAATATAAGGCAGGTTAGATGTATAAATAACTAAAGAATAAAAGAGGAAATAATAATGAAACACACAATTTTCACCCCATACAGAGTATGCCCCTTAGGTGCACACGTAGACCACCAGCTTGGACAGGTTACGGGTTTTGCAATTGACAGAGGGGTTAATTTAGAATTTGACATAACAGAAGATGGAACATTTGACCTTATTAGCAAGAATTATCCAGGGCATATAATGTTCACGCTTGAAGATGAGTTAGAACGAGAGATGCTTTGGGGGGATTTCCTTAAAGCTGCGATTGTTGCACTTTCAAGAAAATATGAATTAAGGAGAGGCATCAAAGGTGTTATTGAGGGAACACTGCCAGTTGGAGGATTATCATCTTCAGCGGCAGTTATTCTTACATATCTTAATGCGGTATGTATAGCTAATGATATTCAGATTACAAGACCGGAGATTATAAGCAATGCTATATGGGCGGAGCGTAATTATATAGGAGTTAATGTCGGCAAGCTTGACCAGAGCTGTGAGGTATATTGCAGGAAAAATGGCCTACTATTTCTTGATACACTGGATGATTCCAATGAGATTATACCGGTAAGTTCCAATATGAAACCATTTGAGATTATGATTGTATTTGGCGGAAAGGAAAGACAGCTTGCTGGTTCTGCGTATAATACCAGAGTTGATGAGTGCAAGGCAGCGGCGTATGCGTTACAGGCTTATGCAGGTATGGATTATGGTAATTATAAAGATACATATTTAAGAAATGTACCTATTGGTGTCTATTTGCAGTACAAGGACAGGCTTCCAGAGAACTGGAGGAAAAGGGCAGAACATTTTTATGGTGAAAGACAGAGGGTAAAAGATGGAATTAAGGCCTGGAAGAAAGGTGATATTGAAGAATTCGGACAGCTTATGTTCCAGTCTGGAAGAAGTTCCATAGAGCTTTATGAAACTGGCTCTGATAATCTGAGAGATTTACAGGATATATTTGAAAATACAGATGGAATATATGGCGGAAGATTTTCTGGTGCAGGCTTTAATGGTTCAAGTATTGCTCTTATTAATCCAGATAAGAAAGAAGAGATTGCTGATAAGGTAAGAAAAGAGTATATAAAGAGGCATCCTAATTTAGAGAAGGATTTTGCTATTTATTTCGTTAATACAGCAGATGGAATTAAGTTATAAAGATTACACAGTATAGAAGAGGAATTATATATGAAATGTATAGTATTAGCAGCAGGTTATGCAACAAGATTATATCCATTAACAGAGAATTTTCCAAAGCCTTTATTGGAGGTTAAGGGTAAAAGCATATTAGACTGGTTGTTAGAAGATGTTCAATCTACCAATATGGTCGATGAGGTTATAGTTGTGTCTAATCATAAGTTCTATGATATATTTACTGAATGGGCAGATAAGGCAAAGAATAGATTAAGTGGAATGAAACTTACAATTTTAGATGACGGCTCAACAGACAATGATAATAGGTTAGGTGCAGTTAAAGATATAGCATTTGCAATAAATGAATGTAATTTGGCAGGTGCAGATAAAAATGTATGCGAAGATGGAGTCCTTGTTCTTGCGGGTGACAACCTTTTGGATTTTTCTATTAAAGGATTTCTTGATTTCTACAAAGAGAAAAATGCAACCTGCATAATGAGACATTATGAGCCATCGTTAGAAAAGTTACAGCGAACAGGCGTTGTTGAAGTTGATTCTTCTGATAAGGTTATTTCAATGGAAGAAAAGCCTAAAGAACCAAAGAGCAACTGGGCTGTGCCACCATTTTATATTTATGGCAAAGAGGATTTACCGGTTATTGTTGATTGTGTCAATGACGAGGAGATTAATCTTGATGCACCGGGTGGATTTATTGAGTGGTTCTGCAAGAAACGTGAAGTTTATGCGTATGAAATGCCAGGTAAGAGATATGATATAGGTAATAGGGAAAGTCTGGAGTGGATTAGGGAGAATTACTAATAATGAACTAATGATTTGAGGGGTGCATATGGAGGCAAAGGTAATATTATTTCATAGTAATGAATCTGATAAATGTAAAGCATTTATAAATAATGATGTAAGTTTGATTACAAGTAAAAATGGAAAAGATGATATTTGGTTAGGTGATGGTATGTATTTTGGGGATAATAAGGGAAATGTTGATTGGTGGAATAATAAGCAACGTAACAGGAAACCAAATGAAACTTTTTCAATTGTAAGGGTTAATGTAAATGCTGACAATATATTAGATTTAACAGATTATGATGTTTATATGAAACTAAAGTATGCATGGGAAAAACTAGCAGAAAAAATGCAATGTAATCAGGAATTACCTTTGGGAAATAAGTTGAATATGCTATTTTCTATAGATTCATTTTCTCAAAAATATGATATAATTAAAGTGTTTGGAAAGTATAATAATACACCAGCATATGGTATATTTTCATATGATTATAAAGCTAATAAAGCAGAACCAACGATTGGTGTAAAATGTATATATAATATCAAAAATTCAAAGTGTATTTTAGAAAAAGAGTTATATAAGGAGGTGTAATTATGGGTAAAATTGATAGTTTGGAATTCCTTGATTCTTTTATAGAACAAATAGATAGTTTAACAGATGAAGAGGTTGAAATGTATAAAAAAAATTATCAAAATGAGTTGAATAATAAAATTCAACAACAGCAATTTGATTTTATACCTCCATTTAACGAAAATGATATTGATATAAAAGAAAGCAAGACAACATTACTAAATGATTATAGTTATAATAAATTAGATGTTTTTTATAAAGGTGTTGATAATAATATTAATGAGAACATTGACAAAACAACATTTGTTTATGCAGCATAGGGGGTATTTATGGTAAGAAGTGGTTTTCAATTTGCAAATCCAATATTAGAGAGGGTTAGCTTTGTTACTAATAATAAATTTGATAGCGATAAATTTGAAGGGATTGATATAGAATCTCAAACAAGTGTTGAAATGCATGAAGAAAATACAGCGAAAGTGTCTTTAAATGTTATAGTAGGAAGCAGTGAAGATAATCAGCCATTCAATATTGATATAGTAATGAGTGCTAAATTCAGATGGAGAGATACTATAGATATAGCTAAAGTTAAGGAATTATTAAAAGTTAATGGTGCTTCTGTATTGTTATCGTATATAAGACCTATAGTCGCTAACTTGACTAATAGTTCTCAGTATTCAGTATTAAATATTCCATTTATGGATTTTACACAATCTGATAGTAAGTGAAGTACCTAGTTAATCATACATTATACAAAAATATCAGACAAATTTTTATTTTTGTATGGTAAATATACTTGAATTATGATATTATTACAATATCGGTGTTATATAGACTTGAATAATTTAATAAATGGTTCGAAGATACGGTGTTTTACAGATATTTATAGCTTGTTCTGCGTTAATAAGGACTGTAGTAGTATGTCTGTTGCTGGGAAATGGGAGTTGTATTTTATAACCCGCTGTTGTGCGTATATAGGAGAATGAAAGTATATGTTTAGAAAAAAGACAGAAGAGAACTTATTGCCAGAAGGTGATGTCAGGCGAATGATTGAGGCAATTGACAATATAGCCTCAGGTGATTTTAATGAGATAGATGCGACGGATTTTAATAATCCGTTGTATGCAGATAAGCTTAATTCAATGCTTAAAGCGGTTAAGCAGGTTAATAATCCAGTTGTTATGCGACTTAATGAAACTATGGAGATTCTTGGCGATAATACTTTGATTAAAGATACACTTAATCAGGTAGAAACACAGACTAAGTCGATACAGCATATGGAGAATGCCAGCCAGCATCTTGAGAGTTCTATAGAGAACATTTCTATGGCTATGGGACATATCCGTGATAATGCCCACGATATAATATCAGTGTCTCATAATGTAACGGTAGATATGAACGATAGTATCAAAGCCGTTAATGCGTCATCTAAGAAGATTCAGTCTATCAATAATAAAGTTCAGGATTTTAAGGGGAAGATTGGTAAGATTGAAGCGATTGTAGACCTTGTTAAGAAGGTATCTAACCAGAGTAATCTTTTGGCTTTAAATGCTTCTGTTGAAGCTGCAAGAGCCGGAGAAGCAGGAAGAGGCTTTGCCGTTGTTGCTGATCAGGTAAGATTATTATCTAATAATACAGCAGAGTCTGCTGGAAGTATAGTCAAGTATGTTAAAGAATTAAGAGATAATATAGATGAGCTTGCAAAAGCAATGGATGAGACTACTATAAGCCTTGGTGAAGGTAATGAAAAGGTAGAGAAGTCACTTGAAGTTATGCAGCAGATGAACAGCCAGATTGATGACATAAGTGAGAAGGTTGACAGTGTCTTTAATGACATAGATACACAGACAGGTGTTACAAAGTCATTTTCTAAGCAGATAGAGAATATTTCACAGAGCTACAGCATACTGTCTGATGACTGCCTTAAGTCAGGACAGAGGGTATTCAAGGTGGGCAGATATCTTGATAAGACAAGAAGTGACCTTGTAAGAGGCTGTTCTAAGATTACACAGCAGGATTGGATGAGAGTGTTTGAAGTGGATCATTATATTCTTACATGGAGAGTATATAACAATATCGTAGGATTTGAACATCTTTTAAAGAAGCAGGTAGATGATCCATCACGCTGTAAACTTGGTAAATGGATTGCACAGTTAAAGGATGATAAGATTGTAAATAGTTCTGAATTCAAGCAGCTTGTAAAGGCACATAATGATTTGCATCATTATGCAGAGCTTTCATGGCATGCTAATGAAGATGGAGATAAAGAAAAGGCAATGCAGTATTTTAATGATACATATAATGCTTTTTCACAATTTGATGAGGCAATCAATAAGCTTCAGAAGAAAATGCAGCAGCTTGGTTATAATGATATAACTGCTATTGTGGCGTTTGAAAAGTAATTAATAGGAAGAGTTAATAATAAGGATTAGTATAAAAGTTAATAATAGGGATTAATAATAAGAGTTGATGCAGGGTGAAATATAGTCATAACACACAGTGGACGTGAAAAGGAGAAGTTAAGCTGAAATTGAAATATGGACTTAAAATAAATATTCTATACTCTTGTAATTAGGAACGGAATAATATATTATAAAGTGATATGAATTTTTAAAAGAGAGGAATATATCTATGTGTGGAATAGTTGGATATGTAGGTAATGAACAGGCAGCACCAATACTTCTTAACGGTCTTGCAAAGCTTGAATATAGAGGGTACGATTCGGCAGGTATTGCAGTTCGTGACGGCGAAAGTCCGGTTGAGGTTGTTAAGGCGAAGGGAAGGCTTAAGGCATTAGAGGAAAAGACTAATAATGGTCTTGCCATTAAAGGGACTTGCGGTATTGGACATACAAGATGGGCAACACATGGTGAGCCTTCTGAGAATAATGCACATCCTCATATATCAGATGATTATAATGTTGTTGGCGTACATAATGGAATTATTGAGAATTATCAGGAATTAAAGGATAAGCTTGTTAAGAATGGATACGAGTTCTATTCATCAACAGATACAGAAGTGGCTATTAAGCTTATAGATTATTATTATAAGAAATATGAGCATACACCTGTAGATGCTATTAACCATGCTATGGTTCGTATCCGTGGTTCTTACGCATTTGCGATTATGTTCAAGGAATATCCTAATGAAATATATGTAGCAAGAAAAGACAGCCCAATGATACTTGGTGTCAGTGATGGCAACTGCTATGTTGGCTCTGATGTACCGGCTATACTTAATTATACAAGAAATGTATATTATATTGGCAATATGGAGATTGGACGTCTTGCAGATGGTAATATAACATTTTATAACCTTGATGGTGATGAGATAGAAAAAGAGCTTGTAGAGATTAAATGGGATGCTGAGGCAGCAGAAAAAGGTGGATATGAGCATTTTATGATGAAAGAAATCCACGAACAGCCAAAGGCAATTGCTGATACACTTAATTCTGTATTAAAGGACGGGAAGCTTGATTTATCAGCAGTAGAGCTTTCAGATGAAGAGATTAAGAAGATTTCACAGATATATATCGTAGCCTGTGGTTCGGCATATCACGTTGGCGTAGTTGCACAGTATGTTATGGAAGATCTGGCTAAGATACCGGTAAGAGTAGAACTCGCTTCTGAGTTCAGATACAGAAAGCCTTTGTTAGATCCTGATGGACTTGTGATTGTTATAAGCCAGTCAGGTGAAACAGCAGACAGTCTTGCGGCATTAAGGCTTGCTAAGGATAAGGGACTTAGGACACTTGGCATTGTCAATGTAGTTGGAAGTTCAATTGCAAGAGAAGCAGATAATGTATTCTATACACTTGCCGGTCCGGAGATTTCAGTTGCTACAACTAAGGCTTACAGTACACAGCTTATAGCCGCTTACTGCCTTGCAATTCAGTTTGCCAGAGTAAGAGGTGAGATAACAGATGATGTGTACAGCACATATTTAGAAGAACTTAAGACTATACCTGATAAGATTGAGAAGATTCTTGAAGATAAGGAAAGAATTCAGTGGTTTGCCGCAAAGGTTGCCAATTCAAAGGATATATTCTTTATAGGAAGAGGAATTGATTACGCAGTCAGTCTTGAAGGAAGCCTTAAGCTTAAGGAGATATCTTATATTCATTCAGAAGCGTATGCCGCTGGTGAATTAAAGCACGGAACTATAAGTCTTATTGAAGATAATATTCTTGTTATTGGTGTGCTTACACAGAGTGAGCTTTATGAGAAGACGATAAGCAATATGGTTGAGTGCAAGAGCCGTGGTGCATATCTTATGGGACTTACTACATATGGAAAGTATGAAGTTGAGGATACAGTTGAATTTACTGTATACATTCCAAAGATAGATGAACATTTTGCAGCATCACTTGCTGTTGTGCCACTTCAGTTACTTGGTTATTATGTAAGTGTAGCTAAGGGACTTGATGTAGATAAGCCAAGAAATCTTGCTAAATCAGTTACAGTGGAATAAAATGAACTATATCCGTTCCACATAATAGAGTGGGACGGATTTTTACATTATTGACAATTATGTCGAATATAGTATAATTATTCAGATTGCATAAATAATAATATACTATCAGGGGGCTTATGACGAATATTAACAGAACTAAGGAAAGTATACAGAATATACTTATATTTTTTACAGATGCAATAGCGATAGTGTTATCGTATTATGTTGCAGGAATAATCTGGCTGGGGTTATATTGGGGAATGAATAACAGACAGATTTTTAGTGAACTTAATAATAACTGCGTATCAATACTGGTTGCGACAGTTATTACAGCAGTATTTTATAATGTCAAGAATGATTTTATAAGCAGAGGTTATTTTGAAGAATTCAGGTCTGTAGTATGCAAGAGTGCACTGTTTGCTGCTATACTCGCTGTCTATGAATTATTAAGAAGAGATGCAGAAGGCATCCAGAGAGGCATATATATTGTTACAGTTATCGTTGCAATAGTTATTATGTATGTATCAAGACTGCTTGTTAAGGCATATCTTAAATCACATAACGAAAGCAAGAGGGCAAGCCGTGTCATAATGGTTACAGTTAAGGACAGGGCTAATAATACACTTTCAAAGATTGATGAGAAGGACGACTGGTTAAGAAAGATAGACGGAATTGTAATTATGGATGAGAATATGACAGGTCAGGATATCAATGGAGTTCCTGTTGTCGCAGATATCCATACTATGATGAAGTTTATTAAGAATGAAATCGTTGATGAAGTCTACATAGATGTTACAGATCGCATAAGAGAACGTATCAAGCCTATGGTTATGGAACTTGAGGATATGGGTGTTACTGTACATCTTAAGATTGAAGTATTAGATGTATACAGGGATTTCGATGCGAAGCTTGGTTATCTTGGAAGTATTCCAGTTATTACATTTGCTAACAGGATATATAGCTGGAAGTCTTTATTCGTAAAGAGATGTATTGACATAGTTGGAGCTATCGTGGGTCTTGTATTTATGACAATTGCGATGATATTTGTTGCACCAGCTATTAAGATTGAGTCAAAAGGTCCATTATTCTTTAAGCAGAAGCGTGTAGGAAAGAATGGACGTTATTTCTATATTTATAAGTTCCGTTCAATGTATATTGATGCCGAGGAACGTAAGAAAGAACTTATGGCACAGAATGAGATGAATGGTCTTATGTTCAAGATGAAGGATGACCCTAGAATTACCAAGGTTGGTAAGTTCATAAGAAAGACAAGTATAGACGAGCTTCCTCAGTTTATTAATGTGTTAAAGGGAGATATGAGCCTTGTCGGAACAAGACCACCTACGGTGGGTGAGTTCAAGCAGTATAAAGGACACCACAAGAGAAGACTGTCTATGAAGCCGGGTATTACAGGAATGTGGCAGGCATATGGACGAAATAGTGTTATGGACTTTGATGAAGTTGTAAAGATGGATTTGGAGTATATCGATAACTGGAGCATACTTCTTGATATCAAGATTTTATTCAAGACAGTTGCAACTGTATTTACGAATCACGGAACATAATCAGAGAGGAATATGATGGGAAAAGATATAAAGGTAATAGTGGCTGCTCATAAGAAGTATGAAATGCCTAAGGATAAAATGTATGTACCAGTTCAGGTTGGTGCAGAAGGAAAGAAGGATATAGGTTATACCAAAGATAATACAGGTGATAACATATCATCTAAGAATTCTATGTATTGCGAGCTTACTGGTCTGTATTGGGCGTGGAAGAATCTTGATGCTGATTATATTGGTCTTGCACATTATAGAAGACACTTCAAAGGAAAGAAGAAGTCAGACAATATAATGGATAATATATTGTCATATGAGGAAGCTTCTAACCTGTTAGATAAGTGTGATGTAATAGTGCCAAAGAAGAGAAATTATATGATTGAAACAATCTACAGCCATTATGAACACACTCATCATATAGAAACATTAGATTGTACAAGAGAAGTTATAGCTGAGTTATATCCGGAATATCTTGCAACATTTGATGCTAATATGAAAAAGACATATATGCATGCATTTAATATGTTTATTATGAGCAGAGAAAATGTTAATAATTATTGCAAATGGTTATTTGATATTTTATTTGAAGTGGAAAAAAGACTTGGCGATAAAGAATATGATGCATTTCAGGCTAGATATCCAGGCAGATTAAGTGAGCTTCTTTTTGATGTCTGGATGAATAAGAATGGTTTAAATTACAAAGAAGTACCATTTATGTATACTGAAAAAATTAATAAAATCAAGAAAGTAAGGTCGTTTCTTGCCGCTAAATTCTTAAAGAAGAAGTACAGCGGAAGTTTTTAAAAAGTTATAGAGTTTATGATAATCCCTTAATAGTCAAATTTACTATGAGGGATTATTTTAAAGTGCAAAAGTTATGACAGATTGAAAGGAATAGTTTAATGAGCATAAAGGTATTAGTATTTGGAATGACAGATAATCCAGGAGGAATGGAAAGCTGTGTAATGAATTATTATAGAAATATAGATTGGAGTGATGTCCAGTTTGATTTTTTATGTAATTGGGAAAATATGGTGTATGCAGATGAAGTTACAGCTAAGGGGTCTAAGATATACACAATACCACAGAAAAGCAAAGACTATAAAGCATATAAGAAAGCACTTGATGATTTCTTTAAAGCACATAAAGGTGAATATGATGTGTTCTGGTATAATACTTGTACATTAACTAATATTGATTACCTTGTATATGCTAAAAAATATGGAATTAAGAAAAGAATTATCCATGCACATAATTCTGGCAATGAAACTTCAAAGTTAAGAGGAATATTCCACTATCTTAATAAGACAAGACTCAGCCAATATGCAACTGATTATTGGAGCTGTTCAATGGTGGCATCAGAGTATTTTTATAATGAGAATATAATTAACTCACCAAAACATCATATAATTAACAATGCTATCCAGACTAAAGATTATGCTTTTGATGAAGCTGTTAGAAATGAGATTAGAAAAGAATATAAGCTGGAAGATAAGTATGTTATAGGGCATGTAGGAAGGTTTCAGTATCAGAAAAATCACGAATTCCTTGTTGATGTTTTTAATGAATATTTAAAGCTTGATAATAAGGCTGTATTAATGTTAGTAGGTCAGGGCGAAGGCGAGGAAGCAATCAGACAGAAGGTTGCAGATTTGGGAATAGCTGGGAATGTAATGTTTATGGGAGTGCGTTCAGATGTTAATAAGCTGCTCCAGGCTATGGATATTTTTGTATTGCCATCACATTTTGAAGGATTACCATTAGTATTAGTAGAAGCACAGTCAGCAGGTCTTCCTTGTTATGTATCTAAAGATGTAATAACAAAAGAGTCAGATGTAACAGGTAATATTGAATTTATATCCTTAGATGATGGCGACAAAAAATGGGCACAGATTATATATGATAATAAGAAAAGTGATGATAGAAATAAATATACACAGTTAGTAATAGATGCGGGATTTGATATAAATACAGAAACTAATAAATTTATAAATTATATAAAATAAAAAATATATAGCGTGTTATAATAGCAATTGTATTAAATAAATATAATGATAGAGGAAAAGTGTATGATTAACAAATATTACATAAATATACAAATGGAAGAAACAAATAATGCAGGTTCAAAAGCGGTAAATGATTGTAATGAAATATTTAGAAGAAATGGCATAGAACCATATACACTAAAAATAAAAAATAGTGGGAATAAATATCTGATTAAGCTGAATAAGTTTTTGGAATTTCAAAAAATAAAGAAAATAAAAGATAACAGTGTTTTATTTGTACCACATCCTATATATATAAATAAAAGATTTTATATTGACATATTAAAGAAGACAAAAGAAAAAAAGAATATTAAACTTATATTTTTAATTCACGATTTGGATTCTTTAAGAAAGATGTTTCCAGAATCAGAAAAAGAATTTAAACATATAGATGAAACAATGTATAAAATAGCAGATTATATTATAGCTCATAACAGTTTGATGAAAAATTATCTTGTTAATCAGGGGATAAATGATAAAAAGATATATGAATTGGGTATATTTGATTATCTTACAGAAAATAATCTGGCTGAAAAGGAAATTAAATATTCAAAAACATTAAATATAGCAGGAAATCTTGATACCAATAAATGTAAATATATAAAGGGGCTTAATACATTAGATAAGTCTGTTAAAGTTAATTTATATGGTCTTAATTTTAATAAAGATATTTTGAATTCTGAATCAATTAGTTACAAAGGTGCATTTCCTGCTGATGAGATACCTTCAAAATTAAATGAGGGATTTGGTCTTGTGTGGGATGGAGATGGAATTGATGGTTGTACTGGAAACACAGGTAACTATCTTAGATATAACAATCCGCACAAATTATCTTTATATCTTGTATCAGGGCTGCCGGTAGTAATATGGAGTGAGGCGGCAGAGGCTCAGTTTGTTAAAGACAATAATGTAGGAATTATTGTTGACTCAATTGATGATTTTTCAAAGAAATTTGACGAATTAAGTGAGCAACAATATTATGAAATGGTAGAAAATGCAAAAAAAATATCAGGAAAACTTAGAAATGGTGAGTATTTAAGCAGGCAAATATCTCAAATCAGAGATGATATTGAAAAAGCAGAAATTTAATATAAAAAGAGGATACAATAGTGGTTGATAAAATTAAGAATGATTCAAAAATAAAAAATATATTTATGTTTTTTTTAATTGGTGTATATATTTTTCTGATTACATTTACTAATACCGCGTGGTATGCACTTAATGAAGGCACAAAGTTTTATACTATATTAAAGATGGCAAGATATATATGCTATGCTATGTTTGCTGTTGCTATATTTATTAAAATAATAAAAAATAATTATAGCAAAGAAATGTTGTTTTTCTATATATTATTGGTAATAATATCAGGCGTTACAGTAGTGACAGGGAAAGATAAATTTTTGTTCTTTACGGTTTTATTTTTTGGTGCCATATATGGCATAAGTAGCCAAAAGTTATTTAAATGTTCATTGTTCGTTCAAGGTGGTCTTTTAATAATAACAATTATATGTGCATTTATGGGATTGGCTGATAATTCAATATTAGATACACAAAGGGCAAGATATTCATTAGGCTTTCTATGGTCAAGTTTAGCACCAATATTATATTTGTTTGTTGCAATGTTATATATTTATGCAAGAAAAAGTAAGATGACATGGATTGAATGTATAGCTTTAGAGATTATAAATATACTCCTTTATAAATATACTAATACCAAAATGAGTTTTATTGTATTAACATTAGTTTTATTTGTGTTATTAATAGTAAAATTATCATCAGGATTTAGACAAATATTAAAGAACATTATATATAAGTATAAAAAATTAGTTATAGCTGTGCCTGTTATTTGTGCTTTTATATCGTGTCTGCTTCCATTATATAACCAGCAGAGCACATTATGGATAAAGTTAAATAACATTCTTTCTGGTAGATTATGGCAGTGTAAAAATGCAATAGTAAGATATGGATTTTCATTATTAGGTGTTCATATTGATGTAGAAGGATTTTCAGTTGCTAATCATGGAATATCAGATACAACTTATTTTATAGATATGGGTTACCTTCGTATTGCAATGGAATATGGAATTATCATTTTATTATTAATGGTAATGATGTATGTATATATATTATTAAAAGCATATAAAAAAAGTGATATATATATGGTAAGCATTATTATTGTAATATCATTCTTTTGCATAAACGATATCTTTCTTTTACATTCTTTCAATGTATTTATAGCGTATATTTTCTGTGATGAAGATATATTTAAAGATATTCCACTGTTGCAAAAATTATCAAAACCAATAGGAGTGGTTATTGATAAAATAAATAGTGTATTTGTAAAGAAAGAGCAGTAATTATGAGCAAACAGAAATCATTAAAACTGAATTTTATAATGAATGCGATACTTACGATGTCCAGCTTTTTGTTTCCGCTTATTACATTTCCGTATGTATCAAGGGTATTGCTTCCGGCTGGAACCGGCAGGGTTTCATTTGCTAATTCGGTCGTAACGTATTTTGTTATGATATCACAGCTTGGTATTCCAACCTATGGTATAAGGGCTTGTGCGGTTGTAAGAGATGATGAAGAAAAGTTAAAAAAGACGGTGTATGAATTATTCATAATTAATGTTGTTATGAGTATTTTTGCTTATGTAGTATTCTTTATTGCATTAGCAAGTGTGCCAAGGTTAAGAGCTGATAGAAATCTATTTCTTATAACAAGTACACTGATATTCTTTAATACAATAGGTGTTGAATGGTTGTACAAAGCACTTGAGCAGTATACATATATAACAATACGTTCAATAATATTTAAGTTTATTGCACTTATTGCAATGTTTATATTAGTAAGAAATGTTGATGATTATGTTATATATGGAGGAATTTCCATATTTGCAGCTTCAGCATCTAATGTGTTTAACTTTATCAGATTAAGGAAGATAATAGGAACAAAGAAGGTATCTAATCTTAATTTTAAAAAGCATTTCAAGCCGGTATTTATGTTCTTTATAATATCCTGTGCGACAACAATATACACTAATCTGGATAATGTAATGCTTGGATTTATGAAAGATGATGTTGAAGTTGGATATTACAATGCGGCAACAAAGATAAAGAATATTCTTGTGAGTATTGTAACATCATTAGGAACAGTGCTTATGCCAAGAGCTTCTTATTATATACAGCAGGAAATGTGGGATGAGTTCTATAAGCTTTCTAAGAAAGCAATTAAATTTGTTCTGCTTGCGGCAGCATCTATGATGATATATTTTATGATATTTGCAAGAGAAGGCGTGCTTTTCTTGTCAGGAGAAGCATTTGGCGGTGCAGTAGTTCCAATGATTATAGTTATGCCAACGCTTTTATTTATAGGTTTAACTAATATTATGGGTATACAGATGCTTATTCCTATGGGAAAGGAAAATGCTGTTATGATATCAACTTTTGCAGGAGCAATAGTTGATTTGATACTTAATGCAATATTTATTCCATTCTTAGGTTCATCTGGTGCGGCGATTGGAACACTTGTCGCAGAGTTTGTTGTGCTTATTGTACAAATGGTATATCTTAAGAAAGATGTAAAGTATCTGTATTCTAATCAAAGCTATTTTAAGATTATAATTGCATTAGCAATATCAACAGTTGTAGTATTAGCTGTAAAGCATTTTATATCAGGAGTGTTAGTAAAGCTTGTAATATCAGCTGTGTTATTCTTCGGTGTGTATGTTGTTATGCTTTACATTATGAAAGAAGAAGTTGTTAGTGAGAATTTGAATAAGATATTTTGTAAAATAAGAAAGAAAAACTAATGAATGTTAATTACTTTAAAAATTTATTAGCAAAATCAAAATCAAACAAAAATATATAATAGAAAAGAGGAAAATGTAATGTACGATTATTTAGTAGTAGGTTCAGGTTTATACGGAGCTATTTTTGCACACGAGGCAAAGAAGGCAGGAAAGTCAGTGCTTGTAGTAGATAAAAGACCTAATATAGCAGGTAATATCTATACAGAGAAGCAGGAAGGCATTAATGTACATAAGTATGGTGCACATATATTCCATACTAATAATAAGAAGGTATGGGAGTATATCACACAGTTTGCTGAATTTAACAGATTTACTAACAGCCCTGTAGCTAATTATAAGGGTGAATTATATTCAATGCCTTTTAATATGTATACATTTAATAAAATGTGGGGCGTTGTTACTCCAGAGGAAGCTGCTGCAAAGATTGAAGAGCAGAAGAAAGAGATAACAGGCGAGCCTAAGAACCTTGAAGAACAGGCTATATCACTTGTTGGCCGTGATATATATGAAAAGCTTGTAAAGGGTTATACAGAGAAGCAGTGGGGAAGGGACTGCAAGGATTTACCAGCATTTATTATTAAAAGACTTCCAGTAAGACTTACATTTGATAACAATTATTTTAATGCTTTATATCAGGGAATTCCAATGGGCGGATATACAAAGATGGTTGAGAATATACTTGAAGGAATTGAAGTAAGATTAAACACGGATTATCTTGAGCATAAGGAAGAACTTGATGCACTTGCAGATAAGATTGTATACACAGGTCCTATTGATGCTTATTTTAATTATAAGCTTGGAACACTTGAGTACCGTTCAGTAAGATTTGAGAATGAGACACTTGACAAGCCTAACTTCCAGGGAAATGCGGCTGTTAATTATACAGATAGAGAAACTCCTTGGACTCGTATTATAGAGCATAAATGGTTTGAGTTTGGTAAAGATGAAAATGGCAATGACCTGCCTAAGACTATTATAAGCCGTGAATATTCATCAGAGTGGAAGCCGGGTGATGAACCTTATTATCCAGTAAATGATGAGAAGAACGGAAAGCTATACGAGGAATATAAGAAGCTTGCGGATGCCGAGGATAAGGTTATATTCGGTGGAAGACTTGGCGAATATAAGTATTACGATATGGACGCTACAATTGCTTCTGTACTTGATAAGTGTGAGAGTATTTTTGGATAAGAGAAATAAATCTGATATAAAATTAATTATCTGTATAAATGAAGTTCGCATAAAATAAGGAGTTAGTATAAGTGAGTAATGTAGATGTGAGTGTTATTATTCCTGCATATAATGCTATAAAATATATTGGAAGAGCAATAGAAAGCATACAAATACAGTCGGGATTATCCTGGGAGCTTATTGTTGTCGAGAATGGGTCAACAGATGATACATACAATAAATGCCTATCATATGCAGATAAAGATAATAGAGTTAAGGTTATACAAAGTGAAAAGGGCGTGTCTAATGCGAGAAATAAAGGATTGGATAGCGCTGTTGGACAATGGATATGTTTTTTAGATGCTGATGATTATTTATATCCTGATACATTTAAGCGTATTGCAGACATAAAAGAAATAAGCGAAGTGAAGCTTATACATTTTGGACATAATAGTGGAAAAGACAGTGTGGAAAAGGAAACCGTTGTATATAATAAGGCTGAGGAATATCTTGAATTTAGATGTAATATGGTAAAAAATCCTACCCAGTATATGACAGTGTGGGGGAAATTTTTTGATGAGGATATTATTAATAATAATAATTTGAGATTTGATTCAAAGCTTACACTTGCAGAAGATAGTGATTTTACATTTAGATATATGCAATGTATAAAAAGTGCAATAGAAATGAGGACAGAATTATATCATTATTCAAGAGATAATGAGTCAGCAGTAAGAAGTTATAATCCAGAGACGGCACAAAGATATATAAAGGCTATTAATCATACGTTAGAATATGTAGAAAAAGATTGTCAGGCTGTTAAAAAAGCATATAATCAATATATTCTTATACACCTTTTACTTATTCTTGTTCATGATACATTTAATATAAGTAATCCAACAAATAATAAACAAAAAAAAGATAATATGAAAAAATTGTTAGCAACGAATTGTTTTAAAAAAGCAATTGATAATACAAGGATTTCTGAGTGTAAAGGTTTTAGAATGCTCCCAGTAATATGTATCAAATTACATATGAATTGGGTAGCTATATTGATGGTAAAAGTGCGTGTATATCAAAATAATAAATGCAGTGGAGCTACTAAATGATTACCAGTAATAGAATTGTAAAATTAGATATAGCCAGAACATTTGCAATATTATGTGTAGTATTATGTCACTGTAGTGAAATGATATACACTCAGCAGTCAGTTAAGGTTGCGGAATTGGGAATTAGTTCAAGGATATTTATGTTTGGTACATTTACAATAGGCAGACTTGGAGTTCCTATTTTTCTATATTTGTCAGGAATATTACTTTTGAAGAAAACAATAGATAGTGATGAGGATATATTTAAGTTTTATAAGAATAATCTATTTCCATTATTTGTTGTCAATGAGATATGGGTTATATTATATAAGCTGTATGGAGTATTTGTATTAAATGAAAAATTTATTTTTGGAGATTTGATTAGAGAATTATTATTATTAAAAAATTCAACGATGGTTAATATGTGGTATATGCCAATGATAATCGGTTTGTATATAGGTATTCCTTTATTAGCTAAAATTGTTAAGAGTTTTTCATTTAAAGTTATATGTCCTATTATGCTTGCGATATTCATATTTGAATATATAGAACCTATGTTAAATGTATTTGTCAGAATATTTAATTTTAAAGAAACCTTTTATTCAGATATGAATATACCATATATGGGAGCAGCATATGGACTTTATTTGCTTATAGGATATTACATATATAATAATAAGTTGAGAATAAAAAAAGAATTATTAATATTTCTCTTTTTAGCAAATTATATTATTATATTATGTATTCAATTATATTCATTAAGTAGTGAATCACATTATGCATATAAGGTCTGGTATGATTCGCCGTTTTTATTAATATGCACTGCTTGTTTATTTACTTTATTTACAAGGATTGATGATAATGTTATAAATGAGAGGATATCTAATATATTTACTTATATAAGTAGAATAAGTATGGGTATATATTTTGTACATATTATAGTCATTATGACTAAAATAAAATATATGGGACAAATATTTGCAAGCCTTTCATTAGAAACAGCATTTTTAACAATTATAACAATAGTACTATCTGCTGTTATTGTAGGGGTGTTGAGCAGAAATAAATATGTTGCCCGATATATATTTCTCATTAAGCATTAGATAAAGAATATTTAAGAATACTAGGTTGTCAAATGTTTAAATACGTTCTATAATTTGGAGGTGGATATGAATAGCAGACTGCTATATATGGATAATTTAAAAGGAATCTGCATATTATTAGTTGTATTTTGCCATTATACGTTATTATCAGGTAGTTCAGTAGTTGGTAATGCTATTATGACATTAGCGTGGGCAGCAGTACCTTGCTTTATGATGATTACAGGGGGATTGTTGTGCAGGAAGAAGTCTGATTTTGATTGGAAGAAATATATAAAAAGATTAATTACGTTATATGTTGTTATAATTTTATGGAGAATAGTATATATTCTAATTTATATTGTAATGAATGGAAATATATATACAGGTAAAGCTATAATAGCAGGAATATTCTTTATGTCGGATGTTAATGGAATTAATATGGACGTGTTTTGGTATATGAAGGCCTATCTGGTTACATATATGATATATCCTGTCATATGGTTCTTATTAATGAATGGTGGAAAAAAATATATGCTTAACATAATGGTGGTAACGGGATTTTCAGGTATATTTATTCCAACAATGAATATGATTGTAACACATTATATTAATTTTTCTATATATGATGCTGCTTATCTGACACCGTATTTGAATTATCCGTATATGATTTTCTATTTTGTTCTAGGTGCTTTTCTTTTAGAATATAGGCAAATGATACATATTAAAATTAAAAAGAATATGCCAATAATATTATTTGTTATTGGATTTATGTTGTTATTTATTGCTAAGTATAAGGAAACTGGTTCGTTTAGGTGGAATAATATTTATATTTCCAATGGTTATAATAGAATATCAACATTAATAATGTCGGTAGGACTTTATCTTTGCTTCGATTTCTATTGTGATATAAAGCTAGGGCTTGGTAAATTAATAGGACAATCAACGATGGGAATTTATTATATGCATTATATAATATTAGCTGTGTTTGATAAGTATTTATATCCTGGTATAGGGATTGAATATTATTCTACTATAGCCAATAGTTTAAAAACGATAATTATTACATTTATATGTATTGTATTAACAATAATCATAAAAAAGATTCCATTTATAAAAAAGATGGTTGTATAAATTTTTGTTTTAAGGGTTGTTAAATACTAGATATATTTTTGTTAAGGAGGTTTTATTTTGAAAAAAGTATTAGTTGGTGTAGGGCTTGCCTGTAGTTTAATGTTGTTATGTAATATCAATGCTTTTGCATATGATGAAAATTCAGACATTATAGAGCAGGGGAATGAATGGGTATACGTTAAGAATGGCGTTGTTCAGTATGATTACACTGGTATAAGAGATAATTGTAATGGCTGGTGGAGAATAGAGAATGGTGTAGTTAATTTTAATTATACCGGTTTAGCAGACAATGAGAATGGCCGCTTTTATATAGAAGATGGCAAAGTTAATTTTGATTTTACAGGAATAATACAGGATGGAGGAAATCTTGTATATGTAGAAAATAGTAAAGTCAGATATGATTACACAGGAATAAAACAGTATTATAATGAATGGTTATACATAAAAAATGGAGTAGTTGATTATAGTTATACAGGAATAGCAGAGAATGAAAATGGCTGGTGGAGAGTTGAGAATGGAGTAGTCAATTTTGATTATACAGGATTGGCAGATAATGAAAATGGTCGTTTTTATATAGAAGATGGCAGGGTTAATTTTGATTATACTGGATTTATGCAGGATGGCAATGATTTAGTCTATCTCATAGAGAGCAAAGTCAGATATGATTATAACAGTATAGAAGATAATAATGGCGAATGGTTATATATTAATAACGGCAAAGTCGATTATAGTTATACAGGAATAGCTGAGAATGAGAATGGCTGGTGGCGAATAGAAGGCGGTAAGGTTAATTTTAATTATAATGGATTGGCAGATAATGAAAATGGTCGCTTTTATATAGTAAATGGACGAGTTAATTTTGATTATACAGATATAATACCTGACGGTGATTACTGGGTATATGTAGAGAACAGCAAAGTCAGATATGATTACACAGGAATAAGAGAGAATATCAATGGCTGGTGGCGAATAGAGTCAGGTATAGTCAATTTTAAGTTCACAGGTTTTGCAGCGAATGAGAATGGTGAGTTCTTTATAAAAGATGGCAAGGTTGATTTTAGTTATACAGGAACAATTAATCAGGATGATTATATGTATAGTGTAAGAGAAGGTTGGGTTGTAGCTAAAGACAATATATCTGAAAAGATTATGGGTGTAGATGTGTCACACCACAATAATGATAATGGCGAAGGTGTAATTAACTGGGCAGAAGTAGCTAATGCAGGTTATAAATTTGCAATGGTAAAAGTAGCCGGAAGATCTATAAAAGAAGATGGTGGTCTTTATACAGATGATTATTATGATGAAAATATCAGAGGAGCTCTTGCTAACGGTTTACAGGTTGGAGTATATTTCTTCTCACAGGCAATGTCTGTAGATGAAGCTGTTGAAGAGGCTAATTATATCTGTGATTTAATTGCAGGTTATAATATTACATATCCTGTTGTATTTGACTGGGAGACAGCATCAGGTTATAGAACGGAGGATTTACGAAGTAATAGCGAACTTCGTACAGCTATGAGCATAGCATTTTGTGATACTGTTAAGAGCAGGGGGTATGACCCAATGATATACATTAACAAGTATGATTATCTTAACTATGTTGATACAGATAAGTTATCATCAAACTATGATATATGGCTTGCCTGGTATTGGAACGCTTATTATGAAACAGGCAGATTATGGGCAGATGGTGACGATGTTCCAGACATAGGTTATAGATATAGAATATGGCAGTATACAAGTACAGCAAGTGTTCCTGGTATAGCAGGCGGCTGTGATGTTAATATTGCATATGGAACAAGATAAAAGAATTTTGAATAAATAGATTATAAACTGGTTTATGTTAACTTATTTTTAATAATCAGCATTTTTACTGAATATTTAGTTGAAATGCTGGTTATTAAAAGTCAGAACATAGACCATTTTTTGTTTACTTATAATCTCATATATAATATACTATATATAAGATTAGACTTACTTGTAGACGTGAATAATAGCATAAGAATTTTATATAAAGATATTGATTTAATAAAATTAGGTGAAAATTAATATTGTTACATAAGACAATTATATGAAAATTAAAAAATAGAAACAGAGGAATTATATGGCTGATAGCAATATTAAAAGAATTGTTCAACAGCACTAAGTATTATGCTTATATTTGGGACAGTAAGCATCACACCGGCACAACAGGTGTCGGGCAGCGGAGTACAGGAGTTAGCTGTGTCAACACGTCATTATGCTAATTATGTAAGGGTTGATAAGTGGAATGGCAGTAAATGGCAGAATATACACTATTCAGCCGATGATTCTTATGACATAGCATTAACAACAGATAATAATGGCTCATATGTATACAATGGTGTAAGATATAACATAGTAAATGGACGGGCATACAGAGTATAAAAGAAAAGAGGTACAATATGAACAAGAAATATGTAAGTAAAATATTAGCGGGTATTCTTGCGGTTAATATGATTGTCACATCATCAGCATTAACATTTGCTGCTGATAATGACAGCAAAGATGCGTATCTGAATTATCAGAATGAAACAGCATATATGAATGAAAATTATCATGCAACAGGTTATAGGGAATTAGATGGAGAATATCAGATAATACCAGATGTCCTTAATGATAATTATTCTTATATAGATGGAACAGAGATTACAAAGGCAGCTGCATATCCAAGCACATATAAAACTGCTAATCTTCCTGATGTAAGAGATCAGGGGAGTTATGGCGTATGTTGGGCTTTTTCTACGATATCATTGATAGAAACTAATCTTATAAAGAAAAATCTTGTATCTAATGATATAGATTTATCGGAATTACATCTTGTAAATTATACATATAATTGCGTTAATGACCCATTGGGTGGACTTGAAGGAGATATTAACAAGTTTGATACATCATATGGTTCAGTTATGCAGTATGGTGGTAATGTAGAGATGGCAGCTAATTCACTTCTTGATTGGGAAGGTGCTGTTAACGAGGATGTTGTTCCTTATACAACAGAGTATGTAAGACAGGTTGAAAATAATCAATTGGATGATTCACTTGCATATGGAAAGGATGTTGCACACGTCCAGAATTTTTACAGAGTGAACACGACAAGTAAGGAAGATGTTAAGAAAGCAGTTATGGATTATGGTGCTGTATCCATATCGTACTGGTCAGATCAGAGTAGTGATTGGAGTACGCAGTATTATAATAGTTTAACAGCAGCATATTATTGTCCAGAAGGCCACATAACCAATCATGCGGTGAATATTGTAGGCTGGGATGATGATTATTCATCAGATAATTTTGCAACTAAACCGGAAGGTAATGGTGCGTGGATAGTAAGAAATAGCTGGGGCAGTGAATATGGTAAAGATGGATATTTTTACTTATCTTACTATGATAAATCTATATATTCAGTAGGGTATACACTTGAGGCAGAGCTTTCAGATAATTATAATAATAATTATCAGTATGATGGTGCGATGCTTTATGGATATATGGGATACACAGGTTCTAATAAATATTCTAATATATTTGAAGCCAAAGCCAATCTGGGCGGAAGCGAGAATATTAAGGCTGTTTCATTTATGACAGGAAGTTCTACTAATCTTAATTATACAGTTAGTGTATATACTAATCTGTCAGATGATACTAATCCAGAAAGTGGAACGCTTGCGGCACAGAAAAGCGGTGTTACAACATATGACGGAATGTATACAGTTGTGCTTGACAGTTCTGTGAATATTAATGAAGGGAAAAAGTTCTCAGTTGTTGTAGAAGTTAATAGTAATTCAGGTAAGACAGCATATTTAGCATATGAACGCAGTATGCAGTCTGGTAAGGCAGGATATTGGTGTACAGCATCAGTCAAGGCTAATCAGAGCTTTATAAATAGTCCTTATAATGGTTGGAATGATTTTAGTAATAAATCATATGGTGGTAACTTTATTATTAAGGCATTTACAGACAATGAAACAACAACTGTGGATGTTGAAAAAGTAAGCCTTAATAAGAGTGCAACAACATTGACAGAAGGTGAGAGCGAGACATTAACAGCTACAATAACACCATCAAATGCAACTGGTGATAAGACAGTAAAGTGGAGCAGTAGTAACGAGGCAGTAGCAGCTGTGGACAGTAATGGAAAGGTAACGGCGAAGAAAGCTGGAACAGCGGTAATAACAGCAACAAGCAGTAATGGAAAGACAGCAGGCTGTACAGTAACAGTAAAGCAGAAAGATACATACACTGGTTTAAGAGATGTTAATGGAACGCTTACATATTTTAATAATGGACAGGCAGATAAGACATATACAGGCTTTGTAAGCTATGCAGGGAATAATTATTATGTAATAAACGGAGTAGTGGATACTTCATATACCAATGTTACATATGATGGAAAAGACTGGTTATATGTAGAAAATGGAAAAGTAAGATATGACTATACAGGTATAAGACCTAATGAAAATGGCTGGTGGCGAATCGAGAATGGTAAAGTTAATTTCAATTACACTGGAGTAGCCGAGAACGAGAATGGCTGGTGGCGAATTGAGGGCGGCAAAGTTAACTTCGATTATAACGGAATAGCTGAGAATGAAAACGGCTGGTGGAAAATCGAAGGGGGCAAAGTCAACTTTGATTACACAGGAATAGCCAATAATGAAAATGGCTGGTGGCGAATAGAAGGCGGTAAAGTGAATTTTGACTTTACAGGAGTAGCCAGTAATGAGAACGGAGAATTCTATATTGAGAATGGAAAAGTGGATTTTTCAAAGAATGGTTTATATGTATATAATGGTATAAGATATAACATTGTAAATGGATGGGCATACAGGATTTAATGTTTATTTGCTTTACATTATAAAAAGTTGTATAATCAACAGGAATAACATTTGATAATATATGAGGAGAATTACAATGAATAAGCAGGAAGCAATTAATGCATTAAAAGAACACAATCAGGAGCAGGTAATTAAAAGACTTGAGGCTCTTGATGAAGTTTCAGCTAAGAAGCTTATTGCACAGGTTGCAAGCATAGACTGGAGTGTTGTTGAAAGCATTAATCATAAGGCAGAGGACAATTCATCTGATAGAAAAGTAGAGCCTTTGGAAGCTGTTGAGATAAAGGATATTAAAGCTAATAAGGATAAATATACTGCTAAAGGTATAGAGGCTATCAAGGCTGGCAAGGTTGCCGCAGTATTACTTGCAGGTGGACAGGGTACAAGACTTGGACTTGATAAGCCAAAGGGAACCCTTAATGTAGGTATTAATAAGGATTTATTCCTTTTCGAGCAGTTGATTAATAACTTATTAGATGTAGTTAACCAGTCAGGTGCATATGTGCCACTTTATATTATGACAAGTGATAAGAACAATAATGATACAGTAGCATTTTTTGAAGAACACAACTTCTTTGGATATGATAAAGACTATGTTAAGTTCTTTATTCAGAGTATGGCACCATCTGTTGATTATAATGGTAAGCTTTATATGGAAAGCACTGACAGTCTTGCAATGTCACCTAATGGCAATGGCGGCTGGTTTACATCACTTATTGATGCAGGACTTGATAAGGATATGGAAAGCAAGGGCATTGAATTGGTAAATGTATTTGCAGTAGATAATATTTTACAGAGAATTGCAGACCCATCATTTGTAGGTGCAACAATACTTTCAGGTGCA
>ENA-OWPD01001029-OWPD01001029.1-human-gut-metagenome-genome-assembly--contig:-NODE-1029-length-25488-cov-4.959462_pt1 | contig 25488 bp, 25 predicted proteins | sample MGYA00248262_ERZ651842 | MGnify/ENA primary metagenome ERZ651842 (study PRJEB26924, sample SAMEA4378253) | human gut metagenome | biome: human gut; feature: human-associated habitat; material: faeces... | reverse complement strand
GGGCGGGGCTTGTCCCCGCCCGCGGGAGGCCCCAAGGGCCGCCCCTGCCTGGTTGGGGGCATATCGAGTTCCGCATGATACGCGGCACTGTATGGGCGGGGCTTGTCCCCGCCCGCCGATCTGACCGGGGGACATCCCGCCTCCAATACATAAAAAACTGATATTTACAGTTTATTCACATTAAAGACACGATTTAGTCTTATTTACACGGTATGATACAGACAGATTCAGAGATGAATCGAATGAGACCATCCTCCCAAACCAATTCCTCTCTTATCCCTCTCCAACACCTTTGCAAGACACACAACACACACCCGAAAAGCCCCGGCCTTTGGCCGGGGCTTTTCGGTGTTTTTGGAAAAAAGGCTTGACTTGGAGTGTACTCCAGGGAGTAAGGTAAATTGAAATCAATGTATGGGAGTGACATTCCGTGATCTACAAGGACTTTCAAAACCTGCGCCTGCCCATGCTGGGCTTCGGCAGCATGCGGCTGCCTCTGCTGCCCGGCGGTGGGGACGGCGACGTGGACGAGGCGGCGGTGGCCGAGATGGTGGCCCTGGCCATGGAGCGGGGGGCCAACTACTTTGACACGGCCTATGGCTATCACAACGGCAATTCCGAGCGGGTGATGGGCCGCGTGCTGTCCCGTTATCCGCGGGAGAGCTGGCTCCTGGCCTCCAAATTCCCCGGCTACGACGTGTCCAACATCCGGCCGGACAGGGTGGAGGCCATCTTCGAGGAGCAGCTGGAGAAGTGCGGCGTGGACTACTTCGACTTCTACCTCTTTCACAACGTATACGAGCGCAACGTGGGCCCCTATCTGGACCCGGACAACCGCGTGCTGGAGTACCTGCTCCGCCAGAAGGAGGCCGGGCGCATCCGGCACCTGGGCTTCTCCGCCCACGGCTCCCTGGCGGTGATCCAGCGCTTCCTGGACGCCTATGGGGAATACATGGAGTTCGGCCAGCTCCAGCTCAACTACCTGGACTGGGACTTCCAGGGCGCCAGGGCCAAGGCGGAGGAGCTGAACCGCCGCCATATCCCCATCTGGGTGATGGAGCCCCTGCGGGGCGGGCGGCTGGCCAGGCTGTCCGACGGGGACGCCGCCCGCCTGGCCGTCCTGCGGCCGGAGGAGAGCATGCCGGGCTGGGCCTTCCGCTTCCTCCAGGGGGTGCCCGGCGTGACTATGGTGCTCTCCGGCATGTCCAGCCTGGAGCAGCTGCGGGCCAACCTGGACACCTTCGAAACCGACCGGCCTCTGAGTGAGGCCGAAAAGGCCGCCCTGCTGGACGTGGCCGCCGGCATGGTGCGGGAGCAGGTGCTTCCCTGCACCGCCTGCCGCTACTGCGTGGACCACTGCCCCCGGCACCTGGACATCCCCGGCCTGCTGGCCCTCTACAACGAGCACACCTTCACCGGCGGCGGCTTTATCGCCCCCATGGCGGTGGAAGCCCTGCCGGAGGAGAAGCGGCCCGCCGCCTGCATCGGCTGCCGGAGCTGCGAGGCAGTGTGCCCCCAGCAGCTCAAAATCTCCGAAGCTCTGGCCGACTTCGCCCGCAAGCTGGGGTAAATCCCCGGGGCGGGCGTTGCAATCCACTGCGGTTTGGGGTATCATAAAGGCACAGACCATGATACGCCATAAGGAGGCGCCTTTCTATGCGCGATGGATTCATCAAGGTGGCCGCCGGCACGCCCCAGATCCGGGTGGCCGACTGCCGCTACAACGCCGAACAGATTTTCACCCTCATGCGGGAGGCCGATAAGCAGGGGGTGCGGGTGCTGGCCCTGCCCGAGCTGTGCCTCACCGGCTACACCTGCGGCGACCTCTTCCTTCAGGACACCCTGCTCCGTGGCGCGGAGGAGGGGCTGGCCACCATCCTGGAGGCCACCAAGCACCTGGATCTCCTGGCCGCCGTGGGGCTGCCCGTGCGGCACCAGAACAAGCTCTACAACTGCGCCGCCGTGCTCCACCGGGGGGAGATTCTGGCCCTGGTACCCAAGACCTACCTGCCCAACTACGGGGAGTTCTACGAGAAGCGCTGGTTTGAGCCTGCCGGCCCCGGCGACCGCCTATTCTCCTTCTGCGGGCAGGAGGTCTATCTGGGCTCCGACGTGATCTTCCCCTGCGAGAGCATGCCCGGCCTCACTGTGGGGGTGGAGATCTGTGAGGATCTGTGGGCCTCCACGCCCCCCTCTGTGGCCCTGGCCGAGGCGGGGGCCACCGTTATCCTCAACCTGTCCGCCTCCGACGAGCTGGTGGGCAAGGCCGAGTATCGCCGCCGCCTGGTGTGCGGCCAGTCCGCCCGGCTGGTGTGCGGCTATGTCTACGCCAACGCCGGGGAGGGGGAGTCCACCACCGATCTGGTCTTCAACGGCCACAACATCGTGGCCGAGAACGGCGCCCTGCTGGCCGAGCGCCGCTTCGCCACCGGGCTCACCGTGTCCGAGGTGGACGTGGAGCGGCTGGACTACGAGCGCCGCCGCCTGACCACCTTCCGCTCCAATGCGGACAGCCGGGTGATCACCGTCCCCTTCGCCCTGGAGCCGTGCACCACCACCCTCACCCGCCATGTCAACCCCCTGCCCTTCGTCCCAGAGGACGGCGCCGAGTGCAGCGAACACTGCGACGAGATCATCCTCCTGGCGGCGCTGGGCCTCAAAAAGCGCATGGAGCACAGCGGCGCACAGGCGGCGGTGGTGGGCCTGTCCGGCGGGTTGGACTCCACCCTGGCCATCCTCATCACCAGCGTGGCCATGCGCATGATGGACCGGCCGGCCAGCGACATGATTGCCGTCACCATGCCCTGCTTCGGCACCACCGAGCGCACCCGGGACAACGCCGTGGAGCTGGCCGAGCGGCTGGGGGCCACCCTCAGGCGCATCGACATTGGCGCGGCGGTTCGGCAGCACTTCAAGGACATTGGCCAGTCCATGGACGACCACGATGTGACCTTTGAGAACAGCCAGGCCCGGGAGCGCACCCAGGTGCTCATGGACGTGGCCAACCAGTGCGGCGGACTGGTGGTGGGTACCGGAGACCTCTCTGAGCTGGCCCTGGGCTGGGCCACCTACAACGGCGACCACATGAGCATGTACAGTGTCAATGCCTCCATCCCCAAGACCCTGGTGCGCCGTCTGGTGTCCTATGTGGCCGGGGACAAGGCGGAGGAGGACGAGGCCCTCTCCCATGTGCTCAGTGATATCCTGGACACCCCCGTTTCCCCCGAGCTCCTGCCCGCCATCGAGGGGCAGATCGCCCAGAAGACCGAGGATCTGGTGGGCCCCTACGAGCTGCACGACTTCTTCCTCTACTATGCCATCCGCTGGGCCTTCCCGCCACGGAAGGTGCTCCGGCTGGCTGAGCACGCCTTCGGCCGCACCTACCCCCGGGCCGTCGTGCTCCAGTGGCTGCGTACCTTCTACCGCCGCTTCTTCGCCCAGCAGTTCAAGCGCTCCTGCCTGCCTGACGGACCCAAGGTGGGCTCGGTCAGCCTCTCTCCCAGGGGCGACTGGCGCATGCCCTCCGACGCCGTGGCGGCCCTGTGGCTGGAGGAGCTGGAGGGGCTGGAGTGAGATGCGCGGCATGGGGCGCCAGCCGCCCGCGAGCGGGGGCGAGCGCGCCTTTGGCGCGTCCAAGCGTTTTGGCGCAGCCAAAACCTTGCCGCAGGCGGGATTGATTCCCGCCGAGGATGATGGAAATACAGGGGTCCCCATGGAAGCACGCTTCCATGGGGCGGAACTGGAGGGGCTGGAGTGACGTGAACATCTATGCCGACCTGTTTTTGACCTTTGCCAAAATCGGGGTTTGCACCTTCGGCGGGGGATATGCCATGCTGCCCATCCTCCAGCGGGAGCTGGTGGAGAAGCGGGGCTGGGCCACGGAGGAGGAGCTCTCCGACTACTTCGCCATCGGCCAGTGTACCCCCGGCATCATCGCCGTCAACACCGCCACATTTGTGGGGCACAGCCGGAAGGGAGCGGCGGGGGGCGTGGTGGCCACCCTGGGACTGGTGTTCCCCTGCCTGGTCATCATCATGCTCATCGCCGCCTTCCTCCAGAACTTTGCCGAGCAACCCGTGGTGGTGCACGCCTTCAACGGCGTGCGGGCCTGTGTGTGCGCCCTGATCCTGTCCAGCGTGCTCAAGCTGCGCAAGAGCACGGTGGTGGACGGGCCGACGGCGGGCGTCTTCGCGGTGGTGCTGGTGCTGGCGGTGCTCGGCAGCTTTGTGTCCTTCCCAGCCGGGTGGGTGGGGAGCGTGCTCAGCTTTCTCTGTTCCCCCGTGGTGCTGGTGGTGGCCGCCGGCGTGGCCGGACTGTGCATCCGGGCGGCGAGAGGAGGGCTGCGGCCGTGATCTACCTTCAGCTCTTCTTTGAGTTTTTCAAGGCGGGGCTGTTCGCCATCGGCGGCGGCCTGGCCACCATTCCCTTCCTTACCGACATCGGGCAGCGCACCGGCTGGTTCACCTCCGGAGAGCTGGCCAACATGATCGCCATCTCCGAGTCCACCCCCGGCCCCATGGGGGTGAACATGGCCACCTACGTGGGCTTCCACACCGGCGGCATCGCGGGGGGCGTTATCGCCACCCTGGGCCTGGTGTGCCCCTCCATCCTCGTCATCCTGGTCATCGCGGGCTTTTTGAAGAAGTTCCGGGAGAGCCGGGGGGTGGACGCGGTGTTCTACGGCATCCGCCCCGCCTCCACCGCCCTTATCGCCGCGGCGCTGGCGGAGGTTTGCTCCATCGCCCTGCTGAACCTGAGCGCCTTCCAGACCGGCGGCGCGGCGGCCCTGTTCCAGTGGAAGGGGATCGCCCTGGCGGTGGTCATCTTCGTGTGCCTCCAGGTGAAGCCCCTGAAAAAACTCCACCCCATCGTGTTCATCGCCGCCTCGGCGGTGATCGGCGCGGTCTTCCAGTTCTAAAAAAATCCCGTGCGGTGTGTGCCGCACGGGATTTTCTGGTTTATTCCGCAGGGGAGGCCACCAGGAAGAGGAAGTCGCTGCCGCCCTCCTCCTCCGGGAAAGCGCCGTACATGGAGAAGTTATACAGGAAGCGCTCCGCCATCAGCACGCCGTAGCCGTCCTGACAGTGGTCGGTGGTGTCGTAGGGGTCGGCCACGATGAACACGTCGTCCTGCTGGGTCTCGGTGCCCATGGTGTCGTAGCCGATGATCACCTGCCAGTGTCCGCCCCAGTCGTTCCAGCAGACCATGACCGGCTTGCCCTCGGCCAGCCAGCCCTGGATGGTGTCCATCCAGACCTCGGAGGAGGGGTCCTCGTAGTCCAGGTTGGTGGTATAGGTAAATCCGCCCACGCCGTCAAAGATATCCATGGCCTGCCGCAGGGTGGTGCCGGGGTAGCCGGCCAGCCCGGTGCCCTCCAGGGAGTGGCGCAGGGCGGCCAGGCTCTCCTCGTTCCAGTCGCCCAGCCGGTCATACCAGTTGAGCACCATCAGGGTGCTGGTGACGCCGCAGGCCCATTCGCTGGTCTGCTGCATGGTCTGGAAGCCGGTCAGGATCGTGAGGGTGTCGCTGGACTGCATGTGGTAGTAGTCGGGGTGGGCAAAGTAGGGGGAGTCCGCGTGGTCGCCCAGCCGCTCCACGGAGTCGGCGCCGTCCTCGGGGGAGAGATCCACGGCATGGGGGATCTTCATCTCGTCGGTAAAGGCGGCGCTCTGCGCCGCGCTCGGTGTGGCATCCGCAGGGGATGTTTGGGCCGCCCCAGTCGGCTGGCTCCCGCCCGTCGTGTCGGCACAGCCGGCCAGAAGGCCGGCCGCCAGGGTGAGGCTCAGCGCCAGAGTGACTTGTTGTTTCATTTCTCGATCTCCTTCAATGTCCGATTCTGCGCATTGCGCAGTGAGTGACATTATAGGGAAAGAAGGCGAAAGATGCAAGCATAAATTTTGAGGGCCCCAAAGGGGCCCTCAAAGGGGTCAGGGCAACACGCAGCGGTCACCCCGGTCGATATAGTGGGCGTCGGCCCGGAGAGTCAGCCCCTCCGGTCCCGCGCCGCCGGGCAGGTAGAAGCGGATGCCCTCTATCCGCACGTCGGCGGGGCCGTCCTCATGGTGGGGCGGCACGGTATAGAGCCGCGTGCCCCGGAGCTGTTCGCCCTCCAGAAGCTCCACCGCCAGGGCCACCCGCCGCTCGGGCAGGATATCCGACAGGCACAGGGAGCACTCCACAATCTGACCGCCCCCCACCTCCAGAGTGCCCAGCGCACAGACGAGGAGCCCGCCCTCCGGCTCCAGCCGGTATTCCAACATGGTCAGCACCTCCTTCATACGGCATGGCAGCCGTATGTACCAAGAAGCGCGGAGGCGCGGGGCGCAGGCGGGTAAGACCCAAAGCGGAGCGAACGGACCGGAGGGCCCGAAGGGGCCGCAGGCCGGCTTGCACAGCCGGAGGGGCTTAGACACCGTCGCGCAGCCGCCGCAGCGTGACAAGAAGCGCGGAGGCGCGGGGCGCAGGCGAAACCGCAGCGGCTATGCCGCGCGGAGGGCCGGGCGGCCCCCTAGAATCCTATGCTCACCGGACCTGTCCGGTGCCGTAGATTACATATTTGGAGCTGGTCAGCTCCTCCAGGCCCATGGGGCCCCGGGCATGCATTTTTTGGGTGGAGATGCCGATCTCCGCCCCCAGGCCGAACTCGAAGCCGTCGGTGAAGCGGGTGGAGGCGTTGACGTACACCGCCGCGGCGTCCACCTCGTCCAGGAAGCGCTGGGCGGCGAAGTAGTCGGCGGTGACGATGGCCTCGGAGTGGCCGGTGCCGTGGGAGGCGATGAAGTCCACCGCCTCGTCAAAGCCGGATACCACCTTGACGGCCAGGATGTAGTCGCCGAACTCGGTGTCCCAGTCGGCCTCAGCGGCGGGCTTGACCCAGTCCCCCAGGATGGCCCGGGTTTCCGGGCAGCCCCTCAGCTCCACGCCCTTGGTTTGGAGCAGCTCCCACGCCAGGGGCAGGAAGTCCCGCGCCGCTGCCCGGTCCACCAGCACGCACTCGGCGGCGTTGCACACCGAGGGGCGGGAGGTCTTGGCGTTGTAGAGGATGCGGGCTGCCATGTCCAGGTCGGCCCTCTCGTGGACGTAGATGTGGCACACCCCCACGCCGGTCTGGATGACCGGCACCCGGGCGTTCTCCACCACGCTGCGGATCAGCCCCGCCCCGCCCCGGGGGATGAGCACGTCCAGGTACTCCGTCAGGCCCATCAGCTCGTTGGCGCTCTCCCGGCTGGTATCGGCCACCAGGGCCACGCAGTCCCGGGGCAGGCCGGCCTCCTCCAGGGCGTCCCGCAGGACGGCCGCAAAGGCCTGGTTGGAGTGGAAGGCCTCCTTGCCGCCCCGGAGGAGCGCCGCGTTGCCCGACTTGAGGCAGAGGGCTGCGGCGTCCACCGTCACGTTGGGCCGGGCCTCGTAGATGATGCCGATCACCCCCAGGGGGACCCGGCGCTTTCCGATGGTCAGTCCATTGGGCCGGGTGTCCATTTTGGTCACCGCCCCGATGGGATCGGGGAGGGCGGCCACCTGCCGCACCCCCTCCACAATGCCGGCGATGCGGCCCTCGTCCAGCGCCAGCCGGTCCAGCAGGGCGGGGCGGAGTCCGGCGGCCATGGCCGCCTCCAGATCTGCGGCGTTGGCCGCCAGGATCTCCCCCTGCCGGGCCTCGATGGTTCTGGCGGCCGCCTCCAGAGCGGCGTTTTTCCTGGCGGTACCCGCCACGGCCAGCGCCCGGGCCGCGTGCCGGGCGGCCAGACCCTGGGTCTCCAGTACAGTCATGGGATTCCTCCTTCTTTTCTATTGCAGCGCGCCCCGCCGGGCAGAAAAGCGGGTGCCCACGTTCTTCCCCTCCACGATGTCGTAGAGGGCCTCCATCCGCGCCCCGTTGGCGATGACCATGTCCACCCCCGCCTCCAGGCAGAGCTGGGCGGCGTTGAGCTTGGTGGCCATGCCGCCGGTGCCGCGCCAGGTGCCCGCACCGCCGGCCATGGCCCGCAGCTCCGGGGTGATGGCCTCCACCTGGTGGATCAGCCGGGCGTCGGGGTGGGTGCGGGGGTCGGCGTCATACAGTCCGTCGATGTCGCTGAACAGCACCAGCAGGCCCGCGCCGCACAGCCGGGCCACGATGGCGGACAGGGTGTCGTTGTCGCCCAGCACCTTGCACTGGCCGGTTTCGATCTCCGCTGACGACACCGAGTCGTTCTCATTGACCACCGGGATCACCCCCAGCTCCAGCAGGGCCTCAAAGGTGTTGTGCAGGTGCTCCGAGCGGACGGGGGACTCCACGTCCTCGCCGGTGAGGAGGATTTGGGCCACCGTCCGGTTGTACTCGGCAAAGAGCTTGTCATAGATGTGCATCATCCTGCACTGGCCCACGGCGGCGGCGGCCTGCTTCATCCGCAGCTCGGTGGGGCGCTCCCCCAGCCGCAGCTTTTTGGTGCCGATGCCGATGGCGCCGGAGGACACCAGGACGGGCTGATACCCCATGCCCTCCAGATCGGCCAATACACGGGCCAGATGCTCCATGTTTTGCAGGTTGAGGCTCCCGGTCTCCCGGGTGAGGGTGGATGTGCCCACCTTGACCACCAGCCTGCGCGGATTGCGCGGTTGTTTCACGTGCTTCACACTCCTCTTCCATTCGCCCTTCATCATAGCACATTTCACCGGCGCACGAAAGGGGCAATAAAAAGAAAAGGAAGGGGCTGCTTCCAGAAAGAAAACTGAATGTTTTAGCGCGTATTTACACATTTAAGGTTGAAATCCTTGCTGTTTTGGAGTACAATAGCCTGCGCTGACCAAGTAGTAACCGGGAGGGGGAGACAGGGTGCTCAATATCGTGCTGTTTGAGCCAGAGATCCCCCAAAATACGGGAAATATCGCGCGCACATGCGCGGTGACCGGGACCCGGCTGCATCTCATCAAGCCCCTGGGCTTTGACATCAGCGACAAGGCGGTCAAGCGGGCCGGCCTGGACTACTGGCATCTGGTGGACGTGCGGGTATATGAAAACCTGGACGACTTCTTTCAGAAGACCGGCGCGGAGGATATCTGGCTGGCTACCACCAAGGCGCCCAGATCCTATACTGAGGCGGTTTTCCGGGACGAGTGCTACCTGGTTTTCGGAAAGGAGACCGCCGGCCTGCCCGAGGCATTCCGCAGAGCTCACGCCGACCGCTGCATCCGCATCCCAATCCGGGCGGAGGCCCGGTGCCTGAACTTATCCAACGCCGCGGCGATCCTCGCCTACGAGGCCCTGCGGCAGCTTGACTTTCCCGGCCTGACCGGGGAGGGCGCGATGAAAGGAGAGGCTCTATGAACTACAACAAGAAGACCGTAAAGGATATCGACGTAGCGGGCAAGAAGGTCCTGCTGCGCTGCGACTTCAATGTGCCCCAGGACAAGGCCACCGGCGTCATCACCGACGACAAGCGCATCGTGGCCGCCCTGCCCACCATCCAGTACCTGCTGGAGCAGAATGCGGCGGTGATCGCCTGCTCCCACCTGGGCAAACCCAAGGAGGGACCCGATCCCAAGTTCAGCCTGGCTCCCGTGGCCAAGCGCCTGAGCGAGCTGCTGGGCCGCGAGGTCATCATGGCCGCCGACGTGGTCGGCCCCGATGCCACCGCCAAGGCCGCCGCCCTGAAGCCCGGCCAGATCCTGCTGCTGGAGAACACCCGCTTTGAAAAGGGCGAGACCAAGAACGACCCCGCCCTGGCCAAGGCTATGGCCTCTCTGGCTGAGGTCTATGTGTCCGACGCCTTCGGCGCGGTCCACCGTGCTCACGCCTCTACTGCTGGTGTGGCCGACTACCTGCCTGCGGTGTCCGGATTCCTGATCCAGAAGGAGCTGGAGATCATTGGCGGTGCGCTGGCCAACCCCAAGCGCCCTCTGGTGGCCATTCTGGGCGGCTCCAAGGTGTCCTCCAAGATCGGGGTCATTAACAACCTGCTGGAGATCGCCGACACCATCATCATCGGCGGCGGCATGGCCTATACCTTCTCCGCGGCCCAGGGCGGCAAGATCGGCGGCTCCCTGCTGGAGGCCGACTGGATGGACTACTCCCTTGAGATGCTCCAGAAGGCCAAGGACAAGGGCGTCAAGCTCCTGCTCCCCGTAGACACCGTGTGCGCCGACAAGTTTGCGCCCGACGCCAACAGCCAGGTGGTAAAGGCTGGCGAGATCCCCGATGGCTGGAAGGGCCTGGACATCGGTCCCGAGACTGTGAAGCTGTACTGCTCCGCCGTGGCCGACGCCGGCACTGTGATCTGGAACGGCCCTATGGGCGTGTTTGAGTTCCCCGCCTTTGCCAAGGGCACTGAGGCCGTGGCCGAGGCCCTGTCCAAGACGGATGCCATCACCATCATCGGCGGCGGCGACAGCGCCGCCGCGGTGCAGCAGCTGGGTTATGCCGACAAGATGACTCACATCTCCACCGGCGGCGGCGCCTCCCTGGAGTTCCTGGAAGGCAAGGAGCTGCCTGGCGTGGCCTGTCTGCTGGACAAGTAATGCCCCGGGACCCCATGGTCCCACCCAGATACCTTATATCAAAGAATGGAGAGAAGCAGAAATGAATCGCCGTTACCGCAAGACTATCATCGCCGGAAACTGGAAGATGAACAATACCCTGTCCCAGACCAAGGCCTTTGCTGAGGAACTCAAGCCCATCATGCCCAAGGGCAAGTGGTGCAGCGTGGTGCTGTGTGTCCCCGCTGTGAATATTACCAATGCCGTCCGTCTGTTCAAGGACTGCCACATCGCCATTGGCGCGGAGACCTGCCACTATGAGGACCATGGCGCCTACACCGGCGAGATCACCGCCGAGATGATCAAGGAGGCGGGGGCCAAGTACGTCATTATCGGTCACTCCGAGCGCCGCCAGTACTACAACGAGACCGACTTCACCGTCAACAAAAAGGTCCACGCCGCCATCAACGCCGGCCTGTACCCCATCATCTGTGTGGGCGAGAGCCTGGAGCAGCGGGAGCTGGGGGTCACCATGGAGCTGATCGCCTATCAGGTGAAGTGCGCCCTGGCCGGCGTCCCCGCCGACAAGATGCGCCATGTGGTCATCGCCTATGAGCCCCTGTGGGCCATTGGCACCGGCAAGACCGCCACTGCCGAGCAGGCCGGCGAGGTCTGCCAGGCTATCCGTGCCGTCATCCGCAAGCTGTACGGCGCCCATGTGGCCCGCTCCGTCACCATCCAGTACGGCGGCTCCATGAACGCCAAGAACGCCGCCGAGCTGCTGGCTCAGCCCGATGTGGACGGTGGCCTGATCGGCGGAGCCTCCCTGAAGCCCGCTGACTTCGTGCAGATCATCAACGCCGCCAATCAGGAGTAACGAGCCAAATATTTTCTTCGGAACATGGCCGTTTCGCGGCACATCGATTCTCACGGGTGAGAGCCGATCCCCCGTGCGCCCCCTCCGTTCTCCGAGAGGGGAATCAGATGTCCTTCGGACCATGAAATAGGAGACAACGATATGAAAACACCGACTACTTTGATCATCATGGACGGATTTGGGCTGGAGGGCCCCTCCGCGGGCAACGCAGTGGTCAACGCCCCCACCCCCAATCTGGACCGGATCTTCCGGGACTTCCCCGGCTGCCGGCTGTCCGCCTCCGGCCTGGATGTGGGACTGCCGGAGGGCCAGATGGGCAACAGCGAGGTGGGCCACACCAATATGGGGGCTGGCCGGGTGGTCTTTCAGGACCTGCCCCACATCAGCCGCGACATCGAGAGCGGCGAGTTCTTTAAAAATCCCGCCTATTTGGAAGCAATGTCCAACTGCCGGGAGTGGGGTTCTGCCCTTCATCTGATGGGCCTGCTGTCTGACGGCGGCGTCCACAGCCACATCACCCACCTGTTTGCCCTTTTGAAGATGGCCAAGGAGCAGGGCCTGGAAAAGGTCTACATCCACTGCTTCCTGGACGGTCGGGATGTGCCTCCCAGCTCCGGAAAGAGCTATGTGGAGCAGCTCCAGGCTGAGATCCAAAAGCTGGGCGTGGGCCAGATCGCCACGGTCATGGGCCGCTACTACGCCATGGACCGCGACAAGCGCTGGGACCGGGTCCAGAAGGCCTATGACGCCATCGCCTGCGGCGAGGGGGCCTTCGAGGCCGACGCGGCCGAGGCCGTGCAGAAGTCCTATGACGCCGGGGTGACTGACGAGTTTGTTGTCCCCGTGGTGTGCGTCAAGAACGCCCAAGTCCGGGACAACGACTCCATCATCTTTTTCAACTTCCGCCCCGACCGCGCCCGGGAGATCTCCCGCTGCTTCGTGGACGAGGACTTTACGGACATCCAGCGCCGGACCGGGTTCCTCTCTGTGGACTTTGTGTGTACCACGGAGTACGACGCCACCCTCCCGAATGTTACGGTGGCCTACCCCCACCAGAAGCTGGTCAATACCTTCGGAGAGTATATCAGCAAGCTGGGCCTGACTCAGCTGCGCATTGCTGAGACGGAGAAATACGCCCATGTCACCTTCTTCTTCAACGGCGGCGTGGAGGAGGTGTTTCCCGGCGAGGACCGCTGCCTGATCCCCTCTCCCAAGGTGGCGACCTATGACCTGCAGCCGGAGATGTCCGCCTATCAGGTCACCGAGGAGGCCGTGAAGCGGATCGAAAGCGGCGCCTATGATGTGGTCATCCTGAACTTCGCCAACTGCGACATGGTGGGGCACACCGGGGTCTATGACGCCGCCTGCAAGGCTGTGTCCACTGTGGACGAGTGTGTCAACCGCGTGGTGGAGGCCACCTCCAAAATGGGCGGCGTCTCCCTTATCACCGCCGACCACGGCAACGCTGAGCGGATGTCCGACGCCAACGGAGAGCCCTTTACCGCCCACACCACCAACCTGGTCCCCTTCTATATCGTGGGTGCCAGCGTCCAACTGCGGGATGGCCGTCTGGCCGACATTGCCCCCACCATGCTGGACCTCATGGGCCTGGAAAAGCCCTCCGAAATGGATGGGAAAACCCTGATTGCCAACTGATCCCATAGGTGCGCTGACTGGTATCCAAGCGGCTTTTCCCGGCCCATGTCCCCGCCTCAGGCGGGCGGCGCTTTGCGCCGTACAAGTGTTTTCGCCAATGGCGAAAACCTTGGCGCAGGCGGAATTTATTTCCGCCGAGCATTTCAAATAAAACGGGTCCCCAAATTGATTGCGTATCCGGGCGGCCACAAGCCGCCCCTACGAATAAATTGCATTCCCTTTTGGCCGCAGAGGCGGTTTCCGCCGCTGCGCCGCTACAAACGAAAGGAGTCTGAACCACTATGAAGCAGATGATCGAAATCGTTGACGTCCTGGGCCGTGAGATCCTGGACAGCCGCGGCAATCCCACTGTTGAGGTTGAGGTATATCTTGAGGACGGCGCCATGGGCCGTGCCGCTGTTCCCTCCGGCGCTTCCACCGGCATCTATGAGGCCTGCGAGCTCCGCGACGGCGACAAGAGCCGCTATCTGGGCAAGGGCGTGGAGAACGCCGTGAAGAACGTGAACACCGAGATCGCTGAGTGCCTGATCGGCATGAACGTCCTGGATCAGGTGTCCATTGATAAGGCTATGATCGAGCTGGACGGCACCCCCAACAAGAGCCGCCTGGGCGCCAACGCCATTCTGGGCGCGTCCCTGGCCTGCGCCAAGGCTGCTGCCGAGTCCCTGGGCGTGGCTCTGTACAACTATATCGGCGGCGTCAACGCCAAGCAGCTGCCTGTGCCCATGATGAACATCTTGAACGGCGGCGCTCACGCCACCAACAACGTGGAGATCCAGGAGTTCATGATCATGCCTGTCTCCGCCCCCTCCTTCCGCGAGGCTCTGCGCCGCTGCGCCGAGGTCTTCCACACCCTGAAGACCGTCCTGAAGGAGAACGGTACCCCCGCCGCCGGCGTGGGCGACGAGGGCGGCTACGCCCCCAACCTGAAGAAGGATGAGGATGCCCTGAAGGTCATCGTCAAGGCCATCGAGGAGGCCGGCTACAAGCCTGGCGAGGACTTCAAGATCGCCATCGACGCCGCCTCCTCCGAGTGGTGGAACGAGGAGGAGAAGTGCTATATCCAGCCCAAGTCCGGCAAGAAGCTGACCCAGCAGCAGCTGGTCAACATGTGGAAGAAGTTTGCCGACACCTACCCCATCGTCTCCCTGGAGGACGGTATGGCCGAGACCGACTGGGAGGGCTGGGCCATGCTCACCAAGGCCATCGGCGACCGCGTCCAGCTGGTGGGCGACGACCTGTTCGTCACCAACGTGGAGCGGCTGTCCACCGGCATTGAGAAGAAGGTGGGCAACGCCATCCTCATCAAGGTCAACCAGATCGGCACCCTGACCGAGACCTTGGACGCCATCCAGATGGCCAACCGGGCCGGCTACACCGCCATCGTGTCCCACCGCTCCGGCGAGACCGAGGACGCCACCATCGCCGACATCGCCGTGGCCCTGAACGCCGGCCAGATCAAGACCGGCGCTCCCAGCCGCACCGACCGCGTGGCCAAGTACAATCAGCTGCTCCGCATCGAGGAGGAGCTGGGCGACGTGGCGCAGTATCTGGGTATGGACGCTTTCTTCAACCTCAAATAAACGAAGGAACCGCAAGGGGCCGCTGCCAATGGCAGCGGCCCCGCTTTTTGGGTCGCCCAGCTCCTGGGGTCCCCAACCGAGCCCAACGCAGTGGGTCGGTTGGGGAGAGGAGGAGCAAGGGAGCGGAGGGAGGGATGCCCACGCATGGGCGTCCCGACGGGAGCGGACTTTGCGACGACGAGGGCGACGTGGCGCAGTACCTGGGTATGGACGCCTTCTTCAATCTCCAGTAAAGCGAAGCGCTGAACGCCCGGGAGCAGGCGCACAGCGAGCTGCACAGACAAAAAAGCAGTTGCGCCGAAGTGTAAGGATTTATAGAGAAGTTAAGGACAAGGCAGGCCGCAACGGTCTGCCTTGTCCTTTTTATACTGTGTAACCCACTATGACACTTTCAAGGAAAGTATTCGTGGGAGAAGCGATAAACTGTACTTTGTTACTTTTGGCATAGGCAAAACGGATGTCCTGCTGGGTCAAACATTGTTACAAAATCACTTCCGCCAAATTGTGCTTTTGACTTTGTTGCTCCCAACCGCTCTGCTTTCTTAACCATTTCCATAACATTATCAACTTGAAAATCAAAATGTATCTGTTTCTGTTGTTTCCCTGTTTCTTCGGGCCATACAGGGCAAATATACTCAGCTTCTTCAATGAACAGAAAAACGATTCCCGTAGAACTGCGTACAGCAGGTCTTGCAAATAATTCGCACATTTCCCAACCTAATAACTCACCATAAAATTTCTGCAATTTCTTTTCGTCATCGCAATCAACCATGACATTTCCTAATATAACTTCATTTTCCATGCTGAGTCCTCTCCTCCCCAAATTTTGATTTGCCGGTGAGACAATTATAAAGCGGCACCCACCGGAAAGCAACTTTTTTCAGCGGGTGTCAACTTCCTTATGGAAGTTGCGCCGAAGGCGCAAGGTGTTTTTTGCGGAGCGGTGAGCAGTGCGCCGTGGCGGAGGGTGTGAAGCGTGACAGACGAAGGAACCGCAAGGGGCCGCTGCCAATGGCAGCGGCCCCTTGTCGTGCTTGACCCGTCACTCCTCCAGATAGATGATGCTGACCGGGCAGCCCTCGGCGGCGGATTTCACGGCGGGCAGGTGCGCCGGGCCGGGCTGGCGGTAGACCTCCGCCAACCCGTCCTCCGCGATCCGGAACACGTCGGGGCAGGTGGAGACACACAGCCCGCAGCTGATACAGTCGCTGCGCTCGATGGAGACCTCCATGTGCATCGCTCCTTTCACCCGATAGGATGCCCCGGCGGGCGGCGGGCCATGCGTCCTATTTTCCCACGCAGAAGCGCTCAAAGATGCGGGCGGTCACGTCCTCCCGCACGCTGGCCCCGGTGAGCTCTCCCAAGGCGGCGAGGGCCTCCTCCGCGTCGGTGAGGAGGGCATCGGGGGTGATACCGGCCTCCAGGCTCTCAGAGGCCCGCGTAACGGCCTCCAGCGCCCGCCGGGCGGCATCGGCCTGCCGGGCATTGGTGAGCAGCTCTCCGGCGCTCTCCGCGCCTCCAGCGGGGAAGAGGGCGGCGACGGTCTCCCCCAGCGCATCCAGCCCTGCGCCGGTGGCGGCGCTGACCACACACAGATGGGGAAAGCGGCTCCGCAGCTCCTCCGGCGCGAAAGCCAGGGGGCGGTCGGACTTGTTGATCAGGCAGATGACCCGGGGCGCGTGGGCGGCCTGGGCCATGGCGGCCTCATCCTCGGGGGAGAGGGGGGCGGAGCCGTCCAGCACCAGCAGGGCCAGGGCGGCCCCCTCTAGGGCGGCCCGGCTGCGCTCCACGCCGATACGCTCCACGGCGTCGTCGCTCTCCCGCAGGCCGGCGGTGTCGATGAGCCGCAGCACAACGCCGCCCAGCCGGCACCGGGCCTCCACCGTGTCCCGGGTGGTGCCGGGTACGTCGGTGACAATGGCCCGGTCATAGCCCACCAGGGCGTTGAGCAGGGAGGACTTGCCCGCGTTGGGCCGTCCTATCAGCACGCAGGGCACGCCGCCGGCGATATACCGTCCCCGGTCATAGGTGCGCAGAAGGGCTTCCAGGCCCGTACGGGCGGCGTCCAGGCCCTCCCGGATGGTGTCGGCCCGGAAGGGGTCGATGTCCTCGTCCGGATAGTCCAGCACGGCGTGAAAGTGGGCCATGAGATCCACCAGACCGTCGTAGAGGGCGGCCACCCGGCGGCTCAGCGCGCCGGAGAGCTGCCCGGCGGCCTGCCGCACGGCGGCGGGGGTCTCCGCCTCGAGGAGATCCGCCACCGCCTCCGCCTGGGTCAGATCCAGTTTTCCGTTGAGGAAGGCCCGCTTGGTGAACTCCCCCGGCCCGGCCTGCCGGACGCCCTGGGCAAACAGGGCCTCCAGCGCCATCGCCAGCACTGCGGGAGAGCCGTGGCACTGCAGCTCCGCCGTGTCTTCGCCGGTGTAGCTGTGGGGGGCACGGGAGATCGTGGCCAGCACCTGGTCGATGGGGGCACCGTCGGGGCCCAGCAGGGTGCCGTAGACCAGCCTGCGACTCTCGCAGGCGGCCAGGGGACGCCCGCTGGCGGCGCGGAACACGGCGGACGCGGCCTCGATAGCGCCCTCTCCGCTGACGCGGACGATGCCAATGGCGCTGGGAACCGGGGGTGTGGCAATGGCGGCAATGGGTTCGGACATGCTTTCACCTCATGATTGAGCGGCGGCTCATGATATGTTCAGGACACCTGACGTTATTGTACCACAATTGGAAGAAAAATGGAGAACAAAAAAGTTTGTAGAATCCGCCGTGGATTTTTTGCTTGACTTGTCTTATGTCAACTGAATTTTGCATATTGGCGTTATCCACAGGGTGTTAACTGATGTGGATAACCATGTGGATAATGTGGAAAACCTTTTGGATACCGGAGGTCGGGCGTTTCTTTACACGGTCTCTACACTGCATAGCGGATTGTATAAGGCATGTCAAAGAACATTTGTATCAGCGGCGCCGGATGTCAAAAATGGGGGTGGTTTTTTGGGCAGGCCGACAATTGAACGTAATTTTTAAAAATGCTAAAATATTATTATGTCTAAAAAATATTTTTTATAAAAGGAGGGGTAGGCTTATGAGACAGCCCAGCCTGCTGCGCCGCTATATTCTGTTCTTCTGCGGAGTTCTCTGCGCCGCCCTGGGAATCGCCCTGATTACCTTAGCCGGTATGGGCACCTCGGCGGTGTCCAGCCTCTCCTATGTCCTCACGTTTGTCTTTCCAGGGCTCTCGCTGGGGGTGTTTACCTTCCTGGTGAACTGCACCATGCTGGTCGGCCAGGTGCTGTTGCTCCGGCACAGGTTTCAGTCCATACAGCTCCTCCAGATTCCGGCCACGCTCCTCTTCTCGGTCTGCATCGACCTGTGGACAGAGCTGTTGGCCCCGCTGGTGCCGGAGTCCTATGGGGCCAGGTGGGTGGTGCTCCTGCTGGGTTGTCTCTCCCTGGGGCTGGGGGTTGCGCTGGAGGTGCTTCCCAATGTGCTGATCCTGCCATGTGAGGGGTTTGTCCGAACCGCCAGCCAGGTATTCGGCTGGGATTTTGGGAAGACCAAGACCGGCTATGATCTGGCTATGGTGTCGGCAGCCGCCCTGCTCTCCTATCTCAGCCTGGGGGCCATCTGCGGCCTGCGGGAGGGGACAATAGTTTGTGCCCTGACTGTGGGAGGAATCTCCCGATTCCTGTGCCGCAGGCTCTCCTTCCTGCAATATCCAAGCCGGAGTCATCCGCCCATACCCGCAGAAGCAAGCGGCGCCCATACCGCCGCAGAGCCCTGAAAGCGCAAGTAAAATGCCGCCCATATGGGCGGCATTTTAAAAAGTCAGGCGAAAAATTAGCGCTTGGAGAACTGGGGAGCGCGGCGGGCGGCTTTCAGGCCGTACTTCTTACGCTCCTTCATGCGAGGATCGCGGGTGAGGAAACCGGCGGCCTTGAGGGCGGCGCGGAACTCGGGGTTGACCTGCAACAGAGCGCGGGCCACACCGTGACGGATGGCGCCGGCCTGGCCGGTCACGCCGCCGCCGGTGACGGTGGCAACGATGTCCACCTTGCCCAGGGTGTCGGTAGTGGCCAGGGGCTGGCGAACCAGCAGCTTCAGGGTCTCCAGGCCGAAGTAATCGTCGATGTCGCGGCCGTTGATGGTGATCGCGCCGGTGCCGTTGGGGAACAGATGCACCCGGGCCACGGAGGACTTGCGGCGGCCGGTGCCATACAGATAAGGCTTCTTGCTCTTATACATTCCTTTGTACCTCCTGCTTAGATGGCGGCCCAGGTTTCGGGCTTCTGGGCGGTGTGGGGATGCTCGGCGCCGCGGTAGATGTGCAGGCGGGACAGAGAATCCTTGGTAATGATGTTGCGGGGCAGCATGCCGCGGACGGCCAGCTGCATGGCCAGCTCGGGCTTCTGCTGCATCAGCAGGCGGTACTTGGTCTCCTTGAGGCCGCCGATCCAGCCGGAGTGGCGGCGGTAGTACTTCTGCTCCAGCTTCTTGCCGGTCAGAACAGCCTTCTGGGCGTTGACGATCACGACGAAGTCGCCGCAGTCGGCGTGGGGGGTGAACTCAGGCTTGTGCTTGCCGCGCAGCAGGGTGGCCGCAGCGGCGGCAGTCTTGCCCAGGGGCTTGCCCGCCGCATCGAGGATATACCACTTGCGGACGATGCTCCCCTTGTTGGCCATAAAAGTGGACATGGTGAAACCTCCAATTTTGCGTTCTATGATCAAAAATGTCTCAACAGAATAAGAACCCCAATCTGGACGACCGGAGCGTTTTGTATTATAATACGGTGGTTCCAAGGTGTCAACACGTTTTTTGAAAATTTTAATTTAGAAATAAGAATGCTCGCTCAAACGCGCGAAATCTCGCAAATACTCTTGAATGCTCCGTTTCGATTTTTAATTTTTGAGGTGCCTATGAACAAGATTTTGAGCTATGTCCGCCGCTGTGTGGAGGACTACGACATGATCCAGGCCGGGGACCGGGTGGCGGTGGGGGTGTCCGGGGGCAAAGACTCCCTGACCCTGCTGGTGGCCCTGGCCAGGCTGCGGGAGTTCTACCCCAAGCCCTTTACCGTGGAGGCCTACACCCTGGATATGGGCCATGTGGACGGGGGAGAGGGGATGGACTTCACCGGGGTGGAGGCCCTGTGCCGGGAGCTGGACGTGCCCTTCACGCTGCTCCACAGCGAAATCCACCACATCATCTTTGATCTGCGCAAGGAGAAGAACCCCTGCTCCATGTGCGCCAAGATGCGCCGGGGCGCCCTCCACAACGCCCTGAGGGAGCACGGCATCACCAAGATCGCCCTGGGCCACCACTTTGACGACGCGGTGGAGACCTTCTTCCTCTCCCTGTTTTATGAGGGGCGGCTGTCCTGCTTCCAGCCCGTGACCTATTTAGACCGCACCGGCATCACCCAAATCCGCCCCCTGCTCTACTGTGGGGAGGGGATGCTCCGCAACGCCGCCGAGCGCAACCATCTGCCCGTGGTGTTCAACCCCTGCCCGGCGGACGGCAATACCAAGCGCCAGGAGGTCAAGGAGCTGATCAAGTCCCTGGACAAGCAGTATCCCGGCCTCAAGAGCCGGGTGTTCGGGGCCATGCAGGGCCTGCCCCTGCCCGCCTGGGGGCCGGTGGAGCACCGGCGGGTGCCCCTGCCCGAGGGAGATTAGCCCCCCGGCACGGACATCCGGCCCGCCGTGCCGGGAGGGCCGGAACCCCTTGAAAAATCAGGACTTTCCTAACGGTCGAGGGGGAAAATCCCGCTGGGGCCTTGCAAATTTCCGCCATTCGCCGTATGGTGAGAGCGGCCTTGCAAGACCACACCCTGCCGAAAGGATGGTTCAACATGGAAAACAAGAAGACCTTCGGCGCGTATATCTGCCGCCGCCGGAAGGAGCTGGGGCTTACCCAGCGGGAATTCGCCGACAGGCTCTTCGTCACTGAGTCGGCGGTCAGCAAGTGGGAGAGGGGCATGTCCTACCCGGACATCACCCTGATCCGGGATATCTGCGCCATTTTACAGGTGTCGGAGCACGAGCTGCTCACCGCCAGCGAGGACGTGGAGGCCCGCACCGCCGAGACCCTGGCGAAAAAATACCTGTCCCTGCTGCGCCGCCTGCGCTGGATTCAGTACATCCTCTACGGCGGCACCGCCCTGATCTGCCTCATCTGCAATCTGGCGGTGGGGCATACCCTGGACTGGTTCTGGCTGGTACTCACCGGGGAACTGGTGGGGGCCAGCCTCACCCTCCTGCCCATCCTGGTGAAGCAGTACCGGGGCGTCATCACGCTGGGGGGCTTCACCCTCTCCCTGGAGCTGCTGCTGCTGGCCGCCTGCCTGTTCAGCGGGGGAGACTGGTTCCTGCTGGCCTCGGCGGGGGTGCTGCTGGGGCTGGGGGCGGCCTTCCTGCCCGGCGCCCTGCGGGAGCTGCCCCGCCCCCTGGGGGAGCACAAGGCTGTGCTCTACCTGGGGACGGAGACCCTGCTGCTGTGCGCCCTGCTCTGGGTCAGTTGTGCCTATGACGGCGCAGATTGGTTCCCCATTCCTACCCTGCCGGCGGTTCTCTTCGGCCTGACCCTGCCCTGGGCCTGGGTGCTCATCTGCCGGTACGCCCCCATCAGCCGCTGGTGGAAGGGGACGGCCTGCCTGGGGGCGGCCTGCGTGTTCCTCCCCCTGGTCAACCCGGTGATCGACCGGCTGGTGCGGCTGGGCGGCGGGACGGTGGAGCGGCTCCACGGCTTCTGGTTCCGGCCGGATTTCACCCGATGGGCGGAGAACTGGTACTTCAATGAGAACGTCCTCCTGCTCCTGTGGCTGGCCCTGGTAGCGGCCGCGGCGCTCTGTGCGCTCCGGGCGCTCCTGCGCCGCCGGGAGGCATGAACGCACCCGGACTGGATCAGGAAATAAAACTTTATGCGCACAGGGCGCACCACGAAATTATGCAAAGGCTTAGGCGCATGAAGTTTCTGCGCATATGGGCCGTCCCGCTGTAAGCGGCACATGGCCAATTTTGCTATGCTTTTGCATAGCAAAACAGGCGTCGGCCAGCGGCCAACGCCTGTTTTTATTTCTCCATCTTATGCTTGAGATGCTCCACCTTGCGGGCCAAATAGTCGGAATCGGTGACCACCTTGACGGGCTGAGTGAAGTCCAGGGTGAACAGGCCGATGAAGGACTTGGCATCCACGCGGACGCTGTCGTCCAAGGAGTGCAGGAAGATCTCGTCGTCACAGGAACTGGCGATCTCCTGAAGCCGCTGGAGCTGGGCAATGGAGTTAAACTGCATTTCAATCATCATGATTCACACCTCCTTTATTTCGCCAAAGAGTATATCATGGGCGGTAATCCCACGCAATCGGTATATTATCCAAAGTTCTGCGGCGGTATGCCGGATGTACAAGCGATTTGACGCCGGAAGGAGGGAGGAACGAGGCAGCGGGCCCTGCCGGCGGCAGGGCCCGCTGAAAGGGCACGTATCAGAAGTATTTCTTGACGCCGTCGGTGGCCAGGGAGGCATCGGCGCTGATGGTGACGGTGAACTTAATATTGTTCTTCTCGGAGAAGCTGTTCAGCCAGTCCAGGAACTCCTCCACCGCATGGTCGGTGGCCTCGGAGGCCACAATCTTGGTCAGGCTGTCGATAAAGACATGGGTGATGTCGTAGTTGCCCGCGTACAGGCCGCTGATAAAGCCCTTCAGGAAGTCATAGCTCTTAATATCGTAATGGCTGGCCTCCACCAGACGGATCTTATAATGAATGTCATAGGTCAGCTTGGGGCCCCGCTCGATGCAGACCACATTGCCGTTCTCGCTGTGGACAGCGGAATTAATGAGCTCGATCATCTGCTTGGTCTTGCCGGTGCCCTTGACACCCATGATCACTCTCACCATAGTTATCACTCCTTCATTGTCCGCCGGAGCGTATCTCCGGCCTTGTGCAATTATGTTACCATTTTTGCGGCCCGATTGCAACTGATTTGCGGAAGTTCACCAAAAATTAACGGGGGTTCTTACAGGCGTGCCTCCAGCTCCGCCTTGCGGTCCTCATAACCGGGCTTGCCCAGGAGGGCGTACATGTTGTTCTTATACGCTTCCACGCCGGGCTGGTCGAAGGGATTGATCTCCAGCAGATAGCCAGACAGGCCGCAGGCGTACTCGAAGAAGTAGATCAGCCAGCCCACGCTCTGCGCGTCCCGGGCCGGGGCGGTGACCACCAGGTTGGGCACGCCGCCGTCCACGTGGGCCAGCAGGGTGCCCCGCATGGCCTGTTCGGCCACAAAGGAGAGATCCTTGCCCGCTAGGAAGTTGAGCCCGTCCACATTGTCCGGGTCGTGTGGAATGGTGACGCTGCCGCGGCTGCGGGCGAAGCGCACCACCGTCTCCAGCATCAGGCGCTCACCCTGCTGGATGTACTGGCCCATGGAGTGCAGATCGGCGGTGAACTCCACGCTGGCGGGGAAGAGGGCCTTGCCGTCCTTGCCCTCGGTCTCGCCGAAGAGCTGTTTCCACCACTCGCCAAAGAAGCGGAAGGAGGGCTCGTACCCCACCAGGATTTCCACCTTCTTGCCCTGGGTATACAGGGCGTGGCGGGCGGCGGCGTACTGCCAGGCCGGGTTGTCCGCACCGGGGGCGGCCAGGGCCTCCATGGCCTGGGCGGCGCCCTCCATCAGGGCGGCGATATCCACCCCGGCGCAGGCGATGGGCAACAGGCCCACGGCGGTGAGGACGGAATAGCGGCCGCCCACCGCGTCGGGCACCACAAACTCCTCATAGCCCTCCGCGTCGGCCAGGCCCTTCAAGGCCCCCTTGTGGGCGTCGGTGGTGGCGTAGATGCGCCTGCGGGCCCCCTCCTTGCCGTACTTCTCCTCCAGCAGGGCCTTGAAGATGCGGAAGGCTACTGCCGGCTCGGTGGTAGTGCCCGACTTGGAGATGACATTGATGGAGAAGTCCTTGTCCTTCACCAGCTCGATGACCTCCAGCATGGCGTCGGAGGAGAGGCCGTTGCCGGCAAAGTAGATGTCGGGTCCGCCCTTGTGGGTCAGGTTGAAATTGGGGGAGTGAAGCAGCTCCACCACCGCGCGGGCGCCCAGATAGGAGCCGCCGATGCCGATGACCACCAGGGCCTGGGAGTCGCTGCGGATGCGCTCCGCCGCCGCCTGGATGCGGGCAAACTCCTCCTTGTCGTAGTCCCGGGGCAGGTGAACCCAGCCGGTGTAGGCGCCGCCCAGGCCGCTGCCCTCCTCCAGCTTGACGCGGGCGCTCTCCAGCGCGTCCAGCCGGCTGGTCAGCCAGTCCTTAGGCAGAAACGGGGTGCAGTTGGAAGTATTCAGCTCTAACATAAATTGACCCTCCTCAAAATAAGGCTTGTCCTGGCTCCCAGTATACACCAAAGCGGGCCGCTTTCCTAGGGGGATTTTGGAAATTTTGAAGCAAAAAAATGCGCCCGGCACAGGCCGGGCGCGGAGAAGGACAACGGAGATTGGGCGGCCGCGTCAGTTCTTGAGACTCTGCATGGGGGCCGGAATACGTCCGCCGCGGGCCACAAAGGCGTCACTGCTCTCGGCGTGGACGGGCATGACGGGGGCGGAGCCCAGCAGGCCGCCGAATTCCACCGTATCCCCCACCACCTTGCCGGGGGCGGGGATGAGGCGGACGGCGGTGGTCTTGGAGTTGACCATGCCGATGGCGGCCTCGTCGGCGATGATGGCGGAGAGGGTGGCGGCGGTGGTGTCGCCGGGGACGGCGATCATGTCCAGGCCCACGGAGCACACGCAGGTCATGGCCTCCAGCTTATCCAGGTGGAGGGCGCCCGAGCGGGCGGCGGCGATCATGCCCTCGTCCTCGCTGACGGGGATGAAGGCGCCGGACAGGCCGCCCACGTGGGAGGAGGCCATGACGCCCCCTTTCTTCACTGCGTCGTTGAGCAGGGCCAGGGCGGCGGTGGTGCCGTGGGTACCGCAGGTCTCCAGGCCCATCTCCTCCAGAATGCGGGCCACGCTGTCGCCGATGGCGGGGGTGGGGGCCAGGGAGAGATCCACGATGCCAAAGGGCACGCCCAGCCGGCGGCTGGCCTCCTGGGCCACCAGCTGGCCCATTCGGGTCACCCGGAAGGCGGTCTTCTTGATGGTCTCGGCCACCACGTCGAAGGGCTGGCCCTTCACGTCCTTGAGGGCGTGGTGCACCACGCCGGGGCCGGACACGCCCACATTGATGATGCAGTCCGGCTCCCCCACGCCGTGGAAGGCGCCGGCCATGAAGGGGTTATCCTCCACCGCATTGCAGAATACCACCAGCTTGGCGCAGCCAAAGCCGCCCCGGTCGGCGGTGCGCTCGGCGGTGTCCTTGATGATGCGGCCCATCTCGGCCACCGCGTCCATGTTGATCCCCGCCCGGGTGGAGCCAACGTTGACGGAGGAGCAGACAAAGTCGGTGATGGCCAGCGCCTCGGGGATAGAGGCGATGAGCTTCTTGTCGGCCTGGGTGGCCCCCTTCTGCACCAGGGCGGAGAAGCCGCCGATGAAGTTGACCCCGGTGGACTTGGCGGCGTTGTCCATGGCCACGGCGAAGGGGACGTAGCTGCCCGTCTCCGACGCCCCGGCCACAAGAGCCATGGGGGTGACGGAGATGCGTTTGTTGACGATGGGGATGCCGAACTCCCGCTCAATGGCCTCGCCGGTGGCCACCAGGTGCTCGGCCCGGCGGGTGATCTTGTCATAGATCTTCTGACAGGCGGCCTTTGGATCGGGATCGGCGCAGTCCAGCAGGGAGATGCCCATGGTAATGGTACGCACGTCCAGATGCTGCTGGTCGATCATATGTATGGTATCCAAAATTTCGTTGGTGTTGATCAAGTCAATTCCTCCTGAAAATCAACTGAAGCGTGGGCGGTTCCGGCGGGCGGGGACAAGCCCC